>Ga0080006_1171926_pt1 | contig 14273 bp, 11 predicted proteins | sample RS3BMetagenome_FD_69209 | JGI IMG/M metagenome (GOLD analysis project Ga0080006, IMG submission 69209) | Ferric oxide microbial mat and aquatic microbial communities from Rainbow Spring, Yellowstone National Park, USA - RS3B (SPADES... ...
TTCCACCCGACCGTTCCGCGAACCCCGCGTGGGGTTACGGAGGGTCTCCACAGGCCTGAACCCCAGTCCCGAGGCCCAGCTCTTACAGCCTAGGTCTATGCACCTATTCGTCGTTAACTATAAAATCATCTTTCCTATAAGGGGGCTGTCCATCCTCACGGAGGGGGACTTCCGCCCCCTTAACCCCCGCAAAGTTAAATTATGTGTATTACCGGGAGGTCAGGTCTTTTGGTAGTGAGACTCCGAGATCGTCAGATACGGGACTGACCTCCTCCCCACCCTGAAGGGTTCCCTTAGGGCGGATCATTTCCTACCATGGATTCGGGGTTACGCTCCTCATTTGGTGGGCAGCGGATCAGAGGTTTCTCCGTTCCAACAGGGGAACCGGCACACCTCGATCACCCGCAACCATTCTGGATACACGCCACCCGCTACGGGATTCATAAGTTAACAAATGGAGAATGGATTTCACGGGTTAACTGGGACTGTGAACAACGGCTCAACCCTTGACCCACTGGGACCTCGGTGAAATGGGTCTACCCTCTTGCGCGGCGTAAACCATTAGTATAAGTGGCAGGCAACTTCCCTCCCGTCCACGGTCTTAATCGGAGGTTCGACGTCGAAGCAGACAGGCATCGCGAAGGGACAACGGGAAGCGTATGTGCATCCCTTACCCTGGACCACCTGCCTGTTCGCCGCTTTCGGTTCTCCCTCTGGTTGATCCTCCTTGGCTGACTCCACGAGAAGTTGGGTATAGGGGTGAAGCGGTTTGTTCACGATCTCCTCGATCTTGCCCGACTCCACGACCTTTCCCCTATACATGACCGCTACCCTTCCTCCCCCCAACTTGTGGGAGAAGTACCTCCCCACAGCTAGGTCGTGGGTTATGAAGACGTAACTGGTCTCCGACCTCTTCCTCACCTCGGCCAGGAGGTCCAGGAGGCCCACCCTCAATGAGACGTCTATCATGCTCACTATTTCGTCCGCCACTATGACCCTAGGGTTTACACCGAGAACCGAGGCTATGGCGATCCTCTGCCTCTGCCCCCCTGAGAGTTGGTGGGGGTATTTGGAGGCGTAGAGTTCAGGGGGGCTCAGTCCCACGAACTCCAATAGCTCGTATACCTTAGACACCACCTGGGACCTAGGGCATATCTTCCACCTCAGCAGGGGGGAGGCCATGGAGTCGTATATCGTCCTATATGGGTTCAGGGAGGAGTATGGGTCCTGGTGGATCAGCTGTACACTCCTCCTGTAGTCCTCCCACTCCTCCCCCTTCAGCCTCAGGACGTCCTTGCCCATGTAGTAGACCCTCCCAGCGGTGGGCTTCTGTAACCCCACCAAGGCCCTTCCCAATGTCGTCTTCCCTGACCCTGACTCCCCTATGACCTCTAGGAGTTCCCCCCTCTTCAAGCTAAGGGTGACCCCGTCCACGGCATGGACGTAGGAACTCCTGAACAGTCCCTCCTCTCTCTTGAAGTAGACCTTGAGCCCTTCAGTCCTCATGATTTCAGTATAGGTGACAGGCGACCCATCTACTGCTCTTCACCTCGGTCAGTTTAGGTTCCTCCCTAATACATTTCTCCATGACGTAGGGACACCTGGGGTTGAACCTGCAACCCTTCGGCGGGTTCAGGGGATTCGGCGGTTCCCCCTTTATGGCCGAGACAGAGGACATGTCCCCTGTGAGCTTGGGCACGGAGGAGAGGAGGGCCTTAGTATAGGGGTGGAGGGGTTGGTTGAAGACGGCCTTAGTGGGTCCCACCTCCACCACTTTCCCCGTATACATAACCGCAAGCCAGTCAGAGATGGTCTCCAGGGTTATGTCGTGGGTTATGAAGACCAGGGTTTTACCCATGAAGTCCCTCAACTTCCTCACCTCTGCTAATATTTGCCTCTGGGTCACTACGTCCAAGGCCGACGTGGGTTCATCCAGGACGATTACCTCAGGGTCCAGGAGCAGGGAGAGGGCGATCAGCACCCTCTGCTTCATCCCCCCTGAGAGTTCATGGGGGTAAGACCTCAGTATCCCTGGGTTCAGTCCAACTGCTGTGAAGAGCCTCGACGCCCTCTCCTCCACCTCCTTCCTGTCCTGGAGCCCGTGGCTTCGGGCCACGTCCTGGAATTGATCCAGGAGCCTCATGGTGGGATTGAGGACGTTCTGGCTCGCCTGAGGCACCATGGAGATCTTACTCCACCTCAACTTCCTGAGCTCCACCTCGGACAGAGAGATCAGGTTAACCCCTCTGAACTTGACCTCCCCCCTCTCGAACCTCCCTGGAGGCTGGACGTAGCCCATCAACGCATTAGCCATTGTGGACTTCCCCGACCCTGACTCTCCCACTATTCCCAAGATCTTCCCCCTATCCACGTTCAAGTATGCGTCCTCTACAGCCCTCAACGTCAGTTCCCTGGACACTGGGAAGCCAACGGTGAGTCCCCTCACCTCCATGATCGTATCCACACCTTCACCTCCTGAGCCTGGGGTTGAAGACCTCATCCATACCATAAGTGAGCAAGAAAAGGGCCGCTACGAAGGCCACTATTAGCACCGACGGGATCACTATCATGTAGGCGTATCGCAGGGAGAAAGTGGCCCCTATGGCCTCAGCGTTGTTGAGAATGACGCCCCAGTTAGCCCCATTGTAGGGTAGGACTCCCAGGAAGTATAGTCCCACCGAGGCCAAGGTAGCGCCCTGGATGTTGAATATGAAGTGGATAACTATGTAGGGCATCAACGCTGGAAGGAGCTCCATGAAAACTATGGAGTACCACCTCAGCCCGAAGAGTTTGGCCCTCTCCAAGTATGGGGAGTTGCGAATTGCGAGGACTTGGGACCTCGTAGCTCTGGCCAAGTAGCCCCACGACGTCACACTCAGGATCCCCGAGAGGACTATGGGGTTGGAGGACCTCACGTATGACGCCAGGATCAGGATCAGGATGAAGCTCGGGATTGTTATGATCACATCAGTGCTCCCCATGAGTATTGAGTCAGCTAGGCCTCCGCTGTAACCGGCGATGAGGCCTATTACCAGGGCGATCACAGTGGAGAAGAGGGCCGTGAGGAAGCTTATTTCCAGGACGAAGGGAGTGCCGTATACAATTAGGGATAGCATGGATTCTCCCACCTGGTCCGTTCCCAGCGGGAACCTCAGGGAGGGGGGTTGGAGTACTGTGGAGGGATTAGTCCTGGGAGGGGGAGTCACCAAAGGCCCCACTGTGCCCATTAGAATGTAAAATACGACTATGAGGAGCCCCACTCTGGCCTTCTTGTTACCCCATATCAGCCTGAAAGTGTTAACCAGAGAGCTGAGGAACCTGAACTTGGAGTTGGGGATCCACTGCAGTATTTGCTTTGTCAAGACCTACCCACCTTCACCCTGGGATCCAGGAGGCCGTAGACCAAGTCCGCCAATAGTGTCCCTACCATGACCGCCGTGATCACCATTATGAACACCCCCATTTCCACCGGATAGTCCTTCACTGTGACCGAGTTGTATAGCAAGTTCCCTATGCCCGGGTAACTGAAGGTCTGCTCCACGAACACTGAGCCCGAGAATGCCCCTGCTATACTTATTATTACGCCTGTTACCTGCGGCAGGATGGCGTTCCTGCCAACGTATCTTGAGGCCACCCTGTTGGGCGGTACTCCCGATAACTCGGCGAACCTCACGAAGTCTTCCCCCAGGGTGGTAATGGTGTTACTCCTCATGCCCAACATCCACCCCCCCACCGAGGCGAGGAAGAGGGTGAGAATGGGTAGGGTGGAGTGGTATAGCAGGCTCGCTATGAAGGGGAAGTTGAATCCAGGTGTAACCCCGGCTCCGTAGGCTCCTCCGTGTGGAAAGACGTGGTATATGAACCCCAAGTAGAAAAGCAGGAGCACAGCCCATATGTAGACAGGAACAGCGTGGACCACCGTGAAACCCACAGTGGCTGTTGTGTCAGACTTAGTGTTTCTTCTGTAGCCTAACCTCATCCCCCACACGGTGCCCACTGCGAAAGCCAGAAGAGTGCTCGTGATTATTATGAAGAGTGTATAGGGTAGAGTCTGGGCTATTAACGTTGAGACGGGCTCGTTGTATATTATGGAGACCCCTAAGTTACCGTGAAGCACTGAGGAAAGGTAATGGTAGAACTGGAGATATATGGGTCCTGTAGGCTCTAAGCCGAAATAGTATTGGGTCAAAGCCTCCGCAGTCCTAGGGTTAATGGTACCGCTCGACTCGACCTGCTGCATATACGTTAGGGCCGGGTTTCCCGGCGCAACGTCCACTATTATGAACGTCAACGTTATTGCGAAGAATATGGTCACCGCGGCCATTATAACTCGTTTGAAAAGCCAGCGGAAGTTCACAATGCTGTATACAACTGCGGAGTAAATAAAGATTTGTCATATATCAAAGGCAGGTATTACGGAAGAGGGAGGTTGAGGGGACGCAAAGCTTTGTTTGGAGGAGAATCCCTCCTAAGTTTTGACTTAAGTTGAATCTTTGAATTAATATATCTTAACTATATATTTTAGTTGATATATTAATTAGTTCTATAGTATTAAAATTCAATATCTCAGTTAGTGAATTATTATCTCCTTTACTTACTCCGAACTCCGATCTAGGCTCGAGGGACAAGGGATGAGCAACTCATGTAGCTCCCTTCGTTAACGGTTGCCCCCAGCCGCGGGACTGGACCCTTCAAGTAATGGAGTGAAGCCTCCGACCTCCTCGACTACCTAACGTAAACCGTGCTGGATGAACCACCCTCGTAGGGCAAGGAGGAGGTGCCGTATTCCATATCGTATTTCCATGAAATTGAATTTCTAGTTAAATCAAACATCTTGTGTTACGGTTATTTCATAAAAGTTTAAAGACCAGTGAATAAGATTATGAATACAATATGAAAGTGGATGCAAGTAAAGAAATCCGGAATCTAGATAAGGCGAAATCCTTCTTCTCCGGAACAAGCTGGAGGGAAATAACTTCCATATTGACACTAGAACTGTTCGTTCTCTCCATTGTAGTTCCTCCCCTCTTAGTGAGTTCCCAACCCTCCTCCTCTCCTACTACATTCTACTTCGGTACGGTCACTAGCTCCCCCCTGACCTCGATCTCAGCCACTGATCCCAACTTCCTAGCCGGGAGGGCAAGTATATCCGTTTATGGGCTTCAGTATCAACAGCTGGCCTGGTTTAACGCCTCATCTGGAGGTTATGCCCCAGACCTAGCCTCAAGCTGGAGTTACTTCTTCCTGAATAAGTCCATAGTGGCCAACGTTACTTGGACAGACGGAGAGAACGTGACCACAGTGATTCCGGCAGGGGTAGCTGAGGTGATAATGCACATAAGGCCCAACACATACTGGGTCTCCTCAACTGGGCAGAAACTCTTCCCCGTGACCTCTTGGGACGTTTGGGCCACGACCCTGATCCTATCCCTAGTTGGAGGTAGTCCGTATAACGTTACTGTGGTGAATAACCAAACCGTAATAATGTGGTTCTACGGCCCCTATGCAACCGGCTTACCCATAAGGTATAACGTTACGGTGCTGTTATGCACTGTGGGCATGCAGGCCACTTCGCTCTTCATACCCTATCCCCTGTGGAAGCCCTTGGTCTACAACGTGTCTAAGTACTATTACACCATACAGCAGCTATTCGTGGGCAACCCCGCTAACGGCACCATACTGAAGATCCTCAGGCAGCAACTCAGGAACTACGTTCCCTCCAACTACCTTTACTCCAACGGTCCATATTACGTTTCCCAGATAACGCCCTCAGAGATAGTGTGGAGCAAGAACCCCTACTACTGGGCTGCGGACAAGTTCCCATTCGATCAAATCATCGAGTACCAATTCACTGGAGGATCCGCATTCCAAAGCGCCCTAATCTCAGGGCTTCTGGACTTGGCATTCGCTACCTATCCTCCCTCCGTGGCCTCGGAGATTTTGAGTAATCCTAACATGAGGCTCATCTCTTCCCCAGCCACTGGTGGACTCGGGCTGATGTTCAACTTCAGGGCGCCCTACATGAACATAACCCAAGTGCGTCAAGCCATAGCTTACATAATAAACAGGACTGAGGTGGCGGACATAATGGGATCACCCTACTCTCCAGTGCCTTATCCAGAGACCATACCCGATGACAACCTCTTCGCTTACCTCAACACTCCAGACTTCCTGGCTAAACTCAATCCATACAACACGAACTCCACCATGGCTGCCAAGTTGCTAGAGAGCGTTGGGTTCACGCAGAAGAACGGACAGTGGTATGCTCCCAATGGTAAACCATTCCAGGTCATAATAGCCCAGACCGCTGGGGCCAGCATACAGGAGGTGGACGCTGTGGACGTCATAGTGAGCGAGTTGAACAACTTCGGTATACAGGCCCAGTTGGAGATCTATCCAGCATCCGAACAGAATTCACTGTGGTCGAGCGGTCAAGGGTATAGTGCGTGGTGGCTGGGATATAGCGCGCCTTTACCAGAAATAACTAACTTCTTCGAAGACGTGAAGTTCTTCAACGGTTATCCCAACAACGTCACGGGTTGGAACAGTATCGTGACCTTACCCAACGGGACGAAGATAAACATACAGACGCTCTACGCGGAATCCCCCAACACTACCGCTCAGTACATTCAACTGGAGCAGGAGTTAGGCTATCTAGAGAACTATTACCTCTGGATGTTGGCATTAGTCAACAGGGGTAATCAAATATGGATAAACGTCAACGGCCTGAGCTGGCCTCCAGCGAATAGCACCTTGTGGCAGGAAGCTGCAGCGGGATTCACACCTGGACAACAGATATGGTTCTGGGTCATGAGTGGTCAACTCAAGCCTTCCCCGACCACCACTACTTCCACCTCAGCCACAACTGTCACCACCACTTCGGTCAGCACCACGACAACCACTGCAACCTCGGTCACAACCACGACTGCAGTATCAACTACTACTTCAGTCTCCACCACCACAGCCGTTTCCACCACCACTTCCGTAGCTACCTCCGTGACCACCTCACTCCTGACCTCCGTCTCCTCAATAGTGACAACCGTGACCTCGGGGATAGGACTGGGAGTGGTCATAGCCGTAATAGCTGTGCTAATAGTGGTCATAGCCGTAATAGCTTATCTTCTGCTCAGAAGAAGATAAACAATATATCTTTTTTAATTTAATTTTTTCTATTATAGTCAAAAAGTTTCATAGGACAATGCTTAAAGGCCTTGGGGACTCAGTGGGAGCGTGAAGGCCTTCCTGAAGCTCGTGGTCATAAACCTCCTCGCTTACACATTCCTGGTTTACAACAACTCCACTTTAACCTTCTTCAACTCACCCTACATTTCCTCAACCTTCTTCAGCAGCTCCGGACCCCTGAAGTTAACCGCTACCTTCGGCACCCTAGCGGTGGGCCTCGGCATGAGGCCCCTTGGAGGTAAGGTCTTGGGTCCACTGGGTGACATAAGGGGTAGAAGGGTCCTCACTAGGTTAGGCTCTGTGGGCTCCTTCCTTCCCCTAGTGGGCGTAGCTCTCCTCCCTGGTTACCCTGAGATCGGACCCTCAGCGCCCCTTGCCTTCCTGACCCTCACTGCCATACAGGGCTTCTTCACTGGAGCCCTCAGTGGAGGAGTCAACGTAATAGGGCTGGAGTCCCTTGAGGAGAAGCACAGGGGGTGGTTCAGCGGATCCGGCATGGCGGTTAGCGGAACCTCTTTTTTGGTAGCTTCAGCGGTTTTCTACTTCCTCTCCACCGCTTTGGGGTGGAGTAATTATGCCTCCTGGGGATGGAGGGTCATGTTCCTCACCGGGTTCCCAATCGTAATCCTAGGCTTCCTAATCCCTGAGTCCACCAAGTTCTCCAGGCCCAGGAGCACCCAGCCCCTTAGTCGATTTAAGAGGGAGTTGGGCTTGACCACTTCCCTCACCGCTGCCTGGGGTTCATTGACCTTCACTGCCCAGACAGTCCTGCCGAGCCTTTCAGTGGGATCCGTTAGTACTACTCAGCTCTTAGTTGTCTACAGCGTCGCGACCCTGATCTCAGCCTTCACCGGAGGAGCAGTGAGCGAGTTCCTGGGTAGGAGGAGGACTTCGGCTCTAGGCGCTCTCATGGCTCTGGGCGCTGCGCCTGCCTATTTCTCCCTAGGGGAATGTAGCTCAGCTTTTCACACCCTGAGTCTGGTGGGGATCCTCTCATTCCTCTTAGTCTTCGGTGGAGGGGGGATCATGGCCTTCGTCAATGAATGTTTTCCCACCGAAGTTAGGTCCTCCGCCGTTGCCCTGGCTTGGAACGTGGGCTTCACCTTAGCAGGAGTTAGTTCCGTAGTGGCGAGCTTCGTTGGCTCTAGGATCGGTTCCTTAGCTGAGGCCGAAGGTTGGATGGTGATCGCGGTGAGCTCTGTTGCCCTTGCGGTGAGCCTCCTGTCCAAGGAGACCAGGGGTGCACTGGATCTCCACTAGGAGGACTTCCCTGCTCAACTCCCACTCTCCCTAGTAGGGACAGGGTTAAGGGAGACTCTTAACAGAAGGTCAACGAACCTCGACCTTTAGGGCAGTAAAATTTGAAATAATCAGAAAAGTTCTAATAAAAATGTTGCCGTCAGGGGGAAGCCATAGCCAGTGGTTTCAGTTAAGCCGTGAAATCTATTGCTTTGAACATATGTTCTCCGCACCGGATGTGGTCAACCTAAGAGGTCGCGGGTTCCGGGTGCGGTTTCCCCTCCCAAGGGAGTGGGTTTTACCCGAGGGGTGAAAGGGGCATTACTCTCTGACTCCGTGAAGTCCAAGGGCTGAGGGTTGAACACAACCCTGAGACTTCAATTAGGCCCAAGCCCCTGTTAGAGTATGTGGATGATCTTTATGATAAATTTAAAAATTCAGAATGAGTAACGTATTTATGGCTAAGAGTAAGAGGGGTGATAAGAGAAGCAAGAGGATTGTTTATGTTCCCTTCGCCACCCTGGCAGTGGTCCTGGTCTTGCTGATCGGTCTTCAGTCTCTTCACAACGCCTCCAGCGCTCCCAGTGCTTGGACTAAACCTGTGAAAGTCTCCTCCAAGGACTATGCGCCCCCTAAAGAGGTGGACGTATACTTCATAAGCTGGTACGGTTGCCCCTTTGGTGCCACCGAGTCCTGGCCCTTATACCTAGCCCTTGAGCACTTCGGCAAAGTTCAAGCGGAGCCACATTACGCCTTAAGGACGGGCGGTCTGGTCTTCGGCCTTCCATTACCCGGCCTCCTGTTCCAGAACTTCACCCCCAACTCCACTCTACACTTCCACTTCTTTTACATGTATAATCAGTTCCTGAACGCGACAGTGAACGGCACGCCCATATCAGCGGGAGGGGCTGTAAGGGTAGGACTCGACGAGATCCAGGCTTCCTTTCCCAGCTGGGTCTATCAATTGGTTTACGAGTACCAACTTCACAAGACCTATGTGACTGGGCTCAACGGCACACTGGTTCCCGTGATCTACAAGGGTGCCATACCACACCTAGTGACCACACTGATAGTGACTGGTCCAAAGGGGACTTGGATCATGTTGGGTTATCCCTACTTCTTTACCCCCGATCAGTTGTTCCAGGTCAGTATGAACTCCACTGCCCTGTTCAACCAAATCCAACAGGGTCAAGTACCCCAGGTCCTCCAGAACGCCTCGCAGCAGATCCTGAACCTCATAGAGGAGGCCAGTTAAAGGGACTCCAAGTCCTCAACCCCGACTACGACTCGGCCCAGGGGAAGCGGTGCTTAACGGGTAATGGGTAAAATTTTTATGACAGTTCTCAACCCTCATCCACATGGTTTTCAGCCTGGGTATAATACTGGCAGCTTTCGGCATAACGCTGCTTGAGCTCTCTGAGGCGGGAGCAGTCGCAATGATCTACCAAGCAGCCTACAGGAACCTCAAGCCCATAGGCTATGCAGTTGCAGGAGTTACCACCGTCATGGTTCCCACATTCGTCCTGGGGAGTTACATCTCCTTGATCCCACTGGACTACGTCCTCTTCGCGGCATCCTTCATTCTCTTCTACTTCGCCTACAAGCTCCTGAGGAGTGCCAGGAGGGGTTTCAGGAGGATCAAGAAGGGACAGGAGGACGAGAAGATAGAGGGCTTAGCAGTTGTCTATACGGTGAGCGTCACGGAGTCCGTGGAGGCGGCCTTGGTTATAATTTCCCTCATGCCCAGGAGTTACTCCTCCTCCCTGCTGGGCTTCAGCGCAGCGGCAGTAGCAGTAATAGGCCTAGCAGCAGTGCTCAGATCCCAGATAATGAGGATCAGGCTGCCTCACCTGAAGTTAGTCCTCTCCGCTCTCCTCTTCTCCCTGGGGACGGTTTGGTTGGCTGAGGTCTTCACCAACGTGACCGATCTCCTCATACCGCTCCTTTTCTTAGCCTACTTGGGCATTAGCTACGTGGTGGCCACTAGGCTCTGAAAGATGTTCACTTCTGACTAGGAGCAAGTTTTTAATCGTGGTTCCATCTTAAACCCCTATGCAATACGTGAACTTGGGTAAGTCAGGGCTCAAGGTCTCCAGGATATGCCTCGGCACCATGAGCTTCGGGAACGCAGCTGAGTGGATGGTGGAGAAGGAGGAGGCGTTCAAGGTGCTCAGGAGGGCCTGGGACCTGGGGATCAACTTCTACGACACGGCCAACGTCTACTCCAGGGGTAGGTCGGAGGAGATACTGGGGGAGTTCCTGAGGGACTTCAGGGAGGACGCAGTTATAGCCACGAAGGTCTATAACCCCATGGGCCCAGGGCCCAACCACAGGGGTCTCTCCAGGAAGCACATACGCTGGCAGATAAGGGAGAGCCTGCGGAGGCTGGGCACGGACTACGTGGACCTCTACCAGGTCCACAGGTGGGACTACACCACCCCCATAGAGGAGACGCTCTCCGCCCTGGACCAACTGGTGGGGGAGGGGAGGGTGCTCTACATAGGGGCGTCCAGCATGTGGGCCTGGCAGCTCTCCGAGGCCCTCCACCTGAGCCAGGAAATGGGATGGGCCTCCTTCGTGAGCGTGCAGAACCTGTACAACCTCCTATACAGGGAGGAGGAGAGGGAGGTGATCCCGCTGGCGAAGGCTAAGGGGCTAGGCCTGATCCCCTGGAGCCCCACCGCTGTGGGGGTCCTCTCGGGGAAGTACTTGAGGGACGGGAAGCTGGTGGTCCAGGAGGGGGAGAACCCGAGGCTGAGGCAGGGGAGTGGAGACAGGAGGATCTACATAGACCCTCCAGAGAACGCCGAGATCGTGAGGAGGGTGGTGGAGGTCGCTGGCAGGAAGGGGGTGACCCCGACCCAGGTGGCCCTGGCCTGGCTCCTGGCCAAGGGGGTCACTGCCCCCATAATAGGAACGACGAAGCCGGAGCACGTGGATGAGGCAGTTGGGGCCACTGAGGTGAACCTGACCCAGGAGGAGGTCAAGTACCTGGAGGAACCATACAGGCCCAAACCGGTCTTCGGGCACCAGTGATCAGGGACTCACCTAAACCCGCTTTTCCCATAATATTGGGCCATGACCTTGAAGGTCTCCCTTCTTACATCCAAGGGCTGATAACCGATCTCCCTCTGGGCCTTCTCCGAGCTCACCACTAAGGAACCTGAGATTATGTCCCGCGCAAGCCTGAAAAGTTCCCCGAAGTGGGAGAGGAGATTCAGGATCCCACTCCCCATGGGTAACCAGAGCTCGACATCCCTCCCTTGGACCTCCGCGGCCAGGCTGAAGACCTCGGTCAACGTAGCTGGACTGGGGTCTGAGGCATAGTAGAAACCTGAGGCCTTACTGGCGCACGCTGACTCCACAGCTCTAGAGGCGTTCGCCGTAGAGATCACACTGAAGGGGTTGGAGTTCCTGATCCCCAGGCCCATTCTGGCTGCCCTCATTATACCCCTCCAGAGGGGAGTTCTGCTGTAGGGCCCGTAAATTATGGGGAACCTGAGTATGGCGTGATTGGGGAGGGACGAAATGGCCTTCTCCCCCATGCACTTGGTCCTGCCGTGGAGCGTTCCAGGCTGCAATCCCTCGCAGATCTCCTTCTCCTCCCTAATGGGCCTTTCCGATCCGCCTGGGAAACCCAACACGCCTACGCTACTCACGTAAACGAACTTGCCGCTATTGACCGCCGCGAACTCCTTACCTATCCTCTCCGGCGCCCTGACCTGCAGCTCAAGGTAGTCCGCCTCCCTCCTCCTCCCCAGAGCCCCCACTAGGTAGACTAGGCAGTCCGCCTCCCTGATCTTCTCCCTGTGGGAGGATAGGATTAGGGCGCCTGACCGTTCTAACCTCTCCGCGTAGGGGTTCCTGGACCTGACGGCGATCCAGACCTCATGTCCCGAGGAGAGTGCGTGTAGGGTCACGTTAGTCCCCACGAACCCAGTTCCGCCGATAAGGAGGATCCTCACGTCCTAAGTTTCGGGAGGATGGATATTAAGTTTGGTTAAACTCACTTTACGTCTGTTTGGCATTGCATAACTTCCACACTGTAGTCCCGCCACTGGAGTCCCTTGATGATCACAGCGTAGTCCCCAACCCATTGGGAACAATCCAGGGGATACCGTGCTTCGATCCGTTAATGCCATTGTCGACAGTTCCAGATAACTGAAGTTTTGATGTCACGAAATTCCCAATGATGTGGGTACCAGGGAACATGGATTCCCCTTATGGCGTGGGGGACCCCACCATGAACCCTGGGGGGATGTGGGGGGAGGACGGGTTGATAAGTTCCCCACGTCCTGGCAGGGAGCCCATGCGGACGACGTGGGGAGCCGGGGGAATGGGGAGGGGTGAATGTAGTCTTGAAACCCTGAAGGTCCGACACCCTTGTTGGTAAGGCCTAAATCCGGCAATGACTCATTTTATAAAAATATAGTATAGAAATAATATGAGCATAAAAGGGATGAAATATAAAATAGTTTAGCCACGGGATCATCCTCCCCGCGTGAGGAAGTCCAGTCTCCCCCCGTCCACCACTATGACCTGTCCGGTCACGTAGGAGGAGGCCTCTGAGGCCAGGAAGGCTATTACCCCTGCTACATCAGCGGGAGTTCCAGCCCTCCTGAGCATGGTCCTACCCTCAATGAACTCCTCCATGGCCCTGATCTCCTCCCTGCTCCTGCCCCCGATAGTCATGTCGGTCTCGATCCAGCCCGGCGCAACGGCGTTGACCCTTATGCGGTGGGGGCCCAGTTCCAGGGCCATCCTCTTGGTGAGGCTGATCACCGCTGCCTTGGTCACGGCGTAGAATGTTGTTCCCTCAACCGAGGTCCCTAGCCCAGCTACGGAGGAGACGTTAACTATGGACCCTCCACCCCTCCTGATCATGTGGGGTATCACCTCCAGCGATGTGTGGAGTACACCCAAGAAATTGACCTCCCACATCCTCTTGAACTCCTCCTCCCGAAACTCCTGGAGGTTCATCCTGCCCGTGATCCCAGCGTTGTTCACCAACACGTCCACTCCTCCCATCCTCTGCACTACTCCCTGGACCATGGCTCTCACCTCCTCCCTCCTGGAGACATCGGCTTGAAAGACCTCTACCCTCTCCCCTAACTCCTCCTTCAGTTCCTCAGCCCTCTCCCTTGAGGACCTGAAGTTCACAGCCACTGAGGCTCCCATGGAGTGCAACAACTTCGTTGTTTCCCTGCCTATTCCCCTGTCCCCTCCTGTGATCAATGCCACCTTACCCCTCAAGTCCCAAGGGTTCGAACGGGAGAGCATGGGTTTATTTAGCGTCTCCCCTAAAAAAGGGAAGTGGGACTTAAGGGTCATGGACCCGAGGTCCCTTGGGGCCTAGTCCTTTTTCCACCTTCGTGGAAGCTGTTCTGACCTCCTCCCCGCCCTGAAGGGCGAGGGTTCCCTCAGGGCAGATCATTGGTTTGCGGTTCACCGCCTTCATCCTCACCACTTCACGGCTGGTGGCTTTCAGCCACCCTGCTCCGTTCGTCCAGCGGCGGACTGCTGGCTGGGTCTTCAGCCCATTACCCCTATCCCTTACCACGGAGAGCCCTCCATCCGTGGTTCCTAGGGACTCGGGGATATTTTTGGTCTCCCCATGTGGGGAAATATTTCGTATGTTGCTAATCTAAACTATTCACGATTAAAAAATTTCACCCAGCCCCTAGAAGGGGCGAGGCTTGTCATTCGTATTGTCAGTGTTCGCCTGTGTCTGACCGTTTGTCCCTATACTTTCATTTCAATCATTTTATCTTCAATCATGATCGAGTGTAGGGACTTAGCCCTCAACCACTGTGGGTCATGGGACTCCTTAGAGCCCAACGGCACGGGGCTCA
>Ga0080006_1127972_pt1 | contig 14258 bp, 11 predicted proteins | sample RS3BMetagenome_FD_69209 | JGI IMG/M metagenome (GOLD analysis project Ga0080006, IMG submission 69209) | Ferric oxide microbial mat and aquatic microbial communities from Rainbow Spring, Yellowstone National Park, USA - RS3B (SPADES... ...
GAGAACGGAAGCGGTCCGGGCGGCGGGAGCAGTCCGCCTCAGCCGGCTCTGGAACCGGCCAGGGGCGCGCCGACGCCTCGGTCGGGGCTTCGCTACAGCAACTCGTCCGAGAACCGCTCGAACTCCCCCGCCGGGACCGATCCCGCCGCTGGTTCGCCGGTCGCGGCCCGGGTCAGTCCTGGCGGTCGAGACGGCTCGCCCCCTCCCGGATCGGGAACCGGAACCGGGTCAGAAAAGCCTTCGGGCGGCGACCCGTCGGCCCCTCGCGAACTCGCCCTTGGCGGCGTCCCGATCCCGCCGCTGGAACCGGCTGGTGGATCTCCGGCGGGACGACCTTCGGGATCATCGCCGATCCTTGATCCGACCAGGCCAGGAAACGGAGTCTCGCCGCGAGCCGGGGCTCCGAACCTTTCCCGATCCCCCTCGACGGCTCCAGCCCCGGCCGACCCGGCCAACACGTTTGTCTGGCCCTCGAAGCCCGGAACCAAACCCGACGGTCCGCCGAGTCTCGACCGGATCGACCCCGCCGATCTCTCGCCCCGGTCGCGCCAGGCCGGACCGTTCGCCCGGCCCCTGGCGATGGGTCTCGACCCGGTGGTCGGGTCGGGCTCGCCCGATCGACCCAGCCCCAGCCCCAGCCCCATCGAGGCCGACCCGACCCAGCCCGATGGCCTATCGAGCGATCGCACGACGACCACGCCCCGCACCAACCCCGGAGCGACCGGCTCCCCCTCCGGCGGCCGGTTTGTCGGCCAGCCGACCGCTTCGGGGATGCAACCCCCGCCCGGAATGGTCGGCGTCGGCTCTCCCGGTTCACCCCCACCGGGGATGACTCCGCCTCCGGGGATGACTCCGCCTCCGGGGATGACTCCACCTCCGGGGATGACTCCGCCACCGGGAATGACTCCGCCAGCGGGAATGACTGAGCTTCCGGACGAGTCGAAGCCTTCGGCGACTCCGAGCCTGCCCGAGTTGCCCGCCGGTTCGGTGATTGATCGCCGGTTCGAGATCGTCCTGGTCTGCGGTCCGAAAGGGGTGATCGTCCAGCCGGGATCTTACCGGGTGACGACCGACGCTCTGAAGGATCGCGACGGCTTGCTCAAGAAGCAGATCGTGGCGCTGGTCAAGGCCCGTCGGACGGCCAATCCGAGCGTGGCGATCGAGCCGAGGGTCCGGTTCCTGATCCAGGCCGGGGGGGACGCCAATTACTGGACCGCCCGGACCCAGTTCCTGCTCTCGGGTCTCGACTGGCCGGTCTCGACCCAGGTGGCCGACCCGGATCACATTTCCCTCATGTCGACGGAGAGCTGGTGATGCTCGGACCATCCTCCGCCCCGGATCGGACGGCAAAGCTCGCCGTCGAGCCCGACGAATCTTACGCCCGGATCGTCGCCCGGCCCGCCCTGGTGCTGGTGACGCTGATGGCCCTGGCGGCCTGGCAATTCCGGCCCCGAGCCGACTCGAAGCCGGTGGTGATCGTGGTTCCCTCGCCCGCCCCGGCGGTCGTCGTCGCGAAGGAGGTCGAGCCCGAAGTCCCGCCTCCTCCGGCCCCGAAGGCCAGGAAACCGAAGCGAGAGCCCAGGCCGACGCCGACGCCGACGCCGATCGAGCTGGACCGGGAAGCCGTCGCGAAGGCCGAGGCATCGCTCGACCAGGCGGCTCGCGAGCGAGCCCGCGCCGACGCTCGACTCGCCGAGGCCGAGAAGGCGCTCCAGGACGCCACGATCCAGGCGGCGAAGGACCAGGCCGAGAGCCGGAAGCTCGTCAACAAGGTCCGCGACCCGAGTTCCCGGATCGCCTCGATCACCACCCGGGGAGGGTTCCTCAAGGGGGAACGCGACAAGCTCAAGACCGAACTCGCGGCCCTGGAACGAGTCCCGATGCCCAAGGCCGCTCCGATCATGGCCCGAGGCGCCGTCGCCAAGCCGACCGACGGGACCGAATACCACTTCGAGCTTCGAGGCAATCGCGTCGCCTTCATCGACATCGACCGCCTTGTCGAGATGGTCAAGACCGACGCGAGGATTCGCCTGCGGACCGGCACCCAGCGCGGTCGGCTCGGGTCGACGGTCGGGCCGGTCGGCTCGTTCTCGCTCCGATACGTCCTGGGCCGGTCGCTTCCCCAGGCCCTCGCCGAGGTCATCGACGCGGGCGAGTCGTCCTACAACCTGCTCGGCTGGGAGATCATCCCCGAGGGGAACAACCGGGGGGAGACCATCGAGACGATCCGGTCCCCTTCGTCAAACTACGCCCGGGCGATCAACCGCCTGAAACCGGGCCGGGACACGATCACGATGTGGATCTATCCCGACGCCTTCCCGCTCTACCGAAAGCTCCGCGACGACCTCCACTCCCGAGGCTTCATCGTCGCCGCCCGCCCTCTGCCCGACGGCACGGCCATCCGGGGCAGCCCCGTCGGCTCGGTCTCGGCCGGTCAATGACCGGGGCGGCCTGGGGGTCTATCGGCCCACTGAAGGAATCAAAACCTGGCAACGGGTGGCCGGGGCCAAGCGCAGCGTGCCCCGGATTTTTCGATGTTCACCCGAGGCACGCTGCGCTTTGCCCCGGCCACCCATTGGTCTGGCTCGACAAACGGATCAGTCCCGTGCCGGAGGGGTTGGAAGGTGGTGGGATTCGCGGAGATATTCGATCATCCGTTGCTCATAGGCGACCATCGGCCCACCCTTCGCGGGCAGGGCGTTGATCGCCGGGACATAAGGGGCAATGTCGTCGCCCGACCAGTCGATGACGTTCAGCGCCAGCAAGGTGGAAGGCGAGTGGTCGCGGATCAGACCGACGAGAGCCTGCCGGGCGCGATCGGGTGTCCCTGAGCGGATCAAGGCCCAGGCCGAGAAGGCGCGGACCTCGTCGCAAGGGTCGTCGAGGAGGGATTCCAGCCGAGCCCGGGTCGAGGCGTCGGGCTTGCCGATCCTCATCAGGCCGACCACGCCCCAGTAGCGGAAGGCCGAGTCGTCGCGACCGAGAAGCTCGACGAGTTTCGAGGCGTTCGCGGGGTCGCCGGCCAGAGCCAGGTCTCTCGCGTCGAGATAGGCGGGGAGGTCGTAGCCCTTCGGGTCGCGGACCATCTCGTAGATCGTCTTGCCGAGGCCGGTCGCCCGCCGGACCCGCTCGAACTCGGGGAGCAGGCCCGAGTCCCGGACGGAAAGCTGGGCCTCGCGAAGCCGGGCCCGCATCGTCTGGAGGGTCGCTCGATGCTCGGGTTTTCCGGCCAGGTTCACCACGTTGTCCGGGTCGTTGACGGTGTCATAAAGCTCTTCGACTGGCTTGGTCTCGAAGAACCGACCCGTCACCTCGTTGGTCCGGCCTTGCTTGTGAGCCTGTTCCCACGACCGAGTCGCCTGCATCAGCCAGAGGTAGTCGTGATGCTGGCCCCAGGGGATGAAGGGCAGGTCATTGAGGATGTAGACGAACCGCTTGTCGCGGACGGATCGTTGCGAGTCGATCCGCTCGTCCATTCGATCGCGGAAGCCGAAGACGTGCGAGGGCTCGGGCTCGGCGTTCGGGCCTAGGAAGACGCGGCCTTGCATGGTCGAGGGGATCTCGGCGCCCGCCAGGCTCAGCCAGGTCTTCGGCATGTCGACGAAGCTGACCAGTCGGTCGACGGTCGAGCCCGGCGCGGTCGAAGGCCAGAACTTCCGGAATTTCTCGGGAATCCGGACGATCAAGGGGGCATGGACCCCGCTGTCGTAAAGGAACCGCTTGCTCCTGGGCAGGACGCCACCGTGGTCGGAATTGAAGAGGACGATGGTCTCGTCCGCGAGTCCCGCCCTGGCCAGTCCATCGAGCGCCTTGCCGACCTCGGTGTCCATCCGTTCGACGGCGTCGTGGTACTTCGCGTAGGTCTGGCGAATTCCCAGGTCGTCGGGGTGGTAGGGCGGCAGGGTCACGTCTTGAGGCGAGTGCCGGGTCCGGGTGACATCGCCGTGGGCCGAGCTTTCGTGCGAAGCGTTGAAGTTGATGACCTGAAAGAACGGCTGACCCGGCTTGCGGTGGTTCCAGGCGTCGGCACCCGAGCCATCCCAGCACGCGGTGTCGGCCCGGCCGCCGATGTTGTAGTCGGTCTTGGTGTGGTTCGCCGTGTAGTAGCCCGCTCGATGGAGTGGGTCCGGGTAATAAGGGATCGACCCATGAGGGATCGGGTACCGGCTCCTCATCGGCTGGGTCCCGGTGGTGACGGCGTTGATCCCGGTGATCCAGGTGCTTCGCGAGGGGCCGCAGACCGGAGCGCTGGCGTAGGCGTGGGTATAACGAAACCCCTGAGCGGCCAGGGCGTCGATGTTCGGGGTCTTCGCCTGAGGGTTGCCGTAGCAGCCGAACCAGGCCACGCTCGAATCCTCGCAGACCAGCCAGAGGATATTGGGCCGCTCGTCGGCTTGCTCGGTCGGAGCCAGAGAGAGCGTTGCGAGACCCACGATGCCGGCGAGAAAAGTCATTGGCTCCTCCGAGACGTTTTTCAGCGACCCCGGGCGACGTACTGACCGCCCGACTCGCCGGCGATCTGGCGAAGCCCGTCCCCCGCGGCGCCGTCGGCGAGGTCGACGCAGTGGATCGGGACTTTTTTCGAGTTCAAGCGGGCGATCGACTCGACCGTCCCATCGGGAAAAGCCCCGTCCGAGAGTAAAAAGACGGCGTCGGGCTTGAGGGCCAGGGCGAGCGAGAGCGAGCTTCGAGGGTCGGTCGGTCCCTCGGCCTCGACCAGTTGCATCCACTGCGAGAGCTGAGCCTTCGACGGGTAATCGGCGGCCTTGGGAAGTTCACCGGGCATCGGCACCGGTCGGTCGTTGTAAAAGATCACCTTGAACCGCTGGGGTGACTGCAAGGCGCCGACGCTTCGACGAAGCTCTGACTTCGCTCGATCGAGCCGGTCCTCGTCGATCATGCTCCCCGAGCAATCGACCACATAGACGAACAGTTGCCCCTTCGCCCTGATCCCGAAGAACGAGGCCTGCCGCCAGGCCGGGACCTGCGACCAGTTGACCTCGCCGTCGTAACGATCCTTGACGACGGCCTGACCTCGCGACCGGGCCAGGGCCTCGCTTGACATCACCACCGGCGGCTCGTCGCCGGGCTTCACTCTTGGCCTGGGCTTCGATGTCGAGGCGACCGGAGCGGTTTTCTCCTTCGCCTTCTCGATGCTCTTCGCGTCCGACTTCGGAACCCCCGAGGCGGGCGGGGCCGTGGTTTGCGATAAGGCGGCCGTTGTCATCAGTCCGATCAGGAGGAAACCGCCTAACCGACTGAGGGTCGGGATTCGAGGTTCTGGGTGATCCCGCATCCGGCCTCCCCTTGAAGCGCAACCCCTCGGTTCCAGGCGATCCACCCGCGGACTTCCACCATACAACCGGATCAGCCAGTCGGCTAGCGCCTTGACGAATTCATGGCCACGGTCTGGACCGGGCATCGAGCCGACCAGATTTCCGTCAAATCCTCCCGGAAGCGTCCAGAAAGAAAAATCCTCCAGATCGTCGCTTTTTCCGCGACGCAACTGATCGCTTCCGTCGCCAATCATTTCGCCTTATTACGAAAGCTTTACAAAATCAAGAGGGTAGATTTCAGCCGGGGCGATTTGAGCCCTCGGTGAACAAGAACGTGGGAAACCTTGAGGATGATCGCGGCACCTGGCCTGATCTACCAAGGCGCCGGGCCCCGGTCAAAATCAGGAGTGTACGCACTGCCGTTCCTCCCAAACAATAACCGGACGTTCGCATGAATATAGACAATTTCTGGAGCCTTCTCAGAAGGCCAGAGCGGGCTTCGGGGCGGGAGGTCGGTATGACCCGCCGAAGCCGTCGATTTCAATCGCTCGAGCCGTTCTACCGACTTGAGGATCGGCAACTGCTCTCGGGGTTCACGGTCGAGACGACCACCTACTCCACGTCGATCCCGGCGAACACGAAGACCGACTTCACGGGATTGTCGCTGACGCCGACCGTTCCTCAGTTCAACCCCGCGCTGGGGACTCTGGGCGGGGCGATCCTCTCGCTGTCCACGACCGGCAACCTCAACGGGACGATTTTCAACAACAGCCCGAGCACGGCCATCCTCACTCTCGGGGAGACCCTCGACCTCTTCCTGAGCGACGGCACCAACCTGGGTCTGGCCCATACGACCTCGACTCTGACATCGACGGCGATCGGGCCCGTGAGTGCGGGCGGAACAATCGCCTATAACCAGAATCTTCCGGCGGTCAGCAACTCGGTGACGTACACGAGCGTGACCCCCGGCTTCAATCAGTTCGTGGGAACCGGCAATCTCGACCTGACTCTTTCGAGCCAGACCGGACAGAATATCACCGGCCCCGGCAACGTCGCCGCGGACATCAATACGTTTGCCAGCGGCACGGCAACGGTCACTTACATCTATGCCGTCGGGAACGTCTCCGTCTCGGGTAATGTCTACGACGACGTCAAGGGCACCGGCGCTCTCCAGGCGGGTGACCTGCCCATCCCTGGCACGACCTTGACGCTTCTCGACTCCACCGGGAATCCGGTGGCCACGACCCAGACCGGCCCGCTCGGCGCGTATTCGTTCACCACGACCACGTCGGGCGGGCCGCTCCTGGCGGGCACCTACAGCGTCGTGGAGACTCAGCCGGCCGGCTATCTCCAGGGAACCAACACGGTCGGAACCGTCAACGGCGTCCCCGACGGCAACCAGCCGGTCCACGATACGATCGGCTCGATCGTCCTGACCCAGGGCCAGGACAGCATCAACAACAACTTTGGCGAGATCCTCCCGGTCGCCGTCAGCGGCAGCGTCTACGACGACCTTCAAGGCACGGGGATGCTCCAGGGGGGTGATTCGCCGATCGGCGGGGTGAGGATCGACCTCTACAACGCCAGCGGCCTGGTCTCGTCCACCACCACCGACACCAATGGCAACTACGCCTTCACCACCTCGACCTCCGGCGCTCCCCTGCCCCCGGGGACTTACAGCGTCGTGGAAGTCCAGCCAAACGGGTTCCTCCAGGGGACCAACACGGTCGGCACGGTCAACGGCGTCCCCACCGGCACTCTGCCGGTTCAGGACGTGATCAGCTCGATCGCCCTGACCTCCGGCCAGAGCAGCGTCCACAACAACTTCGGCGAGCTTCTCCCCGTCGCCCTGACCGGAACCGTCTATGACGATGTCCGAAACACCGGGGTCCTCATGGCGGGCGCCCTGCCGATTCCCGGCGTCCTGATCAGCCTCTATAACGGCAGCGGCCTGGTGGCGACCACAACCACCAATGCCAGGGGTGAGTACGCCTTCACCACGACGACCTCGGGCGGGCCGCTTCCCCCGGATGCCTACACCCTGGTGGAAACGCAGCCAGCCGGTTACCAGCAAGGGACCAACACAGTCGGGACCGTCAACGGGGTGCCGACCGGGACTCAGCCGGTTCACGACGTCATCCAGGGAATCGGCCTCAAGTCGAACCAGAACAGCCTGAATAACAACTTCGGCGAGCTGACGAATACTCCGCCGCCGCCGCCGCCACCGCCGCCGCCACCACCCCCGCCACCGCCACCCCCGCCGCCGCCGCCGCCACCAGGATCACCGGTCGTCACGGTCGTCGAAAGGTTTGGCGTTCACCTGCAACCGACCCTGGTGGTGATTTCGTTCAACATGCCGTTGAACCCCTCGACGGCGCAGAACGTGGGCTTCTACCAGATCTTCGGCCCGACCTGCGGGAAGAACGGCGGTCTGATCCCGATCCTGTCGGCGACCTACAACGCGTCGACGGATATGGTCACGCTCCGGCTGGGTCAGCGACTCGATGTTCATCAACCTTACCGGTTGACCATCAGCGGTCTCCAGAGTGCGACCGGCAATCTTCTCGTGGGCAGCAGCGGCCAGCCGGGCAGTCCTTTCGTCACCACACTGGACCGATCTGATCTGGCCGGATTCACCGATATCTACGGCAATTTTATTCCGATCGATCACGGCAAGCTGTACCCCGCCGCCATCGCATCGGGCTATCAGCACCTGAAATTCAACCCGCCGGCCAATCTCGGCTCTTTCGCCAAGACCAACACCGACTCATTCCTCGCGGCGACCGAGGGTCATCCCGAGCCGGCTCCGATCACCTTGCATCCGTCGGCCGCCAAGAAGATTGTTGCTTCTCGGCATCATTGATTTTCCGGCCGCGCATTCAACTTCCCAATCGAACACACCAGATTCACCCCGGTGGATCTGGTGTGTTTTTATTTTTTGCGCCGGTCGCCACCATTTTTCGACTCAATTTGTAGAGATTTCCAAACCTGGAACGATTTGTGCGAAGATGAAAAGTCATCCGTCGCCACGAATCGGCGCCTCAACGACATGTAGCAAAAAAATTGTCGTTGATTTTAAGACTTGCCAGAACAACCCGATTCTTTTACCGTGAAATCTGAAGGATCGGGTGTCACCATGCAAGATTTCTTGGGAGTTTGCAATCATGCTTAACAGGACGCAATCCCTCCAACTCCCAGTCCTCGGCCTGGCGTTGGCGATGTTCTGCGCCGAGAGTCGTGCGGGCATGGTCTCTTACGTGGTCCAGACAGACCCGACGGGAACTTATTCGAAGCCCAACTACTCCCAGAGCTTGAACGTTCCCGCTTTCGACTCTTCACTGGGCACGTTGACCTCGGTTTCTTATTCGATCTCGGAAGAAGTGCTCATGTCGGGCACGCTGACGAACAATTCGGCCGGTTCCGTCCCGCTGTTCACAATCTCGGACACCGTGACCTGGACGGCGTCTTTTGCTTCGACCAGCGTGACCAACGACGGCAATGCCAACCGGTCTTATAGCAACGTCGATAAGGGTGCGACCGTCAACTTTGGCAGCTACGACTTCTTTGAAGCCTCCAACCCGACCACGGTGACCGACCCGACTCTCCTGGCGAGTTTTCAAGGGACGACTCCTCTGTCCTTCACCTACACCGCGATGGCGATGGTGCAGATTGGCGGATCGGGGGGCAATGCCTTCACAAACATCGTGACCCAGACCTCAGCCTCGTTGACCATCAATTACTTCTATACGCCACAGGGAGTTCCCGAGCCCGCCAGCCTCGCGATGACGGTTCTTGGCGGCCTGATGGCGACGATTGGCTGGGCTCGAAACCGCAAGCGATCACGATTGGCCAGCTAACCGAGACAACCAAGTTCTGATCCAAAACGGATCGGAACCGCTGGGCGACAGGATTCAAGTTGTCGCCCAATGTTCGAGCAGATGACGGCGGTTCAGATCGTGGATCGCTGCCATCGAGGCTCGAAGAGCCGAAAGACTGGTCCCGACATACCGATCGACCAGGGCGGCGGCGACCTCGAAAGCCACGACGTTTTCGATGATCACGCTCGCCGCCGGAACGGCGCAGACGTCGGAGCGCTCATAAGCGGCGGGTCGGGGCTGTTTGGTGGCCATATCGACCGAGGGCCTACGAGACGCCAGCGTGCTGATCGGCTTCTTCGAGGCTCGAACGACGATCGGCTCTCCGTTGGTCGTTCCCCCTTCGATTCCTCCCGCGTTGTTGGTCGGGCGTCGAAAACCAAATCGACGGTCGTCCGCCGGATGATCGGGGTTGTGAATGATCGAATCCATCACCTGCGAGCCAGGACGTCGGGCCGCCTCGCACCCGAGGCCAACCTCGACCCCCTTGATGGCCTGAACGCTCATCACGGCCAGGGCGATTCGAGCATCAAGTTTCCTATCCCACTGCGCGTGACTTCCCAGGCCGATCGGGCAGCCCAGCACGACGGCTTCGACCACCCCACCCAGGGTATCGCCGTTCGCCTTGGCCTCATCGATGGCGTGGATCATCTTTTGGTCCGAGCTAGGGTCGAGCGTGTAGACGGGGCTGGAATCCCGCACAATTTCATCATAGGACACTTCCGGATAGGTGGGACCGAAAACGCCCCCGATTTCTCGGACGTAGCCGAAGACCGTGATCCCGACCTCGCGCAGGAGGGTTTTCGCCAGGGCTCCGACGGCGACTCGCATCGCGGTTTCTCGGGCGCTGGCGCGTTCGAGAACCTGGCGAATCCCCGTCTGATTGGCGATTGACCCGGCCAGGTCGATATGACCGCCCCGAGGAGCCGGGGGCTCCTGCAGACGCTCGAGCTTGGCGTCGTTGTTGGTCAGTCGAAGAGTGATCGGTCCCGGCGTGGTGATCCCGTGGAACGTCCCCGAGTCGACGATGATCCGGTCGGTTTCCAGGGTCTGACGCTTCCCGCGACCATATCCCCCCTGCCGACGTTGCAACTCTCGGTTGATGAATTCGGCGTCGAACGTGACGCCCGAGGGGAAGCCCTCGACGATCGCCGTCAGGGCGGGGCCATGCGACTCACCGGCGGTCAGATAGCGGAGCATGTCAGTTCAGGTCCAGGGAAACGATTGCTCGGTCAGAATCTCGAACGCCTGGATGTATTTGGCCCGGGTCCGGTCGACGACCTCGTCGGGCAGACGGGGCGGCGGACTCGCCTTGTTCCAGCCCGAGGCGTCGAGCCAGTCGCGGACGTACTGCTTATCGAACGAGGGCTGTGGCCCGCCGGGCCGATAAAGATCGCTCGGCCAGTACCGCGAGCTGTCGGGCGTCAGCGCTTCATCGATCAGGAGCAGCTCTCCGGTTTCCAGATCGCGGCCAAACTCGAACTTGGTGTCGGCAAGGAGCAGGCCCCGCGACGCGGCATGAGCCGCCGCGGCCTGGTACAGGTCGAGACTGGCCTGGGCCAGTTGATCGGTCAGTTCCCGGCCGATCGCTCGGGCCATCGTTTCGGTCGAGACATTCTCGTCGTGACCGGCTTCCGCCTTGGTCGCCGGCGTGAAGATCGGCGGCTCGATCCGGTCCGATTCGACCAGTCCAGGAGCCAGCGGCGATCCGCAGACGGTGCCCGAGGTCCGGTATTCCCGCCAGCCGCTTCCCGAGAGATATCCGCGAACGACGCATTCAAACGGGATCACCGCGCACTTCCGGGCGATCATGACCCGGCCGTCGAGCTGGTCGCGAACCTTGGTCGAGAGATCCAGCCCCGCGTCGTCGATCCGGGTCGAGATCAGGTGATTGGGAAAGTCGAGCCGATCGAACCAGAACGCGCTGATGCCGGTCAGGACTCGCCCCTTGTCGGGAATGCCGGTGGGCAGAACCCAGTCATAGGCGCTGATCCGGTCGGTGGCCACCAGGAGCAGACGATCGCCCAGGTCGTAGATATCACGGACCTTGCCCCGTCGGACGGGTCGATCGAGGCTCGACTCGAGAAACGCCAACTCTCGACCCCTTTGAAAACAGACCATCACCCGACCGCCTCGCAAGGATCGACTCTAAACCAATCGACGACCGATCGACAAGGCCGAAGGTTTCTCGCCAGGAGGGCCGTTTCCGGTCGCTTGCTTCTCACGGGGATTGAGGTATATTGGAAGTTCTGACCGATTTCGGGAAAGGCGATCCCACGTCGCCTCCCGGCCTTGTCGGGCTGAGGATGGGGCATGATCCCCTCCCGGATCGCGGTCGTCCACATGGAGGCTTGCCGACCATGCGCCATTCCTTGCTCGGTCTGGTGGTCGCTCTGGGATTCGCGGCGGTCGCGTCCGAGGCCCGGGCTCAGGTCCCGTTCACCAACGTCAACGACCCCTTCTTTGCGTATTACTCGTTCTATTTGCCTCGTCAGCAGGCCCAGGCTCTCTCTCCTGGCCCGGAAGCGACGATCAACGCCATCACAGCCAACCGGCAGCAATACGCGGCCACCAACCGTAACGGCATGTTCGACCCGTCGGGCGCCGCGTCGGGTCCGGATGACGAATTCGGGCTGAACTCCGGGGCCCGGAAGCGGCCCCTGACGGCATCGAGTGGTCGATTCGCCCGGGGTATCCACGGGGGCAACCTCAACGGTCTTGGCCCCCAGGGCTATTACGGCGGCGGCAAGCTCGTCAATTATTACAGTGATCTGAAGACCGGCCGTGGCAAAAACGCAAACGTGAGCGTAATTCGCTCCCGGGGGTTCTCCGGCGGCGGCATGGGCTACGGTGGTATCGGTGGCGGCCTGCCTGGCCCTCGCTGAAGTCTGACTGACTTGCAGAAGGGGGCCGACGACCCGCGTTACTCCAGGGGTTGACGTGGGTTCAATGGGACGAGTCCGCGAAAGGGAGGTCCTCCTTATTTGCGAGATCAGGCTCGTCCTTCCCCCTAGGTGAGGGGGCGTCGCCTCTCCGGTCACGATCCTGGGGAGATCCGGCCTTCATGGTCCCCGATCAGCAACGCCTGTCGATCGAAGAACGCGCGAACCTGGTCGCCTACCTTGACGGCGAGCTCAACGACGCCCAGTCGCGGGCCATCGCCACCAAGCTCACCCAGAGCTTGACCGCTCGCAAGGAAGTCGAGGCTCTCCAGAAGACCTGGGAGATGCTCGACCTCCTTCCCAGGCCCAGGGCGTCCGAGGACTTCACCGCCCGGACCCTGAGCGTGGCCACGCGGCAAGCCGACGGCCGGATGGCCTCGGCGGCGACCGATCTGTTTCGAAAGCTCGGCCTGGGTCTCGCGTGGGTCCTGGCCGCAGTCCTCCTGTCCGGAGTCGGCTATCTGATCACCGCGAGAGTCTGGCCCAACCCATCGGCCCGACTGGCCAGGGACCTTCCCATCGCCGAATCGCTCGAAGCGTATCGCGATGTCGGCACCCTCGAGTTTCTCGAACAGCTCGATAATTCGCCCGAATTCAACTAGCCCGGTCCGACCATCGAATCGATCCCGAGTCCTCAACCGATGTCCAGGCCACCCCGATTTTTCGTCCCGCTCTTGCTCGGTCTGGCGGCGCTGGGGGGGTCGCCAGCGATCCTGGGCGACGAGGCGGAAAATCTCCGCCAGCTCCAGGCCATGCCCCGCGAGCGAAGGGTCACGCTCTCGGAGAACCTCGCCCGGTTCGACAAGCTCCCCCCCGCCGAGCAAGCCGCGATCCGCAAGCTCGACGCCGAGATCGCCCGGAAAGATCCGACCGTCCAGGCCCGATACCGCTCGGTCCTTCGTCGCTATCACCTCTGGGTCAACGGTCTGAGCGAGGACGAAAAAGCCCAGTTGAAGGCGGCTGATTCGACCGAGACACGATTCAACCTCGCCAAGAAGCTCCGGCTCAAGGAAATCGAAGCCAGCCCGGCCGGTCCCAAGGTCTTCGGCATCCGGACGGGCGACTTCGGCGTCAACGGTCCTTACGAGATCGCCAACCTCCTGATGATCTGGAACAAGCTGACGCCCGCCAAGCGGGTGGAGATTGCCCGGAACAAGAGCCGGGGCGCCCTGATCCGGGATCTCAACGCCCAGCGGAAGTCGCTGGGCATTCCAGTCCTCTCGTTCCCAGGGGCCGAGGAAAAGAAATACGAGTCCCAGCTCGAAAGTAACGAGACGTTCAAGAAGCAGCTCGGTCCCTTCGCCAGGCGGGTCGAGGCCCGGAAGAAAGCCGACCACGTCGCCAAGGGAGAGAGTCCGAACCACCCCTACGAGCTTCGCTTCACCGAGTTCCTCTACTTCGAGGATCACAAGCCGAAGCCGGTCAAGCAGGAAAACCTGGAACGATTCTCGGCCGCTTGCCCGAACTGGCTCCACGAGATGCTCGACCCGCTCTCGCCCGATGACGCCCGGGCTTATCTGACGATCCTCTACCGGCTCCTTTATCCCGAACCCGGCGAGATGCCGGCCGACACCAAACCCGCCAAGACCCCGGCCTCGACGAAACCGGCGACTCCCAGGGCCGGGACAGCCAGTCAAGGGCCGATCTAATTGGGCGAGATCCGAGGTCATGACCTCCGAAACCGATCGCTTCTGGATGACCCGAGCTCTCGCCGAGGCCGAACGAGGCCGAGGAGCCGTCGAGCCCAACCCGATGGTCGGCGCCGTCGTGGTCCAGAACGGACAGGCGGTCGGGATCGGCCACCACGAGCGATTCGGCGGCCCTCACGCCGAGGTCATCGCCCTCAACCGAGCCGGACCTCTTGCCAAGGGTTCGACGCTCTACGTCACCCTCGAACCCTGCTGTCACCACGGCAAGACCCCCCCCTGCACCGACGCCGTGCTCGACGCCGGGGTCGCCCGGGTGGTCGTCGCGATGCGCGACCCTTTCCTCAAAGTCGACGGCGGCGGCCTGGCGATCCTGACCGCCAGCGGTCTCGAAGTGACCACTGGCCTGATGCTTGACGAGGCCCGACGGCTCAACGGGCCTTATCTCAAGCGACTGGCGACCGGCCTGCCCTACGTCACGGCCAAGTGGGCGATGACCCTCGACGGCAAGACCGCCTC
>Ga0080006_1128731_pt1 | contig 14252 bp, 13 predicted proteins | sample RS3BMetagenome_FD_69209 | JGI IMG/M metagenome (GOLD analysis project Ga0080006, IMG submission 69209) | Ferric oxide microbial mat and aquatic microbial communities from Rainbow Spring, Yellowstone National Park, USA - RS3B (SPADES... ...
CTTGTTTTTGAGATGTACAGACCCGATACTAGAAGAGCAACCATAAGGGCATGCGGATTCATACGTCGATTCAGGATTCTCGGTCGTTATTGTTTTTCGATGTAGCGCCTTGGAAGCATTGTCGCTGCAAGGCGTGACACCACCGGAATGAAGAGGACTCGCGACGCAGTCGAACATGGGAACGCAAGAAAGAATCGATATCCGTATGCAATGCAGACGTGCAAGCATCCACGATTCTTCTTTGCTTGTGTGTAGCAGGTTCAAATCACATATTCTTCACGTTCTCGATCTTTATGTTTAAAGGCAACCATCGTACGCAGCGATTCGCGCTGCTGAACTGACGAGGAGAAAAACTCGACGTTGACCGTTGGCGAATTTTTCGCAAGCTCATGCGAAAAGATCACTGAACATACCATGTCCAGTAATAATATCGGTTCGATAGATGATTGCTCCTCTCGTCGTGGTCACCGACGAATCTGGATTCGAAACCTGCATGATGCCTCTTTGGGGATCTGTGCTCAGTGGCTGACGTCGCTTCTGTTTGCACGGGACAGGCGCTTGGACTCCGGTCTGAGTTTTTTTGTATCTCTCGCTCGCAATGGTGCAAGCGTAGCCGGGTCGGAATTCCTCGACGTGTTGTCCAGTCTGAATTCTCCTTCTGGTTCGTGTTTTATCAAGGACAAGATCGCTTTCCACAAAATATCTTATTGGATGCAACAGTACGTTCTTGCGTGTCCAGCAGACAGAACAGTCGCAGAACGAATCGCCAAGAGGAAGGCCGCGACCACAGTGTACGGCACCAGGCGTCGAAACGGAGGAGGGCATCGAGTGGAGCGCCCCTGTGTCCTTCAAGGGCGTACACCTTGCGATGAAGCAAGTTTGACGCGACACGAGGCAGCGTCTGGAGGAGGCTGGATGGTGGTGCGCCTATAGAAGCACCCGACGGCACCCAAGTGTCGCCGCTGGAGATGGTGCACTGCTGCTGCTGCTGCTGCATACAAAGAAGATCAAAATGGCGAGCGAAATGTAGATGACGACTTCGGCCTCTGCATGAACGGCATAGATAGATAAGTGCCCGAAACTTCACGTCCGAACTCGAACGCAGCTGTTGACAGCCTTCGACTATCAGGAGGGAAACTGGATGAAAGGACGGAGCAGCGTATTTACCACCGGATATAAGAAAGAGACGAGAAGGAAGCAGTCAAACAAAAATCCCGCAAAGGCCGGTACGAATGACACTGGCAGGGGACGCAAACTTTTGCATCCAAGCGCTAGCAACCAATGCCTGCCGGTTCCGCTTCATGCTAACATGAATTTCATCAGCGGTCGCGTATACTGGGCCCGATCTATCCGGGTCCGCGTTCAGGAGCCTTGCAGTGCAGGGCGCTTCTCGCGATACCGCACCAGGTGCTTCAGCGTTTCGCAGTGCGCCACCTTAAAACCGCTACGTCGTTCGAAACCCGAAACTACTCACTGCGCGCTGTTGCTGGTGTCGTTCGAGATGCTCCCTAATTCGGTACAGGGGACGTCGGCCAGCTGGCGCCGCCTCTTGCGCGTACCACGCTCGCACGGCTATCTCGGCGACAATACCAAGACCAAGAAAAATAAGTGCAGTCAGGGTCACGGAGGCAGAGAGCACAAGCAATGCTGTACGGCTAACGAGTCGACCCAAGGGGTTTCTGCTCAAGTTGGACACGCCGGCAATCATTCCCAGCAGCGGCATGATCAGGGCGTTGGGTAGGAGGGCCAGCACCACAGCGATTGCTCCCAGCACGAGGGCAATCGTCCCGAACCAGTGCATAGGCCGTGTCGCCTGCCGAGTAAGGTAATGGAGCAGCACCAGATCGCATATGACGCGAAACGTGCGACCAAGGCCGTACTTGCTGGCACCGTAACGTCGCGGTCGATGACGAACCTCCATCTGACCGAGGCGAGCACCTTCGATTTTGGCTAAAACTGGTATAAATCGATGCATTTGGCCGAATAGTTGGATATCGCTCAGAATGTCGGCGCGGTAGGCCTTGAGTGAGCATCCTAGATCGTTCACTTCGTGGACTCCGGTTGCCGTGCGAATGAGCGCATTCGCCACCTGGCTGAGCCACGTGCGTATCGGGTCGTCGCGTCGCTGCCGACGCCATCCGCTCACGACATCGAGCGATGCTTGCTTCAGCTTTTCCAGAAGAGGAAAGATATCTTGCGGCTCCTGCTGCAAGTCACCGTCCATGGTGACAACAACTTCGCCCTGGGCTGCATCAAATCCAGCTGCCAGCGCTGCTGTCTGTCCATAGTTTCGACGGAAAAAGACCCCCACGAGGTGCGAGGGCAGCAACAACCTCTCGCCAGCTGGGGCGTTGTACTCGTCACGCAGTATGTTACGTAGCAGTGCCGTCGTGCCGTCGGTAGAGCCATCGTCGACAAGTACAACCTCAACCTGCCCACGGTACTGCTCTGGTGCGCTCTCCGTCTCCAGTGCCTCGTAGAGCGCACGCAGCAAAGCAACCAGAGCCTCAGACTCGTTGTAGAGCGGGATCACAACAGAAACGGGGTATTTGTACATACGCTGGTCTCGAAGAGGACGAAACGGTACCCGAGGAACAGGCGCGGAGCCTTTGTCTTGGGATCGGAGCCAAGGTTTGCCCAGTTGTTCGCGAGCGCTAGGTGCTTCCTAGTGTCGCGCTCGTACAGACAACGATCGACTCGAAAAGCCAAGCTCCCTAGGAGAACACCGATACCTGCACGCCTGCAACCTACGCTGATCGCATGGCAGCTTGTAATAGACAATGAAACCCGGACGCATGCCTACAGGTGCAGCAGTGCTCAAGTCGCTGCCTCGAAGGACGCGTCCCTGCTACCCGGTGAGGCGCCCGACGGGCGGGCAGCAATGGTGGCGCGCGCGAGACTCGACGATTGCCGCATTTGAGGCGTGGTGTACGTGCGTGCTGCGACTCTCGCTCGCCACGTTGACGGGTGCATCCGGCAACGTCGCGAGCTTCTCCAGGAGGCTCGGTACCCAAAGGTTGGTAGCGTCAGGACCTTGTCCTAGATGGGCAGCCTGGTCTGCAGTTGGCGGACCACAGACGTATTTTGAGGGGAGCAGTGGTACCTCTCCTGGTTGCTAACAGCAAGCGAAGTTGCACGGGGTCCCGGGTGCTCTCTTTCCCCTCTTACACCACACAAACCGCATCCAGTGAGAAAGGTACGAGATGCCAATGTACTATACGTAGAGGCAAGTGCAGCAAGATGGCGGCCTGTTCGCTGGTTGTCGGCAGCAGGCATGCATTTGGAAGATTCTCGCAAGGTTCATCGGCGCTGGACGTAAACAATATGCGCACAGCGGAGCATTCGTGGATAAAGCTCAGGTGCATCCCGACGCATGCGCACAGTACACATAAACGCGTGATGGAGCTTAACCGAGACCGTGGCTCGTCTCCGGAAAGCACCTTTGCTCTCGTCCAGCGCGGATGCGAAGGTACCGATCTCTGTCTCCAAAACGCAAACCTCGCGCTCCATTGGATGTTGTTCTTTTCGGGTTGCCGACCCGTTCTGGCTGACTTGCCTCTCTTCAGTCGAAGCGGGTACGTTGCTCGTTTGCATTCAACGCTCGATGTGCACTGATGTAATGCGTGGCGGTTGCGTTGAGATTCAGGCAACGCTGCACATCGCCGGAATCTGCCGTGACAAACGTGCATGCGAATAGACAGCATATTTCTGATTTCGAGTAGACGCTGATCGGGGTTTACCTGCGCTGCTTGCTAGGCCCGCATTTCTCCGCTTTTCGGCACTAGGGTGTTACAGAGTAAAACTGCTACGCTAGCGCGTGCAGGAGCACGCACCACACACCTCAGGTTGCGAGCTCGTCAATTGTCGAGCTCCAGCGCCCTGCACGGGCGTCCCTGTGCCGTGTGCATCGGCAAGCAATGGACCTGCGTAGCGCCCCGCGCAACTAAGCCCCGTGTTCGTCCATAGACACGTGTGCATCGATATGGAACAGCCAGCGCGTTTCCGTCGGCTGCATGCATGGCGATCGATGGATGGCGGCGGCGGCGGCACTGGCATCGCCATCTGCACGGATCCATCCAGTGCCTTTCAAAAGCACAGCATGCCACGGTACAAGTCGCTCAACAGGGGCGTCTGGGAGCGAATCCCGCAGCAACCAACGACCAGATGACGGGTCCCAGATGTACTGGGGCACACTGATCGCCAGCGGCGTCGACACCTGCCGCCTAAAAACAACGTGCTGTGCGTGCTCCTCAGCTGTGCACGCCGACAGTGTCTGTGTTTGCCACCAGGACTTTCGGATGCGATAGGCACCGCCTACGCTTCGTGCTGCTTCGAAACGCTCCCGCCACACGAACGTCTCCCTTGCAATTTCCGTTCCAGGGCCTTGTAGCGTACAGAGCAGGCGCAGGGGCACAGAATCAACATGAAATCTCGGGCAAGGAGTGGAGTCCAAGAAACTCAAACGCAGGTCCACCGCACGTAGCGGGGATCTCGCATGTTGCCCAATTCGGTTCACGTTCTGTTCGAAGGCGAGGCAGAAGAGCTCGATCATTTCCAGAAGCGGTTCATAAAAAGTTTCCATGCCGTTCACCGAAAGCCCCATTTCCAGGAATAGGTGCCGCAACGCTGCTCGTTGCTGGTCGATGTCTGCAACCGGTACGTGCTGTGCTGTTAGGACGCCGTTCGCTGGTCTGCGTCGAGTTCTCGCCGCCACCGCCGTCCAGGCTTCTCGTAGGCGAGCGGCGTCAGAGCCCGGCTTCCACACGCACGCGAGACAGTTTGGTTGCTGAAGGCTTGAGGAAACCTGTGTTTTCACAGTCGTGTGTGCGATTCCGTGCAAAAGTGAGGGCAGCTCAGCTACCGACTCGTTACTAGTTGCAGCTGAGCAGTTGAACGGTGACCTATTTCTGGCCCGTTTGCGAACTATACCGTATGCTCGCCCGTGTCTTTGGTTCAAACAGCTCTGCGTTGCTAGAACAAACATAAGTCAACCTTTAACTTGCAACTGGAGCGGTTCCACAACACTGATTCAGCGCCGCTCGAGTTAACAGCTCGCGACAGTCGCTTGTCGTTGCGGCAACGTGCACTACTAACACGAGTGCTCGTCCTCTCAGAGCGTCGTGAAATGGAATCGCTGCGATCCGCGCGGTACAGGCGTTGATCGCGCAGGATCGATGCGTCGAATCGAGCGGTACCTCCCGTGTCCGATACACATGGAATGCGGAACAGCTGGCTCTCTGTCGTGTGAATTCTCCCGGACTTCTTTTTTAGCTATAAAGCGTGGACACTCGGATTGCATTTATATTGGGTTACAGATTCATATTTGGTTTTGGGGCTCTTGGTCGGAGTGGGAGAGTGGTGTCTCTGCCGCCGGTGATCGTTGTGACACAGGAATCTGGATCATACGGGACACATCCTAACAAGGACTAGTGCAATAACCGATATCATTGGTCAAAGCACAGCTACATACTTACACTCATCTCTTTAAGAGCACGTGTAGTGTCATGGAATCAGGCATGCATCAATTCGCGATCTTTCTGTTTCAAGGAAACTCGTGAATCTCGCACACCGCGCCACTCGATGGAACAGGGAAACAGCTCGGGTTCGTCGCTTGACGACTTGTTCACGAGCTCATGCTGAAAGACCACTGAGACCATCACATAACAAAACCGATTTCGTTCGAAAGCCGAATCCTGTTCTCTTTATTGCCATCGATGGCACTGCATTCGAGTGCAGCATGAAACCTGTAATGGGATATGCTCCCAGAGGTTCACGTCGCGCATCTGCCATGGAAAATGTTCTTGGATTCGGACTTGAGGCAGGGCAGGAATCCATTCCGGTGGAGAGTGTGTCACTGCTTTGCATGAAGGGCGTGTATACGAATCGATATTTTCTCGACTAGTTCTGCAGCTTTGGCTCTCGTCTATATGCCTGTTTCATCACGAACATCATCGCGTTCCACGAATCGTCATGTGCTCCCAAACCAGTAAAGAGCAGGGTGCTGATAGTCCTGCGCGCCCCAACATATTCCCCATGGTTGAACCCGAATCAGTACGTGTTCGAGGCCGTGAAGAGCGTCTTCACAGAGGCGAACACACATTTCGGTTACTCGGATCGTCCTCGACAAGAACTACCGCACGTCGCTTTGGGTGCTGCGACTGAGGCCGACGGCATTGGCAGCATTTGTCGACCGAGAATCGTTGAGGTTTGCGGATCACGACTTGCCGAACATGCATAGAGAAAAGGGTGGCATATAGCATAAAGCATGCATACGTGCGGCTTGTTTATCACCGGGCGTACACAGCGAATGCAAACGAGCTGTGCCAGGGAAATTACAGAATAAGAGGAACAACATTATCTCCGAGCGTTCCGAAAAGAGGTGCGTGTCGCACTTGGAGAACGTCGCCCTACTTGGACGAAACGCCTGTTCGCACGACGCTAATCGATTGAGCATCAGGTCGGAGACGAAGTATATTCTCGGACAACACGGAGTTTACGACGACCAGGGACGCTCACCGCTCCGCCGATTGCACGATGAATATCGGCATCGGAGAAGGCGGCCATCATTCCAGGTTCCGCCGATCACGTGCTGTATTTACCCGTCGGAGACACTGACCAATACGCATGTTCCGCTGTGCACCGAGCAATCGGTGAACGTCCTCCGTTGGGTCTCTAGCACCGGTTCGTACGCACCACGAATATCGCACAGCTTCGTAACATACCTGGGCGTGGGCGCCATGTCAGGAGAACGAAAAACGCTTCAGGACTATCGAGTGCATCTATGCGCACACGCACACGCACCCACAGAGGCCTCCCCGGCTGTTTTTTGACCGACTGGCTGCTATCGTTCCAGTTTATCCAGGCACGCCTCAAGTATGAGAGGCTGCCCCATAAAAAATATCCCGTCAGCTGGTCGATTGTTGTTTTCAGCAGCGCACACCGTCTGATCTGGATGGCGGCGTTGAACTCTCGGTTCGGGAACTCCTTGCATGCAGTGATGCTGGTGAAACTCATCAATGTAAGGATTCCTCGAACTCGTACACTCAGCGTCATGAAAGTCTCGTCATCATCATCCTCTTCATCTTCTTCTTCATAGCACTTGCTCGTCTTCGCTCGATAATCGGAGAGAGGAGAATTTTCTGTTTTTCCCCGACATCCGGTTGTGACTACGCTTCGAGATCCCCGAATTCCATGTCCACACCTTTCCCCTGAATGTTTTATCTCTTCAAATGAACGTACTTCAAACACATCTGCTACAAACCGTGAAAGCACATTTGATAACACGCTCACGTAAGTGGAACACTATTGAGGTAAACGAGGACGACACCGACTCCGGGTGGCGGCAACTTGATGCGTCGTGCAACCGGACGCACGCCCGGCATGGCGCCAAAACCTACAAACGCCACTGCCTATCTGGTGCGGCGCCTAGGCTTGTTGCCATGGTGGAGTCAGCGCCCCTGGGGCTGCTTGAGTCTACCGAGGAACTTGAAAACCGTCTGCTACAATCATATGTGTCCCTGATCAAAAATCTCACGCAGCAAAACGCTTCCTCCAATCCGGAGGACGCTCACGGCGGCAGTGAGAACCCCGCAGGGGCAGCTGCGGCAGCAGGTGCGACAGCCGCCGCAGAAGCAGCGGTTGCCCGGCACGAACACCCTGGCGGCAACGAAACTGCAAAGGCAGATGCGCTAACAGATTCTGTCTTTTCGGACCTATGCTACGTACCAGAGGACTTTATGGTGCCGCCACACTGCATACCCGTGCGAGCTGACGTCCGGTTTGCTGACTGGGACCAGATCGCAGCAGCAGCAAACGGAAACTACGACGTTATTCTGATGGACCCTCCGTGGCAGCTCGCCACCGCAAACCCAACTAGAGGTGTGGCGCTCGGCTATAACCAACTGAGCGACGAGTCGATCCTGGCTATTCCCTTGGAAAAACTGCAGCGTTGCGGACTCCTCTTGATATGGGTAATCAACGCCAAGTACCGAGTGGCTTTACAGATGTTCGAACGCTGGGGCTATCGGCTCGTCGACGAAATCGTATGGGTGAAGCTGACGGTGAATCGGCGCTTGGCGAAAAATCACGGCTTTTATCTACAGCACGCGAAAGAGACGTGCCTGGTCGGTGTGAAAGGGAACGACCTTTCCGCATTGAGCACTGCACCGGGCATGCCCCGACCAGATGTGATTCTCAGCGAACGTCGCGGACAGAGCCAGAAACCAGATGAGCTCTATGAATGGATCGAGGCGCTCGTGCCGAACGGCAAGTACATCGAGATATTCGCCCGGAAGAATAACCTGCGCAACTTTTGGGTCAGCATTGGGAATGAGGTCACTGGCGAGAGTTTCGAACAGGCGCTACCGCCTGAACTTTGCAAGCAGCTGCGAGAAGAACTCTCGACGTAAAGTCGGTACGCACTCCAGCTTGGAGCCATTCACGGGGTCGCAGCGGTGATTGCTGGCTTGAAGCGTCGGTCGACGCTGTTCCCCGGTGAACAGGTCGTCGCGCGCACTCGCACGGCCATATGCATTGCGTTCAGGGTAGGCTGCGTAACCACAGCACCGATGCAGCGATCCAGGCAGAATCCGGAGATCGACAACAGCGCCTTCAGCAATGCATTGCGCCAGGGCGCGTTGCGCATCGATCCAATAGACGCCGTGGGCATGCGCGTCCGTGCATGCATACACGTACTGTACTGTACTGTACTGTACTGTACTGTGCTATACTGTGCTATACTGTGCTATACTGTACTGTACTGTACTGTCCTATACTGTACTGTACTGTACTGTGCATCCCAGACTCATGCCCCCGAAGCTCAAACCTTACTATATCCGATCGGGCACCTGCCTGGTCTGCGCAAAAGCGGTACGCATCAGGTGCGGCTCCTGCAACCTCTTTTTTCGTTGGACACGGCCTGCCGCACGCTGCTGCTGCTGCTGCTGCCGCCTGACGTCCTGAGTGATCCGCGGCAGCGCGCCGGCTCACGACGTCGACGCACTGACCATTCCGATCCCAACTGATCCCAAAGGAAAGTATCTCGGGACGCTGTACGGCATATGATCGCCATATCAAGGACCGGATGGGTGCATCGCTTGATAACAGTACCCATCTGTCGTCGTTGCGGATAGAATCGGCATCTGGGGCTGCTTTGTAAGCGGAACCGCGACACGGATCACGGTACGCGCGCTGTGCGCGAACATTCTCTGCTAGAGCATTCGCGTGATTTCCTCCCAGATCAGGCAGCGAGAAGCGGTAGCTCCCTGCTGAAGCCGCAAGTCCACTTTCGTGTCTATTCGAAGAGCGCGGGCTCTGTCCAGGTCATCGATTTCGCGCTTGTGCTCTCGATGTCAAGCAATTCCCAGTCACATACGGGTTCAGGATCTGGCGAGGGATGATGGCGGTCATGTCGTGAGCGCGGGCGTAGGCGCAGCATTCTGGTATGATACTGGAGCAATGAGGGTCGGTGCCCCACCGAGACGACAGCTGCACCGAGTTGTCGGATTGCTGCGTACACCCGCGCCTCGGAGGCGATATCAAGCGCCGATGTGAACTCGTCACCAATCACTAAATCCGCACCATTAAGCAAGAGTCTGGCGACGCCCAAGCGTTGCTGCTCCCCCAACGAGAGAACCTCTGACCAGTTTCGCACGGCGCGAAGACCCTCGGGAAAGCGCTGCGCCAGTTCACTGAGACCCACGGCTTCGAGCACCTGCCAGAGGCGCTCTGCGAGCGGGCTCGTTCGGGAGTCACGTGCGAGTTCCGTTCCAGCGCTGGAACGTCCATTGAACGTAACCGTTTTCAGCGCAATAGAACGCAGCTCGTCTTGTTGCGCGACGGGCGGTGTCTGTGGATAATACAGGTTCTCGAGTAGTGAACCTAGCGTGCAGTACGGCTTCTGCGGCAGGAAGAAGGTCGATTCGCGGGCCGAGCGTCGCACTTGGCCTTGGCCTCGTCGCCAGAGACCGGCGATAGCGCGAAGCAGAGACGACTTGCCAACCCCCGATGGTCCCGTCACCAGGAGGCGCTCCCCGCGGCGAAGCTGAAACGACAGGTCGGCAAACAGGACCCGTTCGGTGAACAGCGACGTGCCCTCTTTGGCTGTATCGACGGCGCTGCGGTCGCGCGGTACACACAGGGTCAGTTTGTCGACCTGCAACGGATACGGATCCGTCGCGCTCACAAAGTTCATCCGAATCCAGCGTTCAGCATTCTCTGGCTTATTCAAAGAGACGGCAGCGTCCAGCATTTCCGCAAACTCACCGAGTCGATCGACACCGGCACTGAAAGCAGTCAGTGCCTCAAAGCGGGTTACAAATAGGGATAAGTCGCTCAAAATATGATTGAAAGCAGAGTAGGACTGGTTAATGACTCCAAGTTCGATCCTGCCGGCAAAATAAAGAGGTGCAACCACAAAACCCGGCAGGACCTGGATCAAATATCGGTAGCCTGTCGTGAAAAGCTCCAGATTTCTCTGCCAGACGATCAGTTTTGCCTGATTATCTACCGCTCGTTTGAGAAGCTCTTCACTCTCGTTGCGCTCTCGCTCCTCTCCACGATAAAAGGCAATAGACTCGGCATTCTCCCGCACCCGAACGAGTGCATAACGAAAGTCAGCCTCGCGCTGAAGTTGCTGAAAGTTCAACTGCACAAGACGGCGCCCGATCGCAGCCGTTGCAAAAGTACCAAAGCCACTGTACACTATGAGCACTCCGAACAACTGCGGGTAAATGCTGAATAGTATGCTACTGAACGAGGCCAAATCCAGGATAGAGGTCAGCACTGTAAGGCCAAACGACAATGACGTGGCCGTAAAGGCATTCACATCTTCAGCGAGTCGCTGGTCCGGGTTATCGACTTCAACCTGGGGCCTCTCCGGTGCTGCCGCGTGTCCATCCATTTCCTGGTTCTCCAGAAGCAGGCTCTGTTGGGCTTGAATCAGGTAATATGCACTGTTGGAAAAGTATCGTTCCAGGAGGAAGCGCGTCAGCCAGGCCCGCCAGCGCAGCGCCAGACGGTCGCGGGCGTAGCTGTACCACACAACGACCGGCACGCCGACGAGCATCGCACCCAGGAAGAGCAGCATTTCTTGGGTGAACTGCTCGGGGTTACGATTGCTGAGCGCCGTCCAAAAATCACGACCAATAAAGGAAAACGCCACGGATACACCGGACTGGAGTAGCGTCAGCGCAAACACGGCCGCTAAGTCTGTTTTCGCCGTACGAGACTCGCGCCAGTATGGAGTAGCAAGCTTTCGAAACAGACCCCAGATTCGTCTCAGTTGTGTACGGCGCTTGGCTGCCGTGTCGTTCTCGCGTCCGTCGCCGTCATCCGCGCCTTGCGGCAAGCTCCTACCGCCGGCAGACTGCCCAGTGAGCTCCTCTTCAAAGGTGCCGAACCCAGAGAAAAGATTTCGCTGGAGAAAGCGTCTCAACTCTTGCTCAAGCGTACTCGAAGTTTGTCGCTCAGCGGGCCGTTCATCAGGCGGCGGTGGTTGAGCGTTACGTGGACCCGTGTCCCTGCAGAATACTCTCAGCGCTCGGGTGATGTTGCGTTTTGAAACTCGGCGGTTCATGGGTGCTCGGTGTCGGTACCCGTTCGACGCTACGCCCGGCACGAAAGCAAAGGGAACCTGTCGCTTATTCATTACCGATATTTTCCAACAAACCACAACGCGTGACTCTTAAGTTCAGTCGGAGGCGCGCCCTGTGGGTTTCTCCAACGCCCTGCTCCGCCGGACACCGAGGAACGCGTCCGTCGCCTGCAAAGTCCACGCAGCGTTTCACCTGACTCGGGGTGTCGCTTTTGAGGCGACGCGGTTACGAGCGCTACGTGTTCCTGGAGTGCACTGCGTCCCAGTCCAGTTCAGGTTTAATACTGAACGTGCTTCGGTTTGCCGGCAAGGTTATTCGCGCGTTAACAGCAGTTTGCGCGGTTGTTGCTGGGTGAAGGCGCACGACGATACGGCTCGTGCGCTTGGCTCGACATGCTTCGCGCCGGTGTCCGCTTCTATGTAATGAGGGTACCTGCCCCCCATTCCCCCATTTGCCTCCCGCAAACATCACCGCTCTCTCCAGGTCTCGTTGAGCGGGCGACAGCTTGTGTCGACACTGCCGGAGAATGCTCACGAAATGAGCACATCGTCACTGAAGAAGAGTGCTGTACGTGGTTTTAAAGGCGTTCTTGGGCAGGGGTGTCATTTGGCACTTCGCGGCTGTCCGGGCGTGCGCCTGCAGCGAAGGTGCGCGTTCTCGTACCCGTCACCACGAGAACTCAACCAAGTTGTGCACTTGGACAAGTTCGTGCGAGAGACGCCTGCTAACTGTGTCAGTTTATGGAGTTTGCACCACAGTACGAAACCTACGATGCTCGGTTGCGCCTTATCTGCGACTGAATACGTAGCATTCGCGCAGCGAGCAAGCAAGTATCCGTGGTTCGTATTCCCACTGCTTCGCGCTGCTGACGGCAACTCGTACGTATCCATGCTTTGCCAGGTTCAGGACTCGCGATATGTGCTCTTCACCTACCTGCAGGAGTATCGAGAGCATGCTGCAACAGCACAGCCACGGGTTGTATTCACCGTTTATCCAGAACTTGTAGCCGAGAAACAGTTGGCACTTGTGCGCCTTGAAAACCTCCATGAAGGCCAGCTAGAAAAAGCGGATCTCTGGCGACTCTGGTGCCAGTGGCGGCATTTGTATGCGGCGGCGGACACTGCTGGTCTGCAGCTCCTGGCGGACTTCAATGAGCGACCACGAGTGTTCCGCTTCGAAAAGGCTCTGGAAGTGGCTTGTAAGTTGTACGCCGAGCGCGAGTGAGGTTTCATGCCAAACACGTCTCGAAGCGATCAGAAATAAGCCCGAAGCAGCGTCTGCAACACATGCACAGGCCGCCGACTTGAACGGCGTACAGTCCAGAAACGATGACACGCGCTGGACAGCGGCGGCAGTTAGATGCTCGAAGGACACGTGTCCTTGCGCGACAACGCCAATCATGCGGCCTGCCACTATCGCAACGATCCCCAACGATTCGATCAGAGAGTGACGGAGCTTCGTGGTAACCACATCTGCGGTGGTACTGCTCCGTAGACCCGGTCCATATTTTCAAAATACGGATGCATCAGCGCCTGACGGGCTGTGATGCGCTTGCTAGGATCATAAACCAGGAGACGGCTCAGCAGATCGAGCGCATCCTCGGTCCAGGCGCCGCCAAGTGCCAGTACGCTTTCCCGGATCAGACGAACAGGCCATCGGGGGAACGCACTCATGTAGTCCGGCAACTGGCTGACTCCGGGCCAAACTTCCTCACTAGGGGTCCCCAGTGCACGAAAGATTTTGAAAAGCTGGTCTATTTCGGAGTCCCCTGGGAAAAGCGCCTTCCTGCACATCATCTCCGCAAAGATGCAACCAACCGACCACATGTCTACCGGGGCAGCGTAATTGCGACATCCCAGCAATATCTCCGGTGCGCGATACCATAGCGTGATCACTTCCGAGGTCATGTGACGCACTGGAATACCAAACGCTCGGGCGAGGCCAAAGTCCGCAAGCTTCAGGCGACCTGCCGCATCGATGAGTAGATTCTGCGGCTTCAGGTCGCGATGGAGAATACGCCGGGCGTGCAAGTACGCAACACCGTTGATCAGCTGGTACAGGAATGACTTGGCCTGCTCGGGCCTCATTAGGGTATTCGGCGGTAGTGTATCCATGTAACGTTTCAGATCTTGATCCAGGTGTTCAAAGACGAGGTACAGCTTTGCGTCACCATGTACAACGTCAAGTAGGCGCACCACGTTCGGTTGGTTGAGTTCCCTCAGGATGGCAATCTCACGTAAAGCCGTACTCGGAACACCCTCTTCCTCCTGCTCTAGACGAATTTTCTTCAAGGCAACGAGCTGCCCCGTTTGTCGGTCGCGTGCGCGGTATACGACACCATAGGTGCCTTCACCGATGCGCTCCAGGCGCTGATACCGCAGCGCGATGGCTGCCATGTCCTCGTCATCAGGCATATGACGCATGGTTCCCTGAAAATCCGCAGATTTGCTATCGTGCCCTGGCACGTGTCTCGGGCCGTGGCCCCAGCTGTTCCCTCCCTGGACGCAGCTAGCTCCGCAGGTGCGCAGCTCGAGCAGCTGCTGCGCGTAACGCTCACAGACTCTTCCCCGAGGATGAGTTCAGCCTGTTGGTCCCAGTCCGTTCCTCGGTCCAAGATGTTCGCTCTTGATAATCTGCCAACAGCTTGTCGACGAGTTC
>Ga0080006_1141630_pt1 | contig 14238 bp, 17 predicted proteins | sample RS3BMetagenome_FD_69209 | JGI IMG/M metagenome (GOLD analysis project Ga0080006, IMG submission 69209) | Ferric oxide microbial mat and aquatic microbial communities from Rainbow Spring, Yellowstone National Park, USA - RS3B (SPADES... ...
GTGTACGACTCGCAGACGGGGTTATACTACCTGAATGCGCGGTACTACAACCCAGCGACAGGTCGGTTTTTGAGTGAGGATCCAGTTGGGCAGACGTCGAGCAATGCGCTGAGCTACAATGAGTATGCGTACGCTGAGAATAACCCCGTTTTGTTGACTGATCCAAGTGGAATGGTCCCTATGGAAGATGAGGGTGACGAGCTAGGAGGCGACGGCGCGGTCACTGCGGGTGAACAGGACGCTATCGCGCTAGAAGTGGCTGGCCAAGGGGGAACTGATGCTCAGTCCACGGGATCTATTGGTGAGGGTACGGGGGAATCGTTAAGAGGAGCATCTCAAGCTGCATATGATGCCGCAGAGAATGCAGATGATTTCACGGTATCGAGTAAACACTTGGCTGGCGCAGGTGGACGGTGGGCCAAATTTAACACAAACAGCCAAGCGCAAGCGAGAAATTGGATTCGAGATGCCCTTAAATCACCCAATGCCAAGTTCTACGCAAATAACAGGCCAGGTTCGTTCAAGGTAATCACCAATTTAGGGAGTCGGATTGGAACTGGTGGACAGACCAGCATCCAAATAATTGTCGGAACGGATGGTAAAATATGGACAGCCTATCCAGTGAAATAACGTTAGAGTTTGTTTTGAATCCTGGACAAGTACCACGGAACGAAGACATACGGACCAGAAACGCAAAGGTCCTTGCTGATGTCGAGGGGCAATTGACAATAGCCACTCGTGAGGGTGTGTTGTTTCGGGAAGATGGAGTTTTACTCCTTGAGCTTGGTGTTGACTTATCAAATTGGCTTGATGAGTGGAAGAAAGGCCATGTTCGTGACTTCGAATACGTGACGATGGATCACGATTCGGAACCCATTCTTTTCTTTATGCAACAAGGAGATAATAAGTTTTTAATGGACTCCCCGTGGAAGCTGTTGGAGAAAGGTGTTGAAGTTGGATCTAACGCTTTGGCGCGGACTGTTGAAGCCTTTTTACTTGCGTTACGAGATTCTCTCTCGAAGGAACTCGGAGTGGATCTGCATGATTATGTTTAGCTAATCACTCCGGCCCAAGTGTTGGTAACACGAATTTCAAGTGCTGTAACCGAAGGGAACCAACCTCGTTAAATCGGAGTTGGCTCCGTTTTTGCCTTCACTCGGCCATTCGGTCGTCTTAGTATGGCTCCTGAGGTGAATCAGGAATGGCCAAAGCCGACGAATGCAAACGGCACGAACGCCTACACGTACGACGCATGGGGCAATATCATCAGTAAGACGGATAGCACGGGCGCTATGGATTTGTCAGAAATCAATCCGTTCGTGTACAAGGGCTACTGGTATGGATGGAGTACGGGGCTTTACTACCTGAACGCGCGCTACTATAACCCGGCGATTGGTCGGTTTCTCAGTGAGGATCCGATCGGGCCGACACCGGGGAATGTGCTGAGCTACAATGAGTATGCGTACGCGGAGAATAACCCTGTTTTGTTGAGTGATCCAAGTGGAATGATCCCTATGGAAGATGAGGGTGACGAGCTAGGAGGCGACGGCGCGGTCACTGCGGGTGAACAGGACGCTATCGCGCTAGAAGTGGCAGGCCAAGGGGGCACTGACGCTCAGTCCACCGGATCTATTGGTGAGGGTACGGGGGAAGCGAGTGCAGGTCTTAGAGGCCAAGTTAAAGCGAGAGGACTTCCAACTGACGGGAGATTTCATTTCGTCCCAGATGGAAATAAGATAGAATTTAATAGAAGTAAGGGTGGATACGTCGACAGGTACGGTAGTGTTTGGGTGAAAGGTCCTTACCATGGCAACCCCAAACTCGGCTTTACTTACGAGTGGGACGTACAATTATCGCCATCTGGAAAAAATGCGTGGGGGAAATTTGCCAACGGTAAGGGATACATCAACGTACGACCGGATGGTGGATTATCTCATTGAGGAGGAGAGTATGTTCCAGTTATCGCTATTCGTAGAATCACCCAATTCTGATAAAGCCCTTCGAACCGCGTCCGAAGCGATAGGGCAGCTGAAAAGCGAAGTAAGTAGTTACGAAGTGGTTTCTTCAGAACCTTATTGGAAAGTGGACGGATGGTATAAGGTTACGTGTGACATTGAAACGAATGACCCCTTGAACAGGGAACAAGCGGAGAGTTTAGTCTCTCGTATATCCGATAAGTGGGAATGGGATGAGGTGGGTTCATCAGCTCATTCCAGCGGAAAAGACATTATGGCAATATTTAGCAACTATTCAATAAAATTTGCATCATGTTGGTTTGAGGAATTGGATTAGTAACGCGAATTTCAAGTGCTGTAACCGGAGGGAGCCAACCTCGTTACATTGGGGGACGGCTCCCTTTTTTCTTCACTCGGTCATTAGACCGTCTTAGTATGGCAACGAGGTGAATCAGAAATGACCAAGCAGTCGGATGCATACGTGTCTCAACACAAGGCCAAGTTCGTGAAACACATTCTAGAACGGGAGGATCCCATCTATTTAGACGTAATGAGGTTTTATGTCACGTTATTTTCTATGGAATTCACCATATGGGAAAGTTGTCCGTTTGGCTAAGGGAATTTGGAAAAGCCCCCATTTCAGTAAAGCTAATTTTCTGGGAGTTTATTGACTGACATCTGTTATGTCGCATAAGGGCGCGAAACTGCAATAGTCGTAGCCGTGCGGGAGATGTATAATGATGCAGAGCGTTGGGGCGGTGCTTCTGTCGCATTCGGGTAGCAATGTTCAATAGTGGTTCACCGAACATAATTGCTATAGCTGGTTGATTTGGAGGGGGACCAATGTCCACAAAGGTAGCTATAATTACGGACATCCATGGGAACAACGCCGCCTTACAGGCTGTGTTAAAGGACATCGACAGTCAATCTGAGGTGGAGCACATCTACTGCTTGGGAGATATGGTGGCGATTGGACCTGACACTGATGAGGTCTTGGCTGCATTGTTCGAGCGGGAAGATGTATCCATGATCACTGGAAACCATGAGGATGCGGTTTTGGCGATTTTTCAAGGTCAAGAACCAGCGTCCCGTGGTGAGGAGCGAGCACACCACGAGTGGATTGTTGAGAGCACGGAAGAAGTCTTTCTCCGAAAACTGTTGGACTTGCCCCGTTCGTTAAGAATCGAACACCAAGGGAAGAGTCTGTTATTGGTCCACTACCACTTGGATTCCGCTGGCAGCTTTCTGCCAATTGACCGAGACCCTTCCGCAGACAAGCTGGATACAATCTACAATGGGGACAAGGCTGATATGGTGTGCTTTGGACATCATCATCCCGTTCACTTCTTCGAGTCCGCTACAAGAACATATCTGAACCCTGGTTCATTAGGGTGTTGTGACCGCCCCGTAGCTCGTTACGCCATTCTGGACATCGACTTGCAGGGTTTTACAGTTGAAATAAAGGAAATCCCATACGACAATCGCCAATTTCTTTTGTCGTATGAGCAATTAGGGTGCCTGCAAGGGAATTCTTACTCATAGCTTTTCACTGCAATCAGTATATGAGTATCACTAGTGACGAAGAGTCATAATGCTTGAATTGTGTATGAAAATGCATGTTGATTGAGAAATCCTTGTGGAGCTATTGGGCAGGAGAGCGACGCAAGAGCAGCGTCGATAACTACTTTTCTTAGATGGTGAGATTATGATGACCAATACTGATTTGAGAGTTGTTGTAGGATCGGGCGGAAGTAAAAATAACGTCGATTGGCTACATACAGAGGAAAGCGAGTTGAACCTATTAAAGCATAGCGATTGGGATGAGAGGTTTGCGCTAAATTCAATTTCCGTCATTCTCGGTGAGCATGTTTGGGAACACCTAACGTACGAAGAAGGTATTGATGCCGCCAAGACATGCTATGAGTTTTTGCAGCCAGGCGGGTATGTGCGATGCGCAGTTCCTGATGGATTATTTAGAAATGAATGGTATCAAAACATGGTCAAGGTTGGCGGTCCTGGTCCAGCCGAACATCCAGCAGCTAGTCATAAAATCGTTCACACATATCGCACGTTGAAAAGCATGTTTGAAACAGCTGGGTTCCAAGTTCATCTACTGGAACATTGCGATGAAAATGGTGACTTTCATTATGAGGATTGGGATGAAAACGGTGGGTTCATTTATCGGTCAAAGAGATTTGACCGCAGAAACCAAGACGGAGAACTCGGCTTTGTTTCACTGATTGTTGATGCAATAAAGCCGTAAGAACAGTGACTAGACGCCTCCTCCTTCTGTCGCACAAGGCGGCATGAAGCCGAGGGCCGTATTGGCTTGCATTGCATAAGCATGCGGCGGTCTGTCACGGTTCTTGTTGCGCAAATGTGTGTAGCACAATGTCTGGCGCTCAAGAGGAGAGGGTTTCCGTGACTGACGGGACAATGGATCTGTTTCTCCGTACCTCCAAGCATCGCATGGTAGACAACTATCTTCCGAAAATATGTCGTTTCTTGGAAGCGGTGAACGAACAACAACTGTGGGAACATAAGGTAAATGAAACCAGCTCCATTGGCGGGATTATCTTTCACATCGCCGAACACCTGAGTCGTCACATTGACAGATACAATCGGGTAGAGACAACGTCAAGTGGGATTGAGAACCATTTCCCTGATAATACAGAGCTTTCTCCAAGAGAATTGGTCGTTCAGATTGAAGAGGTATTTACTGCCTGGCAGAACTCTTTCGATCAACTTCGCTCAGATGAATCCAAAGTCGTTGATTTGTATAGCGTTTACCATCTCATTGAACACGTGAGTTATCACTTAGGACAAGTCGTGGATAGGGTGCAGCGTCTTACTGGAGAATCGTTTTAATTTGTACAAAGTGGACTGAACGAAAGAGGTTTGGGGAAAATCATTGAGAATGGGTTATAAGGCTAACCCGCGCAGAAACAAGGCAGCTTGTTGCCCACTATGTTATCGCGTCAAATATCCAGCAGGATGCTTATTGCACGAAGTAGGGAGTGAACTGTTTAGCGATCGGGTTCTCGGACCCACGGGCGCGGACGTTCACCCCGGCTACCAAAAGTATAGAACCTCTCAATTGAAAGAGGTCAACCAGAACCAACTGGCTGACCTCATAATACGAAACGGGTGCTGTTTGGCTTCGATCATTCCTACGGATTCCCCGTCGGCTTCTTTGAAACACTGACAGGTCGCCATTTGGTGAACTGGGATCAGCTCTTACATTTCATTGGTTGGGGGTCCAGCGACATCCCGGCACTGGGGGATACGACTGCACTCGATGACAAGGCGCGCGCACGCTACACACACGATTCTGTTGCACAAGGTGCGTTGCAGTGGATCAAAGATGCCTTTAAAGGCACGGTATTGCCGCGCGTGTGGGCCAGCGTCGTGAATCAGCGGATTGCGAAATGCATACCAGGCCACCTTGTCGGCGGACCGTTTTGGGGTCCAAATTCTCACGATCAGTTGACCAAACCTTCGTCGTCACCAAGGGAGGATTGGAAGGACAGGCGATTGGTAGAAGCCTATTGTCAGCAGTGGCAGCGCAAGTCGATGAAATCGATCTACCAAATTGGCGGCAATGGCAGCGTAGGACTGCAAGCTCTTTTCGGTATCAGCTATCTGCACCAGCTTCTTTTGTATTGCCAGCGCGAAGAGGTTCCCATTTTTCGCTGGCCATTTGACGGGTGGGCTCCCGATAGCGAGTCGCACGTCTTGGTCGAGGTCTATCCGACTTTGTATAACAATGGACTGCGATCAGACGAAGAAGATGCAAAAGCTTGCGTCACTTGGATAAGGGAGCACGACGAGCAAGGCGGTCTATGGGGACAGCCACCTATGCTCCGTGACGAGGAGATGCGCATCGCGCAACTGGAGGGTTGGGTGCCTGGGGTGAGGTGAGGGAAATATTACAGTAGGCCCGCTGGTTGGTGGTTGAGGCAGGAAGTGTCGTCGGGGCCACCTTGTCGGGCCACATCGATGCGCCCCGATTCAGGCGCATCGATCTCAGCAAAAAATCGGTGCACAGAGATTTCTTAGTATCGTTACGCGCCGACGTTGAGGTTCGAGAAAAACCCTCTCTTTACAGCCCAGGTTTCGGGGTCAATAACGGATAGATCGGGCAACCGGATTGACTGCCATTCCTTCAAGGTCATGCGCCTCTTCAACAAGTAACTGAAAAGCACAGTCAAGATTCGCCCATGTGAAACCATCGCAACAGAGCATCCATTGGCTTCATGGGTGATTCTACGAACGCAGCTAACAATGCGATCTGTCGCCTGTGCCCACTCTTCAAACTCGGGGTCGGGGAAGCCTTCCAGATATGCACCGACTCTAAGAAGAAACGCCTCAGTAGGCTGTATAGTCGGGATCCGCAGTTCGTGAAGCTCATCCATGACACTGGTTGGGATACCTGTCATTTCACTGATGATGTCAGCGGTTGCAACCGCCTTTGGTTCTGGACTGTGGTATATGCGATGAACCCCGCTCCAATTCTCACTAAGTACCAATTCCCTGGTCTCCCTCATGCCACCTTCTGAAATATGCCATTGAGTGGACGGAATCCCGAAGTCTATAGTCGTTTGAGCATGCCGAACGATATACAATTCTGGCACACCATCACCCCTGACCAATTTTTGATCCACTCACCTCGTGTCCACTTTCTTGGGTCCACTATAGACGCTTACATTTATACACAAGCGGGTCGTCAAACGGCGGTCTGCTGAGCAAACACAAGAGAGCCAGTGCCACAGCCTGTCGAAACCGGCACCATTTTATCGAGACGAGTCGAAGGCAAGCGGACGACAAGGGAGCGGTGACGGCAGGGGCCGATAGAGCGGTCTATATCTGGACCTGCGCTAAACCTGAGTGCGAAATGTGGGTAGCACCATAATCACCGCCGTCTTATCTGTCGAAATAAGTCCCCCTCCCGATTCATAAAGAATGCTTCTCTAGAACCAGCCACTGCTATTATCGAGTTGTTTATTTTAACGGATTCTATTTGTATTGGCGAGGACGTGAAAATCCTTTTGCTATACCCGCTAGCATCAACTAAGACTATTGCAAATTCTGCACCTTCCTGCGTAAACAACATTAAATATCTTGAGTGGCCTTCACTCACATATCCTATACAATGCGGATTTTCACCAAGAGGTTCTCTGTAAATATTTACATTTTTTTCATATAAATTAACCCCATTATGCAGATATACATCGTGCAACTCAGGTTCCATGATTGAAAGAGAATTTGGATTTGTTGAACTGATGAACCCGCTGTAAAATTCGAATCGAGTTCTTGTTGCCGCTAGTATCCACAAGTCCGACAGATCCTGTTGGGACACCTTTATGGTTGAAAATGTTTTTTTATGCATAACAACCACAAATGTTCCTTTTGAGGATAAGTAGGGTATATACCATTTACCACCTGCATATAATCCGTGTTCGACAACAATACCTTGTGCATCTGGATATAGTTGACGAAATCCTGTATCTATAATTGCTCCGTTTTTTTTCTCATATAAAACCAAACCAAGTTGATCGTTATGATAATTCGCCAATAAGATCGCATCTTGATTTTCGGCAACTACGGAGTGCCCCCGCGAACCGAGATTCGTTAGAGCACCGCTCTCCAAATTTATAATTCTATCATTAATGTCTTGATTTGTACTCTGAATGAGAAAGAAAGTTCCGCCATTTAGTATTGGTGTGATCAAGTCACTATGATTTGAGTATGCATAAGACACGCTTTTCTGATGAACAATTTTTTGATTAACATCAAACATGTCAAGAGTAACACCCGCATTTGATACCTTATACCCAAAAATTGTTTTCGAGTAATCAATACGTCCTTGATAGTTGGCGTTGTCGTTACTAATTAAAGATCCAATTTGCTTGGACGCAAGAGAGTATCCAGCAAACAAAACGATTAACACCGCCGAAACAACGAGCCAATTCTTTGTATTCATCGTATAATCTCCTTATAAAACTGCGTATTAATTAATTTCCGTTCGATTCTTTTTATTTCAATATACGCCGTTATAACAATCATTACAATTGCCAACAATATATCGATTGTAATATATTGAACGACGTAAGGAGAAATTAGATCGATGGCAAATGAAACTCTTATCAACTCAAGAACTACAAAGGTAACGAACAATGCAGATAGAAGCGAAATAACTGCGCTAAATACAAATTCAGTCAAGAAAACAGAAGTAATACTACGTATCTCGACACCAAGAATATCGAATAACGCGATATCCCGAAGTCGCATTGTTAGTAGCTGCTTAATACTGGATCTAATGTTGAATAGGCTTATAGCAAAGAGTATAGCAAAGAGTGTTACACTAACAGTCACAACCAACACAGCAAACTGGGGCAATTGATGAGTTGACTTCAAATCGTATCGTGTCTCAAGATATGAATTCAATAGTTGTATTTTCCCTGAAACAAAATTCATTTTGGATACATTAGGTACTATTACGACAAAGTCCATGACGCTAGGCTCCTTACCTGGAGGAGTTGATGATAATGCCAATTGATTCGCGGTTCTCTGGTCAATTAAAGAAATATTTGGGGGAAGAATTTGAATACTGGATATGTTGGATAGGTCGGTGACTCTCATATTAACTGTATACGGTTCCGTATTGATAACTCCACCTTTCGTAATATAACGGATGGCATCAATATGTACCATGTTTAGCCTTTTGAAATTTATTGAATTAGGAACAGATTGATTTAGATATAAAAACTCTTTAGAGGTACTAGGCTGATTTTTCACACCAAAGTACATTAACGTTTTATAGGGAACTCCCAGGAAAGTTGTAAACGTCCCAAGCGCTTTAGACTTACCATACAAAGTATATACGTTGGGGTACTCAGGGATTACAGCGGCTACGCCCGGTATCCTTTGTATCTTCTCGCTAAGGGCTTTAGTCAGAACTGCTCCGTTATTTAAGGTGCTTACCTGCATAAAGTATAGACTGCTATTCCCGACTACGTTTGATTGAAAACTACCAACAACCGATGAAATAAACCCAAACATGATATTGATTAAAAGCAAAAACGTGATGAGCCCAAATACCACACTTTTATATTTCGCGTAATTTCTCTTAAAGAAAAGAATCGATGTCTCCATTCTTCAACACTCCATAGCATAATAGATTTTCCCCGCCTAGTTACTTATCGCACGTAAGCACTCCATCATCTAGTCTATAGACTTTGTCCACAAAATCTATATACGATCGATCATGAGACACAATTATAACTGCACTACCTTTCTGCTTGAGTAAGTCAAATGATTCAAGTATTAGCCGTTTATTACTATCGTCTACATTGGCAGTTGGTTCGTCAGCAAAGACCACTTCAGTGTCCTTTAGAAAGCTCCTTAAGATTGCAAGTCTTTGACGTTCACCACCCGATAGTAATTTAGCCCGTGTGTTTATCCTGTCTCGAATTTTAAATCTGTCAACTCCTTCAGAGATCAGTTTTACCCATCTAACTTTATCAATAGTTGTGGCATATTTCAGAAACAACTCTAAATTTTCCCTTACCGTTAACTCTTCAAACACATTGAACTCTTGAAATATGAAACTCATGTTCTCCCTCCTTAGGCGCCTCCGCTCTTTTGGTGGGACATTATTCTTATTTAATCCTTTCCACATATACACCCCTTCATCTGCCACCTCTATTGATGCCAGTATGTTAAGCAAAGTCGTCTTACCAGCACCTGATGGCCCTACAATTAAACATATTTCACTACTTTCAATACCGATACTAATACTCTTCAAAACTTCCTTACCTCCATATGCTTTCCGCACATTTTGGACTTCGATCAGATACATACAGCACCTCAATTCACTCGTTTTATACATCTATTTACGTTATTTATTTATTGAACCTTTTAATGTTAATCATCAATTCCCCGCTCCCAAAGTAGCGATTATTGACAGCCCGTAATAAGTTGCTGACAACGATGTGGAACCGGATTTTGCTTCAGCACTAAACCCAGTGTTAGTACGATAGTTATTCAGCTTTCTTTTAACTATAATCTTATAATAATTAGACATAAATAACTTTTTTCGGTACATTATATTAAGATATTTATTTATGGTATCAAGATAAAAATAATTATTCTTTAAGTTCAACATTTCATTTTGCAATGTATCTTGACTTATATGATAATCAGGATAATACGAGAGAACATCTTGGTCAAGTGCTACAACATAATTTATATCGGGATTATCTTTATACTTTGCTTCTACAATAGTAATGAAAGGGTCTAAAAGATTAACATATTTTCTGGCAAATTGAAGATCCCCAGAATCCAGAATAAGTTTTATGGCATAATAATATTGGACAAAATTATTTTCGTTGGGATCATTACTACTTACGAACTCGCGTGCCTTACTCACAAATTCCGGTTCTAAGGCCACAATAGACGGATTATCTTGTTGTTCATATTGATTCAGAAAATAACAATAATACATTTCTTCGAAGGATGATGTCAATAAGTATTGTGTCCCCAATAACTTCTCATCTAAGTTTACATATGGCCGAATAAAATTATATTTTAATCCTAGAATTTGGCTTATTCTTACGGAAAAAAACAGCTCTCTGTATGTTGGTATCAGCAGTCGAGACTGATAAAATCCATAGTTTTCGTTATGATCTAGGTCCAGCAAATACGACTTCGTATCACTGTATCCAATTCTAGTGTTATAAAAGAGATTTAAGCATTCATATTTTAGTGAGTTTGCATACGTTGTATTGTCTTGAAAAAAACTTTGCATAATATAGTTACTCCTCTGTAATATTTCGTGGTGAAGTATGGCTGCAGGATAATCGTAAATAAACTTATCGATAAAGATGGCCTGATCGTAATAATCATAGGAACCGAACTGCTTTGAATTTATTAATTTGTATATTCCATTAATTTTTTTCCTGCCGTATATTTGTTTGTTGTTCCCACTTGCCTCGAGTCCAGAAATAGCATATAACAAATTCATGTAGCCTTCTATTGAAGATGAATGAAGACTAAGAAGACTAAATTTTTTGTAGTTACTAATAAGCTCTTTTTTCAAATAATAATCGGAAGAATCAACGTTTCGTGTATCCATGCCATGAAAATAGATATAGTTACCCAGATATGAAAGTCTATCTTCTATTAACATTTTTTCGTTTTCGTTGATATATTTGTATTTATTCAAATTTTTTATGAATTTTAAATAAAAAGAATATACTTGATATTTTTCGTAATCTGGTATGATTTGATTTAATTTTTGCATTACTCGAACATACTCATAGGCTATATCGATTTGCTGGGTTTTGATTTCGCTGTTTGGCTTATCTTTTTTTAATTCTCTCCACTCATTATTAAATAATGTACTCATAGTACTTACCGCGATATTTACATTAAATCGTATATTATATTCCCTGTAAAGTAATAGACTATTAGCAGTATCAAAAAACGAAACATGATTTGTAGAGTCCGAAAACTGAGGAAGATTAGCATATAATATTTTACCGTAGTATGTCTTTAGAACAGCATCCTCTACTTTTTCGTTTTTTAATTTAATTATTACCTCTTTTGTGTTATTATTATTAAATAAATAAGCAAAAACAACGACAGCAGCAGCTATCGATATTATACTTAGAGTTACTTTTGGTTTCATGTTCTACCCCCGTAAATTGTTAGGAGTGCGCCAAAAACGCACTCCTATGTTATTTAGGCAGGATTAAACCCCGGCTGTAACGGATGCGGGCACACCCAACGCAAACATTGAAGCTGTGTTGTCCCCACCGACATAAAAGGTGAGGCCATGTGCGATGACGTTACCAGGATACCAAGCGCTTGTTGCTCCGTTATTGTTCTCCCAGTAACCAGAGCTTGTGCCAGAATAGCCGGATCCTCCCGCAGACCCACCGAAGCCCATGAAAGTTACAGAAACGTCAATTCCCTCAGCATAAAACGACCAAGAAGTCTCGATGTAGTTAGGAGAAGACAAGTTCGCAGAACCATTATATACAGCTGAGACTAGGAAATTACCTGAATCGCCTGAAGCGATACTTTGAATCCAGAAATTAGATGTTAGTTTCCCCCCCGGTGCCGTTGTAGACTGTGTAGCGCTTGTTGCAAAAGCAGCAGTTGGTGCCACCAGAGACGCACCAACAAGAAGTACAGAAGCAGTACTTATAAGGCTCTTCTTTAAGATGTTCACTTTCAATCCTCCTATTCACATAGTTTGATAACTACGTAATTCTCATTTTTATATTACAACCAATCGCACCCCAAAACGTTAACCCTTATATGGGTTAACTATACTTTTACTAATTATTGTATATCCGCGCCCTCGAACAGATAATATAATGTCGGGGTTTTTTGGTTCTACCTCTATTCGATTGCGAAGCTTTTTGATCTGCACCTTCACACCTTCACTATTTCCGTTAAATTCGTTGCCCCAAAGGCACCTTATAATATTTTTCACAGAAACCGGCTCATTAATGTTATTCATCAACAAGACCAGTAATCTGAATTCCATATCACTCAGCCTTATTGTCTTTCCACTTCGGTAAATAGTCTGATTCATTGTGTCTACTACACAATTTCCAGAAAAAAATATTTTCTCCCCCATGTGGAAACACTCCTTGTAAGTGATTGCAGACCGAAAAGAGTATGTTTTTAACTTTGTCTGGTTGTATATTATAGATAAATTTATCATGAACCTTTATTCTGTACATAACACTAGGAGATTAAGTCCAAGGAACTCTTTTACGTCCCCACCTTCGATGGAGTTTCCCTTTTTGTGTTTAACATACCCTATAGTAAAATTATACTAGAATCGAGCGTGTGTCAATAGAATCCTTTAATGTAATCTCCAAACTCTCCACAGCGTGCCTAGCCAAGCTAGGCACAAATTGCCGGTGCAAGTCCTGTTACGGACGCAACATAATGAATAGAGAATTATCTGAAATCGATCACAAAGAAATTAAAGTGTCCCCTTTTGTCAAGACACGGTTTTTGACTTCATCGTTAACCTAGCCATCTTTCAATCAAGGAACCGTGGAATACCGCAGCGAAGCGAGGATATGCCGCGAAAGTCCTTGACAGTTCGACTGCCCTTCCATCCTTGTGCTCCAGGAGGAAGACGACTGTAGGGAGTCTTACTCCTTGGCAACCGGTACTGGAGTGGACCGCCGTCACACGGCGTCCATCAGAGACGCGGTCGCGTCGGCAGCACGGTACACGGTCTCTGGGTACTGATAGCCAAGAGACGTGGGCCCACTCTCGAGAAGCAAAAGGAAATCTACATAAGTCTAGGGAGAGGGTGTAAAATAATTTGTGTAAACTCCTGATACCCGAAAGGGACATTATAAGGGAGGCGGATGGGAAATGGAGCTTGTATCCAAAGAGCAGATTCGTAACTTTGTCAAGGAAGGCAACCTGAAGGATCTAGGCGATGTGCAGTCGATGATCAAGGACCTCTTTGCGAGCACGGTGCAAGAGATGCTTGAGGCGTGAGCGTCAAATAGCGCCCACCTGTGCGGTGCGATGGGCGCTATTTGACGCTCACGTTGTCCTCCAGGATAAGGAAATACACGATCGACCGGATCTGCCGGTCCATGCCGGGAAACGACTGCTTTAAATCCTCAGCAATGCCGAGCTTTTCACCGATGGCATCCAACAGATAGGTGGCCCCATAGAACGTTCTTGCAGTATGCGTAGCGGGAACCGGGCCTCTCTTCACCACTGCGGCCGGTTCAAGTGTCTTTCGACCTCTGCCGTCGGTCGGTATGATCGCCCCGGTCTCATCATCCACTCGACCAATCAACGTCCGTCTTGCCCGCGACTGTTTCTTATCTTTGTCCCAATATGACACGGATTCGTACGCGTAGGTAATCCCGGACCGCTTATCCTTTTGATACACGATGGCCGCCATATTCGCATCACCTCGTTACGTGTATTCTAACACATAACGAGGTGATGCGGAAGTGAACACTACTAGAAACCCTAATGTTTTCATAGACTCTGAGCGTTTTCGGTACTTACCTCGTTATGTTTTGACGGGAATCCAGGTTGAAACAAGATGAGGTACTTGATCCTTGGCCCGATCATGTTCCGGTAGCCAAGGTAATGCCAAGTGCGAACAAGAAGATCCCATGTTTTGACGATCACCCAGGATAGGGGCTGAAACTCCTTGAGTTGGCCTACCCATTGCTCGCCTGTCCACTTGTCGTCCATGCGTCACCCTGTTCTCGCCCAAATT
>Ga0080006_1147277_pt1 | contig 14234 bp, 10 predicted proteins | sample RS3BMetagenome_FD_69209 | JGI IMG/M metagenome (GOLD analysis project Ga0080006, IMG submission 69209) | Ferric oxide microbial mat and aquatic microbial communities from Rainbow Spring, Yellowstone National Park, USA - RS3B (SPADES... ...
AAACTCGTTCTGCTGAAGCGCTGAGCGCAAATCCGCAAACTGGGGTGGTCCTCCGAGCAAGCTGCCAATCTCGTAGAAATACGCCTGAACCAACGGCAGCACATTGATTTGGTTCTGCATCTGAGAGATTCGGTAGAGAGCTTGAACCAGGCGGCTTACGGCGGTCTCCGGCTCCGGCTTAGACCCATGGCCGGGGGCGCCTGAGGCCACGAGTTTAAGCCACAGCGGATTTTTCTCAGCCACCGACACGGCGTAAAACTTCCGGCCGTTAGGGAGAACTCGAATCGCGCCCCCTTCATTGAGCACATAGTGCGCGTCGGCAAATAGGTCCGGGCGGGGCTCGACCAGCCACCCCGTGCCCAGCTTGCCGCCTTGCTCCTCATCGCCGGTAGCCACGAACAGGACGTCGCGTTTGAGCAGTATCCCGGCGCGCTTAATCGCCAGCATCGCCATCAGCGCGATCACCCCGGGCCCCTTGTCGTCGAGCGCGCCGCGTCCCCAGATTTGGCCGTCCCGAATCGCGCCTGAAAACGGCGGCTCTTTCCAGCCCTGAGGTTCGGCTGGTACGACGTCCATATGGCTTAAGAGGACGATCGTTTCCGAGCCATGACCGGTGCCGTGCAGCCGTGCGGCGACGATCCCGCGCTGGGGCGCTGGCTGAATCGTTACTGCCGGGATGCCGTCGCCGAGAAATTTCTCGCGCAGCATCCGCGCAGCCGCGAGCTCGTTTCCCGGCGGATTGGTAGTGTCGAGCCGGATATAGCGAATGAGCAGAGCGATCGCCTCATTATTGAGCAGATCCCAGTCAATCCCTTTTTTTGCCGCTTTGCCGGGCGCTTGTGCCGCCGCGACGGCAGAACTTGCGAGCAGCAGCCCGATGAAGACCAGTGCGAACGCAAGCCGTCCCGAACTTAGACGACGTTTTAGCAGATACGACACGCCGTCTGACAGATGGTGGACTGCACGCCTGCGCTGCGGCATATGATAAACGCTCCCGACTCTGGGCTTTGATGCAAGCCTCAAGGCACAGCAACCGCTTACGCCACGGCGAAAGACGACGGCGCGACGCTAGCGAGCCGCGCTATGGGGTCCTCGCGAGTAGCGCCGCGGCGCATTGACTCGTGCGAAAAGTGCCCGCACCGTTGAACACGCCGGCTCGCAATCGTCTGCGGCGCAGAAGTTGACCCATTGCCTGGCTACAGAAAATAGTAGGCGCAAGCCCGAGTCGTCAAACCGGGGCTGGCGCCCGGTTGTCCAAATCCGCCGTTGCCGGCAGTCCCCTTGAGGCGCCGGACCCAACTCTGAAGACGGTGGGAGGCGAAAGCGGGACGTTTGGCCACGCGGCGCAATACAAATAGAAGAGACAAAAGGCCATTGATGATCAGTCGCGCAAATAATCTCGAGATAAAGGCGCCCGAACGAAAAAAACAGACCTCAAAGACACACACTCCAAGGCGCGCGCAATGGCTCACTTTTTGAGCGCCGGCGCTCGTGTTCCGGCGCCAATTGACGGGCGTTTGGTGGGGCGGGTCGTGGCGATTCTGCGCCGCGAGGCGCCAAACTGGAAGGCACCGGTACTAAACCTTATCGCGGTACAGGAACGCGAGCCGTTCTTGGTGCTGATCGGATGCATCCTGAGCCTGCGTACCAAAGACGAAACCACAGCGCAGGCGGCCGCGCGCTTGTTCGCGCGGGCGCGCTCGCCGCAAGCGATGACCGCCCTGGAACCTAAAGAGATCGAGCGCCTGATCTATCCCGTCGGCTTCTACCGCGTTAAGGCGCGCGTGATTCGCGAGGTATGCCGCGCCATAATCGAGCGTTTCGCGGGCCGCGTACCTGACACGCTGGAGGGGCTGCTGAGCCTCAAAGGCGTAGGTCTCAAAACTGCCAATTTGGTGCTCTCGCAAGCCTATGGCAAGCCTGCGCTATGTGTCGACACCCACGTCCATCGTATTTCCAACCGTTGGGGTCTAGTGAGGACAAAGACGCCCGAGCAGACTGAAAAGGCGCTAAGAGCGGTGGTGCCGCGCCGATACTGGGTCGAGTACAACGGGCTCCTGGTTGCCTTCGGTCAAACCATCTGCCAACCGGTATCGCCGCATTGTTCGCGCTGCCCGATAAGCCGTCTGTGCCCCAGAATCGGGGTGAGGCGCTGGCGCTGAAGCGAATGTTAGCCAGCCAGGTGTGCTCTTTTGTGTGCGGTGCGGCCTTGCTGAGCATCGACGGGCTTAGCGGATTGCAGGGGACGACCTGACAGTTGGCCTGCTGGCGAGCGCTGACATTATATGCTGGCTCGGTGCCGGGTTGCGCTCCGGCGATAGGTCGATTAGCCTGAATAAATGAGTCGGCGGTCGCAGATGTCGTGGCTGATGACAGGCACGCAACCCAGCCCTGACGCTAGAGTCCGCGCGATCTTGTCTCAGCTTGCGCGGTTGCGTTCGCGAGTAAATCGACAGTTAGTCGAGGACATCGTCTTTGGCCTTCTGGCGCTATTGATCAGCGTCGGCGCGGTGGGCACTTTGGCAGCGCTGTGGCTGAATGCGCGCGAATTTGCCGCAGTCTGTGTGTTGCTGGCGGCGCTGCTCGCAGGCGGTTGGGTCTACGCGCTAGCACGCGGCGTGCGCCGCTGGAGCACGTTGAAGGACGCCGCAACCGTGGCTGATGAGCGAGCGGGGCTAAAGAATCGGCTGACCACGCTGCTGACAGCGCCTGAGTCGGTTCATCACTCTCCGTTATGGCCTTTCCTGGTCGAGGATTCACACGACCAGCGCGAGCGGTTTCTGCCCGTACGTGTGGCTCCCTGGCGCGTGCCGAGGACGTTTTTCGCCCTGTTGCTGGCGTGCCTTTTGGCAGGCCTTGCCGCGTTCGGCGTCAAGCGAGAGCGGGCATTGGTTCACGCTGCTCTGGCGATTAAGCCTCCGCCAACGCTTCCGGAAATGGGCACGCTGGGGGACGTCGGCGGGCGGGGTGATGCGGAGGGTAAGCTTGCCTTGCCGGCGACGGGCGACCAAGGAAGCGAAGCCGGGGTTGCGGTCGCGCGCAGCGGGCAGGAAATCGCAGACGCCGCACCCGCGGGCGCACCCCCGTCCGTTTCGCTCCTAAATCGAGACAACCTATGGTCAAAATTGAGCCAGCGCGCCGATCAACTCGCGCAGGCTCTGCAGGATAAAATCGCTGGGCGAGAACCTCAACGCGAAGCCCGTGCCTTTGAAGGGAGCAATGGGCAAGAGGCAGCGCTTGAGCGCCAAAGACGCGATTCGTCACAACAGTCCTCCTCAGACCAGGTGTCCGGGGCGCACAATGACGCCGGTGCAAGCAGCGGCGCCGGCTCTGGTAAAACACAGGCACGGAACCGAGCCGCCGCGCCGGACGCGACGACGCGCCAATCCAAGCCAGCCTCTGGCGAGGCAGCCAAAGGGGGCCTGATGGCATCGGGGGGCAACGCGCTTACGGATAGCGAGATGACCTATGGTCAAGTGGGTGAGGGGCGTACCGGCGAGCGCGACAAGTCGGGACGTCCAGCCGGCGGTGCCGGGCACGGGTTCGGCTCCGACCCCGAACATTTGTTCGGACAACCGCAGGCGCCTTCTGCGTCCTCGCGCACTTTTAAGATCACGATGCAGGGCAACGTGTCGAACAATCAGGTTTCGGGCAGCGGCGAACCCTACCGTCCGCCGCGCGCGGATATTGCTTTGAACCCTCATCAAGAACCAGACCAGCCGATGTATCGGCCTCGAATTGCGCCAGCGGACCGGGAGGTGATTAAGCGGGTGTTTGAGCCGTGACGCCCGAGCTTGCCGAAATTCCTAGCGTGGCGGACTTTGCCCGCGTCTTCCGCCGCTTGCAGGGCGAGATACACAAGGTCATCGTCGGCCATCAGCGCGCCGTCGAGGACCTATTGATCGCGCTTTTCGCGGGCGGTCACGTGCTAATCGAAGGCGTCCCGGGCACGGGAAAAACAATGCTCGTTAAGACCTTGGGGCGAGCGCTTAATCTGAGCTTTAGCCGCGTGCAGTTCACGGTCGACCTCATGCCCGCCGACATCACAGGCACGCGCATGATCGACGTTACTGATAGCGGGCAGCGCGAGTTCAGTTTTTCGCCAGGACCAATCTTCACGCATATTCTCTTGGCCGACGAGATCAACCGCTCGACGCCTAAGACGCAATCGGCGCTGCTTGAGGCGATGGCTGAGCTGCAAGTGACCGTGGCCGGCCAGACGCATCTGTTAAAGCCGCCGTTCTTTGTGATGGCGACGCTTAACCCCGTCGAAATGGAGGGCACTTACCCGCTGCCCGAGGCGCAGCTCGACCGCTTCTTTTTCAAAGTGCGCCTGGAGTACCCGGACGAGCGCGAACTGACGACGATCATTTCCGGTACCACGGGGCCCGACGAGCCGACGGTGGAGCCGGTCTTCACCGCTGCGGAGGCGGCCCAGCGCGTCGAGGCGCTCAAGCGCTTGGTGCGCCAGGTGATCGTTTCCCCGGATGCCGAGCGCTACGCTGCGCGGCTGGTTGGCGCCACTCAACCGAGCAACTCCAAGTTCACGCGTGGCCGAGCAGGGTCGCTGCGCGATGAGTTCATCGACCGGTACATCGCGTTTGGTTCAAGTCCGCGCGGCGGTCAGACTTTGATTTTGGGCGCCAAAGTAGCCGCTCTGCTAGACGGGCGCGCCAACGTCGCCTACGAGGATATCGAGCGCGTGGCGCTTTCCGCTTTGAACCATCGAATCATGCTCAACTACGCCGCTCAGGCCGACGCAATCGACGCTGAACACTTGATTAAGCGAGTGCTCGAAGCGCCTGCTTTGAGACGCGGATGAGAGCGGACGCGGATGGTCGAGGAGCGGGCTTTTGAAGCTGCCTTCCTGGGTCGCCTGGATCGTTTGATTCTGGCCGTTAAGCACGTCCGCGCAGCGCGCGCCGGGCAAAGAACCCTGGGCCGCGTTCAGGGTCCGGGTCTCGAATTGGAAAATTTTAAGCCGTACGTACAGGGCGACGATCTGAGATTTCTCGACTGGAACGTCCTGGGGCGGCTGGACGAGTTGATGATCCGCACCCACCGCAGCGAGCGCAAAGTCGAGATCTCGATCGTGCTTGACGCGAGCGCGTCGATGACGCTGCCGGTCGACGATGACAAAGCGGGCTTGGCCTTGGCGCTGGCGGCGGCAGCAGCTTACATCGGGATGAGCGAAAACGACGCAGTGCGGCTGGTCGCTTTCAGTCAATCTTCGGGCCGCCTGGCCTTCAGCGCTAGTATGTTCCACCATCGGCGCGAGTCGTATCCCGAGTTGCGGCCGTTTATTAAATCTCTGCGCTTTCACGGCGAGACGGCGCTGGACGCGGGTGTGGCCGAGCTTTTGAGCCAGCGGCGCGTGCGCGGCGTGATCGTGCTGGTATCGGATTTTCTGGTTTCGCCCGCGCAGTACGAGCGCGCGCTTTCGCGGCTGCTTGCCGCAGGCTACGAGGTCAAGGTGGTGCACGTGATGGGCGAGAGCGAACACAGCGGCGCCTTTCCGTTCGGCGCTTACCGCGTTTACGACAGCGAGACTAAAGAGATGCGCGAGCTGCGTCTGGATCGGCGGGTGCTGTCAGCTTATCGGCAGCGGGTTGAACGACTGGTCTCGCAGGTCAAAGAATTTTGCCATAAAAACGCGATAGCGTACGTGCCCGCCTTCGGCGCGGCCAGCTTTGAAACCATAGTGATGCAAGAGTTTCCACGCCTGGGCTTGGTGCGTTAGCAATGGGGCTATTCGAACCCCTGAATATTCTGTTTGGCCTGAGCCTCGCCGTCCTGGTCGCGGTTTATCTGTTCGCCGGTCGCCAGCCCAAGCTCACGGTTCCGAGTTTGATGCTGTTCGACCAGATAGCGACCCAGATCAACAAGCGGCGCTTTAGGTCGGACCTGTTTTTTTGGCTCGAAGCAGCAACACTAAGCGCGCTTTCTTTGGCCGCAGCAGGTCTTTATCTGAAGCTTGCGCCGACGCAAACCCATCCGCGACGCTGGGCATTGATCTTCGACGCTGGAGCCGCGATGGGGGCGCGCGAGGGCTCCGTGGAGCGAATAGCGCTGGCCAAGCGTCAGGCGCTGGCGATCGTTGGTGGGGCGCGCGCCGGCGATCAGTTTTCGGTCATCAGCTATGCCGTCGAGGCCCACGATGTGCTTGCTTTGACCAGCGACCGGCTGGCTGTCGCACGAGCCATTGAGAGCGTGCGTGTGGACGATACGGCCAGTCGTGCGGCGGCTTTCACTGCCGCGCTAAGCATGGCGCGCGAGGCGGATCAAATCGAGGTCTTCGCCGCCCGACTGCCACCCTCCGCCGCGCTCGCGGCGCGCGCTGCCAGCGCGCCCGTAAGGTTCGACCGCGTCGGCTCGCAGCAGGACAATCTGGCTATTGCCGCGCTCGACCCCGGTCGGCCGCTGAGCGAGCCGGGTTACTGTGCCGTGCGCAGCTTTGCTGCGCACTCGGTAGACTGCGAGGTGGAGATTGACCTCGATGGCCGCCCCGTCGAGCGCGGCCGGGTAACGGTTGCCCCGTACAGCCAAGCTGTGGTCAGTTTCGGGCCGCTGCCCGCGGCCGGGCTATTGCGGGCGGCGATTTTAACCGATGACGCGCTTGCGGCAGACAATGTGCGCTACGCCTATGCCGCGTCGTTCAGCCACCGGCGCGTGTTGATCCTCTCGGCAGAGCCCGCGGTTAGCGACGATCTTGCGCGAATTATCAACGCAATTGGACCAGGTGCTGCCATTAGAACGGCCGATCCAACGCGGCCTGGTTCAAGCGATGTGCGCTCGGAACCGGTCCTTGGAGCAACTCCGTACGATCTGCTGGTGACCTACGACATGCCAGCGATGCACGTCCCGGCGGCTGCCATACTCGAGATATTCCCTCGTTCCGGGTCGACGTTTGACGTTCAGGGTACCGCTGCGAGCAGTGAATTGGATGCCGTGGCAGGTCGTGGTCCGCTGTTGGCGCCGGTCGCTCTAGGGCGCGCGCGCGTGCTGTCCGTAGCTGAGTGGATGACAGCGACGGCCAGCGGAATTGCCGCGCCGCCGCTGCGCTCGATATCGTTGGCGGCATTGGGGCGCGACGGGCGCGGCCGCGTCGGCGTAATCGCCTTCGACGTGAGCGGCCATCTGCTCTTTGACCCTGACCGCTTGGATGCCCTAACACTGACCATCGATATGCTCAAGAAGCTGCTCGCTCCAGTAGGAATTCGCATAGTTGCGACCGGGGCGCGGGTAAGCGTACCAGTCCGCGCGCCGGCAAGGTTGACAGCGCCCGACCGCTCAGTGATGACCCTTAGCCCAGACCGCGAGCATCGCGTCAGCTTTCGGCCCTTGCTCACCGGCCACTATCTAATCGAGTCCGAGGGCGTGGTCGAAAACGTTTTTGCTAACTACTTCGACGCCTCGGAGTCCAACCTGACGGTTGCTGCGCAGCCGACGCGCGAGTGGCCGCATTCGCATACGCAGAGCGTGGTTGCCGACAGCGAGCGGGTTAGGCCGCTAAGCGCTTTTTTAGTCGGCTTGGCGCTGTTGGCCTTTCTTGGGGAAACCGTGCTTTTAGCAGCGCGCCCGCGGCGGTCAAACCTGGCCGGCAATTGAACCAGCGGGCAACTGACAGCGGCCGATACGGCTGGGCGGCGACCGTGCGGCTAAACAGATCAGATGTTTGAACGACCCGAATTGCTTTGGCTCCTGCTCCTCGCCCCAGCGATGTGGTGGCCGGCGTGGACTATGCGCGCCAAGGGCGGCACACGCGCGACAATGTTCACACTCGGCGCGCTTAGAACGCTCGTCTTCATCACGCTGGTCGCGGCCGTCGCCGGCCTGCGGATCAAGTCCTTCGTGCGCGCCGACAAACTCGCCTTGGTGGCTGTGATCGACGAGTCGCGCTCGCTTGAACCGACGCAGATCGCTGCTATGAAGCGCGCCGTGCACGCCGTTGCGCGGGCGATGGACTCGCGCGATCGAATTGCCGTCCTTGCCTTCGGCGCGCAGACGCGCCTGCTCGCCGCGCCCGAAGCGCCGACACAGCTCGGGATGCTCGACGGCGAGGTTGATGGAAGTGCGACAGACATTGCGGCGGCGCTCACGGTAGCGATGGGTATCTTTCCGCCTGACGCGGAGAAAAAATTATGGCTTTTGAGTGACGGCAATCAGACGCGCGGCGACGCGCTCGAAGAGGTGCCGTCCCTGCAGGCGCGTCGAGTTAAAGTATTCGCCTCTTTGCCCCCGCCCGCCGGCACGCCGCGCGTGTCGGTTGTCGGTCTGTTCGCACCGGAACGGGTCCGCTCAGGATTTACTTTCGGCCTGCGCCTGGATGTTCAGAGCGAAGCAGTGCAAACGGTGGACGCAAGGCTCGCGGTTAGCGACGACGCGGGGCCGCCGATCGAACGAACGATCAAGCTTCACCAGGGCCTGAATCGCTTCTCGCTGCCGTATGAGTTTGAGCGCCCAGGTGACTATCTGATGCGTGCGGCATTGAGCGTCGGCCCTCAGGTGCGCGCGCTCAACCAAAGCATCGAGACCTCGGTGTGGGTCGAGCCCGAGCCGCGCCTACTGGTGGTTTCGGGCGACTCGCCGTCTGATGTGTTGCGGGTACCTGGCATGCGCAGCTACCATATCGAGCGCGCCAAGCCCGTGCAGGTGCCGGCGCAAGCGCAGGCGTTGCTTGCCTATCAAGCGGTGGTGCTCGACGACGTCGCAGCCGACGCGCTAAGCCCGCAGGCTCAACAAGCGCTGGCTTCTTATGTGGCTGACTACGGCGGTGGTTTGATCGCGACCGGCGGCACGCTACGCGACTATCGTTTCGCCGGCAGCCCGTTGGAGAAGGCGCTGCCGATAAGATTCAGACCGCAACCGCCGCCGCCACAGCGCGAGCCGGTAGCTATTTATCTTTTGATTGACCGATCCAACTCGATGGGTTACAACTCGCGCTACCCAACGGTGCGCGACGAGGAGCGGATCCGCTACGCGAAACAGGCCGCGCTCGCCTTGCTGCGCCAACTAGACGACGCCGATTTTGTTGGCGTTATCGCGTTTGATTCCGACCCTTACGTTCTGATGCCGTTGCAGCCGCTCGGCGGCCAGCGCAGCGCGCTTCAGATGCGGGTCGAGAGACTTGAACCCGGAGGCGGCACTGACTTCAAGCAGGCGCTGGAGATCGCGATGCATCAGATGCTGGCCGCCGACTTGCGCTCGCGCCAAGTTATCCTGCTCACGGACGGTGATACCAACCGCGAGTATCACGACCACGATCGATTGATGGCGGACTTTGCACGGCTGAAAATTCCAGTGTCGACGATCCGAATCGGTCCTGACACGGAGAACCTCAAGTTGCTGCAGGATTTCGCCGCGGCCACTCACGGCGTTTTCTACCGAGTTGACGACGTTTCCGCTCTGCCCGAACTGCTGGTGCGTTTGGGCCGGCAGACCATGGATTCCCGCTCACCCCACCATCTGCGCGTCTCTCTCGGCAGACGAAACTCTATTGTTACCGGAATCGACCCGGATGCGCTCCCGCCGCTGGAGTTCTTCGCGTTAAGCGAGGCAAAAAAACGTGCCAGCGTGCCGCTCGAGGTCGAGTACCGAGGCGCCCCCGCTCCGCTGGTCGCTGCCTGGCAGTATGGGCTCGGACGAACCGCGGTCTTCGCGGCCGATCCTGAATCTTCGGCCAGTGTGCGATGGATTCAATGGGACCGTTACGCCCAGTTTTGGTCGCAGTTGGTGAGCTGGACGATGCGCCCGCAGCCATACAGTCCGTTCGAGCTGCGAGTTGCTACCGAGCGCGACGGGGGGATCAAGATCAACGCGGAGAAAGTTGATTCCACGCCGATCGACAACCTTTTTTGCCGTATCGTCAATGTGAATACCGCGTTTGAGATTCCGCTAACTCCGGTCAGCGACGCCCTGTACGAGGGCGAATCGAGCGCGTTACCCCAGGGACGCTACACCGCCTATTTGATTCGCAAGGCTAAAGACCACGAGCAGATGTTGTCCGAGCGGCCGTTTATAGTTACTGGGATGACGCCTGAACAACTCGATGAGGTTCGACTGCTTGCGCCTAACCGCGAACTGCTCGGCCGGCTGGCGCGGACGACCGGCGGCGCTCTCGATCCGCTGCCGGACGCAATACTCAAGCGCGCAGGCGCGCGCGCGCCGGTTTATCGCTCGCTGCTAAAGGCGCTGATTGCGTTGGCGATTGTGCTCTTCCTGGCAGAGGTTTTCTTGCGTCGTTACTTGCTTCGTACCGCCTGATTCAGGCGATTTCACTCAGTGCGCCGGCGCGCACCAAACGGGTTTGATTTCGCAGACAAAATGAGGGGGCGAATCGGACATGCCGGATATCCTGAACGGAGTCATTGTGGTAGACCTGACACAAAATATCGCCGGCCCGTACTGCACCCAGCTTCTGGGAGACTTCGGCGCCTCGGTGCTTAAGATTGAGCGGCCGAAAGCTGGCGATGATTCGCGCCGATGGGCTCCGCCGTACTGGGGCGATGAATCTGCCGCATTTTTAGCTTTCAACCGCAACAAAAAAAGCGTCTGCATTGATCTGGATGACTCTCGCGGGCGCGAGATTGTGCGCAAATTGGTCGCCAAGGCCGACGTATTCGTTCATTCGATGAAGCCGCAAAGCGCGGAAAGTCGAGGCTTTGGCTGCGAAGCGCTCAGCGGAGCAAACCCCTCCTTGATCTATTGCGCGATTAGCGGCTTCGGCGATCGCGGACCGGCACGAGACTTGCCCGGTTATGACCCGGTGCTGCAAGCGTTTACCGGGAACATGAGCCTCACCGGTTATCCGGACCAGCCGCCGGCGCGAATCGGCGCGCCCGTGATTGACATGGGCACCGGGATGTGGGCGTTCATCGGCGTGCTCATTGCTCTGATGGAACGGCACAAGACGGGAAAGGGCAGCAACGTGACGGCGAGCTTGCTTGAGACCGGCGTGGCTTGGACCACGCTGCTCATGGCAGGCTATCTCGCTAGCGGCAAAGTGCCGACGAGAATGGGATCTAATTCGCCTCTGGTCGCGCCCTACGAGGCCTTCGAGACTGCTGACGGCTGGATAATGATCGCCGCCGGCAACGACCGCCTATTCCGCGCGCTGTGCAACGCACTGGGGACGCCGGAGCTCTGTCTGGAGGCGCGCTTTTTGACCAACGCCAATCGCATTGCCAACCGTGACGCGCTTCATGCCAAAGTGCAGGAAAAGATCCGCCTGCGCACGGCTGCACAGTGGGTGGAAATTCTGCGCGAAGCGGGCGTGCCATGCAGCCCGATTAATTCGCTTGACCAGGTTTACGCCGACGAGCAGGTTAAGGCGCTCGGAATCATCAAAGAGGTCGCCGAGTTTCGGGTGCCCGACTTCAAGATTGTCGATGTGCCCGTGAGCGTCAATGGACAGCGCTCGGTGCTGCGATGCAAGCCGCCTCGGCTCGGCGAACATACCGCCGAGATTTTGCGATGGCTTGAATACTCGGACCAAGAGGTTGCAGCACTAAGGCGCGAGAACGTGGTCGCCTAACCGTCCGCTTTTCTTAATTTACTCGGGTCGACCGTCGTGCCAGCCGCTTTGCGCTTGAGCTCGATTGCGGTTTCCCAGTTGCGTCCGTCAAATTCGATCACGCGTAGCTTGTGCAGGTCGATTCCTTCCAGACATCGCGCATTGACGTCGACCTTGTCCGGATCGGATCGCGGGATGTAAAACGACGCCACGCCGCACGTCGAGCAGAAATAGTGCTTGGCAACCTTGGTGTTAAAGGAGTAAACCGCAAGCTTGTTAGCGCCACGCAGAAGCCGAAACCGCTCAGGCTCGATGATCCAATGCAGATAGCCCTTTTTGGTGCAGACCGAACAATTGCAGTGCTCGATCTCGGCGGGCTCGCCGTCAACCTCAAACGCTACTGCGCCGCAATGACATCCGCCCCGCGTAATCATAGACTGGTTACCCGCAGGTCAAGCCTCCGGCTTTCGCGTTCATCGACTGAAACCATCGCTTGCGCCGTCCCGCCAAGGCGCCCCGCCTCGCTGGTCGAGGCTTTTATGCTGTTGCTGCTCGGCAGATGCCCTCGCCGAGGTGGCGCGAAGGAAGGAACAACACATGGCTGCCATCAAACCCTACATCGCTTTTGATTGTCGGGAAAGTCCGAACGCCCGGAAAATCTCAAAGTCAAAGACTGTTAATGATAGCGTAATGATGGCGCCGGTGCTCTCGCCCGCAATCTCTGAGATGCTAGAATTGGCACGAAGGCGTGACATGTAGTGAGCTGCGAGGGCAGCCCGTCAGGGTTTCTTGCTTGAACGCCGCCAACGCGCATAGCAAAGATGTCCAGTCGGGCGGCCGCGGAGATACTCGCAGCCAGCGCGATCGGGCGAGTCAAAGTGACCGGAACTCCACGGTGTAACTAAAGATGGCTGATTCCTCTGCGCCAAAGTTTTCGCCTCAAACGCTGCAAGAGTACGAACAAACTCTCGCGCGTTATCCGACGCGGCAGGCCGCCCTGCTGCCGACGCTGTGGCTTGCGATGCGCGAGTTCGGATGGGTAAGCCCGCAGGTTGAGCAGTACGTGGCCGAGCTGATGGGCCTGCCGGCGTCGCACGTGCGGGCGGTGGTAAGCTTTTACGAGATGTTTCATCGCAAACCGGTGGGGAAATGGCATCTTGCGGTGTGCACCAACTTGCCTTGCCGGCTGCGCGGTGCCGACCAGATAGTCCGCGCGATTCGGGATCGGCTTAATCTCGAGCACGGCGACACTACCGTCGACGGAAGGTTTACCCTGCAGACCGTGCAGTGTATGGCCTCCTGCGGGAGTGCGCCGATGCTGCAGCTCAACCAAGACGCGTACTATGAGAATTTAACGGTCGAATCCACAATCAAGCTTATCGACGAGCTCGCCGCCCGTGCTGATTGACCTGTTGATTGCCGCTGTCAAAGCGATCGTCGCTGTACTGCTGGTGCTCAATCTCGCGGCGGTTCTGCTGTGGTTCGAGCGCAAGGGGAGCGCGCTCATTCAAGACCGTGTGGGCGCTAATCGCGCCGCGGTCTTCGGCATCGGCCGCCGCCTGGGTGTGCCTAACCTGGGCGTCATCAACACGTTTCTGGCCGACCCGCTTAAGATGTTCACCAAGGAGGACTTCGTTCCTAACCAAGCGGACAGATTTCTGCACACGTTAGCCCCCTTTCTCTCCTTGTTTCCGGTCTTGGTCACTTTCGCCGTAATTCCCTTCGGCGATCGTTTGATCGTTGGCTCGCGCGTTATCGATCTCCAGGTCTGCCAGCTTGACGTCGGCGTGCTCTACCTGCTTGCCGTGCTCGGCATAGGCATTTACGGCGCCGCGCTCGGAGGGTGGGCGTCGAACAATCGTTGGGCGCTTTTGGGAAGCGTTCGCGCCAGCGCGCAGATGATTTCGTACGAGCTGGCGATGGGGCTCGCGATCATCGCCGTGGTGATGACCTTTGGCACCCTAGATTTGCAGGAAATCTGTCGCCGCCAAGGCGGAGCGTGGTTCGGCTGGCTGCCCAAGTGGGGAATAATTTATCAGCCGCTTGCGTTCCTCTTGCTTCTGATCGCCGGGATTGCCGAGAGTAAGCGCGTGCCGTTTGACATGCCCGAGGGCGAATCGGAACTAATCGCCGGTTACTTCACCGAATATTCCGGAGGTAAACAGGCCGCCTTTATGCTGACCGACTTTGCCGAGATAGTGCTCGTTTCCGCATTGGTAACGACGTTTTTTTTCGGCGGTTGGCAGGTTCCCTATCTTGATCCCGCGGGCTTTCACCTGCCAGGAGTGGCTCCGATTCCGCTGTCTAACCTGGTCGTCGCGCTGCTGGGCGTGTTGGCCTTCGCGGTCAAAGTTGTGTTTTTTTGCTGGTTTCAGATTCTCGTGCGCTGGACTCTGCCGCGCTTCAGGTATGATCAGCTAATGTATCTGGGGTGGAAGGTTTTGCTTCCGCTGGGGCTTGTCAACCTTGCGGCTACGGCTGTGGCGATCGTGGCGGCTGCAGGCTAAGAGGCAACAGGCGGAAGCGATGGGAGTCGGAGTTTTCGCTTTTTTTGCCGTTGTCGCGGTGGCCTCCGCGCTTGGCGTCATTCTGCAGCGCAGCCCCGTGCATAGCCTGCTCGCCCTAGTGGTAACTCTGCTCGCGATTGCCGCGCTCCTAATAAGCCTGGGCGCGGTTGCAATCGGTTTTTTGCAGGCAATTGTCTATGTCGGCGCGGTCGTGG
>Ga0080006_1185537_pt1 | contig 14229 bp, 12 predicted proteins | sample RS3BMetagenome_FD_69209 | JGI IMG/M metagenome (GOLD analysis project Ga0080006, IMG submission 69209) | Ferric oxide microbial mat and aquatic microbial communities from Rainbow Spring, Yellowstone National Park, USA - RS3B (SPADES... ...
GCACCTAAACTCGACGTCGCGTTCTCGGTGTTGCACGCTGTGGTCGCCAGCTTATGATACTCGTCTCTGTGGCGTTGCCGATCCGGGCCAAGGCGACCGATCAGTTGTACGACTACAGCTTGCCGGCCGAGCTGGAGGCGCGACCCGGGGATGCCGTCGAAGTGCCATTTGGCGGGCGCGTCCTGCCGGGCTTTGTGATCGCCGTTCGCGATGTGGAACTGCCCGTATCTCCAGCGGGTGACCCTGTGATCGAGCTTCCGGCGGGCGAGGGGGCGGCCCCGCGCCGGATCATCATCAAGCCCGTTCGCCGGGTTGTCGATGCGGATGAACCGGCGTTGCCGGGGGAATGGGCGGACATGGTTCGATTCTTGCGGTCGCGCTACCTCAGTTCGTGGGGTGCGGCCGTCCAGACGGTGATGCCCGCGGTCTCTCGTCCCCAGGAGCGGGTGTTCGTCACGTCCGGTGGCCACGACCGATCGTCGCAGTTGCCGCCCTCGGTAGTCGACTATCTTGGTCGACACAAGCGCGTCGACAAGTCGGCATTGGTCAGGCTCGAAGGCGTCAGTGCCTCTTTGCTGGAGAAGTGGCTTGCCGACGGGACGCTGACGCTGGTCCGACAGGTAGAGGCCCGATTGAGAGAAGTACTGGTACGCACCGTCACCTTGACCGATTTTTGCGCGGGTCGTCCGCCTGCTTATGAATCGCTGCGCGGAGAGCGTCAGAGACTGGTTCTAAAGACGCTGTATGACGCCGGTGGGCGCGCCGAGTGGGTCGATCTTGTGGCTTGGACCGGTGTGACGCTGGCGGTGGTTCGCGCACTGGCCAAACGGGGTTGGGTTGGCATCACAGAGGTGGCCCGTGATCCGGGTGGGGGAGTGGGAGGGAACGAAGCGCCACAGACGCTGACGGCGGACCAACAATCGGTGTATGACCAGATCCAGACGCAACGCACGCAGGCGCATCCCACTCCGATCCTCTTGCATGGCGTGACGGGCAGCGGCAAGACAGAGGTGTACCTGCATGCGATTGCGGCGACGCTCGCCACTGGCAAGGGGGCTATCGTCTTGCTCCCGGAGATCGCGTTGACGGCGCAGATGACGGCGCGCTTTCGTTTGCGATTCGGAGACCAGGTGGCCGTCTTGCACAGCGGTTTGTCGGAACGCGAGAAGTATCAGGAATGGCTACGCGTCAGACGCTCGCGCGCCAGGGTCGTACTCGGGGCGCGGTCGGCCGTCTTTGCTCCGGTCCGCGATCTCGGTTTGATCGTCGTGGACGAGGAACACGAGACGACCTACAAGCAGGATCACGATCCTCGCTACGTCGTGCGAGAAGTCGCGGTGTGGCGGGCCGGGCAGACTGGCGCACTGGCGCTTTTGGGGTCGGCAACGCCTTCGCTGGAGGCGATGGTTCGGGCTCAATCGGGGCCTTACCGTCTCCTTTCACTGCCAGCGCGGGTAGAAGATCGACCGCTGCCAGAGGTGGCCGTGGTCGATATGCGCCATGAACAGTCTGCGGGCGGCCAGCCTTTGTTCAGTCAGCGGCTGGTGAAGGCCCTCTCCGACCGACTGTCGCGGGGGGAGCAGAGCATTCTGTTTCTGAATCGTCGAGGCTTCGCGACGGTGCTGCTGTGCCGCGACTGCGGGGAGGTTGCGACATGCCCCGCATGCGACATCTCGCTGACGCTTCACCGCGCGTCAAACGAGCGCTTGATGTGCCATTTTTGCGGACATGCCGAAAGTCTTCCTGAACACTGCCCACACTGTGGGAGCCATCGCATTCGCCCGTTTGGCGCAGGCACAGAACGCGTCGAGGCGGAGTTGCTCGAACGCTTTGCTGGCATTCGCGTCATTCGCATGGACGTGGATACCACGAGTGCCAAGGGGTCCCACGAGCGGCTCTTGTCCGAGTTTGGACGCCGCGAGGCCGATGTCTTGCTCGGCACGCAGATGATTGCCAAGGGCCTCGATTTTCCAGGAGTGACGCTAGTCGGGGTGATCGCGGCGGATACAGCGCTGAGGGTTCCAGACTTTCGCGCGGCTGAACGGACGTTTCAGTTGTTGGTGCAAGTGGCGGGACGCGCCGGGCGGCATGCGCTTCCGGGAGAAGTAGTGATTCAGACCTTCGCACCGGAGCACTATGCGATTCAGACGGCCTCGCGCCAGGACTACCACGCGTTTTACGAGATGGAACTGGCCGCGCGCCGGACCATGCGGTATCCTCCATTTACTGAGATCTGCAAGTTTCTCGTGGCGCACGAAGACGAATCTGTTGCGCGTGACCATGCCGGCCGATTGTACCGCCAACTGGCTGCCCGCCTGTCCGGAGACCCGCAGATTCGCTTGTTACCGGCCGTCCCCTCGACCATGGCGCGACTGCGCTATCAGTACCGCTACCAGGTGGTCGTGGTCTACCCGTCATTCAAAGCGGTGCAACCAGCCCTGTCTGCGGCTTTCGCAGAGGCCTCGTCTGCGGTACCACCAGACGTGCTTTTGCACATTGACGTCAACGCCTTTTCGCTCATGTAAAGCTCGCGGAGCGGACGGGCGGCAGGGCTCGCGTCGCGGTCCAGCCGGCGACCCGGCTTTTGGGATGTGGGCTCCGACAGGTTAGCCGTCTTACGACAGGAGAGGAGGGACAGTGTGGGCGCCCGTGCGATCAAGTGTTTGGGGGCAGCCGTGTTGCGTCGCCCTGCTCGTCCCGTCTCGCAGTTTGATGCTACACTCTTCGCCCTGCTCGATGATCTGACAGCCACCATGCAGGCAGCCGAAGGCGTGGGGCTGGCAGCCAATCAGATCGGGATTCTGCGCCGTGCGATCGTCGTCTTGGGCGACGAGGGGGTCGTGGAGCTGGTCAACCCCGTGTTGCAGGAGAGTTCCGGGGAACGAGTGGGCGTCGAACGCTGTCTGAGCTTGCCTGGGCGGCGCTTGTGGATTCGGCGGGCCGCTCGCGTCGTCGTGACGGGGCAAGACCGATTCGGTCAGAGCATCCGCATCGAGGCTGTCGATCGGCTGGCCCGGTGCCTGCAACATGAAATGGATCACCTCGACGGTTGGTTGATCGTTGATCGCCAGATCCGTCCTACACAGCAACGACAAGAGGGGCGTGACGATGACGACTGTAAACATGCGTGACCTGCGCATCGTGTTTATGGGAACGCCGGAGTTTGCACGGGTGATCCTGAAACAGATGTTACATGAGCGATGGGGCGTCGTCGGCGTCGTGACCCAGCCCGATCGTGCCCGTGGCCGCAAACGCGACGTTTTGTTCAGTCCGGTGAAACAACTCGCGGTGGAGTCGGGTTTGCCTGTATTGCAGCCGGAGCGGATCCGCGCACGCGAAGCGCAGGATGAGTTGGCGGCGATGTGTCCGGATCTACTCGTGACGGCGGCCTATGGGCAGATCCTGCCTGTTTCTGTGTTGACGCTGCCGGGTCGGGGCGCATTTAATCTACACGGTTCTATTCTCCCGAGCTACCGGGGTGGCGCTCCCATTCAGTGGGCCATCCGCAACGGCGAAGCGACGACCGGTGTGTCGCTGATGACCATGACTCGGGCCATGGATGCGGGCGAGGTTTGGGCGGTCCGGGAGATCGCCATCGCGCCGGATGCCACCTATGGTGACATCCACGATCAGTTGGCCCAGATCGGGGCGGCGTTGCTGATCGAGGCGCTGCCAGAGGTTTTGGCCGGAACGCTGCAAGCGACGCAGCAAGACGAGTCGCTCGTGACGTTTGCGCCGACGCTGAAGCGATCCGACGAGGCGATTGACTGGCAGCAAACCGCGCGCCAGGTTCATAATCAGATTCGTTCCCTGGCGCCGAAGCCCGGCGCATTCAGCCTCCTGCGTGGCGAGATCGTCAAGATCCTTTCCACCCGCTGTGACGAGGAAGACGGACTCCGAGGCACTCCGGGCGAAGTGGTTGCGCTAACGCCCGCGGGTCCCGTGATCGCCTGTGGATGCGGCACTGTGACCGCCCTGCAGCTGCAAATCGCGGGACGCACCCTGCAGTCTGGAGCGGAGTTCGCGCGCGGTCAACGCGATTTGCTCGGCACCGTTCTGAGTGCTCCGGAGGTGAGTTCATGACGGTGTCAGCTGCGCGCGCGGCGGCCTTTGAGGTCTTGCACCGGATGGAGCGACAAGGAACCTACTCGCATGTAGCGCTGCGTGATGTGCTGGAGTCAAGCCGATTGCAACCGAATGATGCCGGGCTGGCTTCGGAGATCGTGCACGGGGTCACACTCTGGCGCCGGTTGCTCGAACACTGGCTGCTTGAGTTGTCAGGCGGCAAATCTGCCCGAAGTGAACGCGTGGTCGTCATCATCTGTCTGATGAGCCTCTACCAACTTCGAATGTTGACTCGCGTCCCGTCCTACGCGGTAGTGGATGACGCGGTGACGCTGACCCGCATGCACGCAGAGCGTGCAACGGGCTTTGTCAATGCCGTGCTGCGGGCCAGTTTGCGCCAGACGGACTACCTGCGTCCAATCACAGATCTGTCGATGACGGACGGCTTGTCCCTTCAGGAGGTGGCGCTGCGCTTGTCGTATCCCGATTGGCTCGCTCTACATCTGCAGGCTGCCTTGGGTGCCGAAGCGGCCCGCTCGGCGATGCATGCGATGAATGAAACCCCGGTCCGGACACTGCGTGTGAATCGGTTGCGCTGCACCCGTGAACAGCTGATCGAGGCTTTGGCGCAAGAAGGCGTTACTGCGGTGGCTTCTCCGATCTCACCGGACGGGGTGCGCCTGACTTCACGCGTGAGGGTGGAGACGATGTCTGCTTTTGCCCGGGGATGGTGTACACTTCAGGGAGAGAGCTCGATGCTTCTGGCGCAGATCGTTGATCCTGTCGCGGGTGAGCGCGTGCTCGATGCCTGCGCGGCACCGGGGGCCAAGGCGACGCATCTGGCCGAATACAGCGGCGATGAGGCGGTGATTGTGGCCGTCGAGATCTACGACCACCGTTCGCGCATGATTACCGCCCTCGCCCGGCGCCTAGGCATTGGCGGAGTTCAAGTCGTCACAGGCGATGCGCGCGCAGAGACGGGCCTGTACGACGCTGTCTTGCTGGATGCTCCGTGCTCCGGACTGGGCACGATCGCACGCAAGTCGGACATCAAGTGGTCCGCTTCCAGCGCGCGCATTGGTGAAGTCGCCAAACTGCAGTCAGAATTGCTACGTTGCGCTGCCCTGCGCGTACGTCCGGGGGGCCGTCTCATCTACAGTACGTGCACCCTTTCGCCTGAAGAAAACGATCGCCAGCGCGATCGCTTTCTGGCTGAGCACCCGGAGTTTTCGCCCAAGCCCCTGACGCTGACCGGAGGGTGGAGTCCGTCGGAATCCCTTGCACAGCGACCGCGGGTTGGGGAACTCAAGGTGTTGCCGCAGGATTTTGGCGGTGACGGATTCTATATTGCCTCCTTTGTCAGAACGTAAAGACGGAGGTGTATCACACAAGGAGGGGCCGCGTATGGCACCGATGCCTGTACAGTTGTATGGTTTGACGTTCGAACAGATGAAAGAGTGGCTGACGGTCGACATGCAGCAGCCCGCTTATCGTGCGAAACAGCTCTATCACTGGCTTTATCAGCGCCGCGTCGAAGACGTCGCAGCGATGTCTGATCTGCCCGCCTCGCTGCGCGCAGAACTGGCCTTGGCAACGCGTCTGTCGACCTTGCGTGAGGTGACACGGCAAGTCTCGAAACTCGATGGGACCACCAAGTTCCTCTTTGCCCTCGCGGATGGGACGACAATCGAGACGGTGATCATGCGCCATGATTACGGGATCAGTGTGTGTGTCTCTACCCAAGTGGGTTGTAAGATGGGGTGCAAGTTTTGCGCGAGCACGCTTGGGGGCTTGATTCGGCACTTGACGGCAGGGGAGATCGTCGAACAGTTGCTCGTCGCCCAGCGTATGCTGGATGCGGAAGGCTTGCGCGTCTCGAGTGTGGTGCTGATGGGCTCAGGCGAGCCGCTCGAAAATTATGATCCTTCGATGGCGTTTATCGACATTGTTACGGACTCGCAAGGCCTGGGAATCGGTCAACGACACATCACGGTGTCGACCGTGGGGCTCGTCCCGGCCATCTATCGATTGGCTGATGAACAGCGAGGGATCACACTGGCTGTGTCACTGCATGCGGCCAACGACGAGACTCGTTCCCGGATGATGCCGATCAATAAAGCGTATAATATTGCACGATTGCTAGAAGCATGTCACTATTACTACGAAAAGACGAGCAGGCGCATCTCGTTTGAGTATGCGTTGATCGCGGATCATAACGACAGTCGTGACGATGCGCGCGAGTTGGCCGGCCTGCTGAATGGGCTGCCGTGTCACGTCAACCTGATCCCGGTGAACTATGTTCCTGAACGCAACCTGGAACGGACATCGGCGAATCAGATCCGCGCATTTGCCAAGGAGTTGAACGATCTCGGGATTCCGGCGACGGTCCGGCGCGAGATGGGGGGAGACATCGCGGCAGCCTGTGGACAGCTTCGCGCCGAGCACGCAGCCATCAAGGCGGGCAGCTAACGAGCAAAGGTGACGCGGGCTTGTGCAGAGCATTCGGGGAGTGATCAGATCTATGGAGTTTGCGACCACGTCCCACGTGGGACTCGTGCGCAAAGTCAACGAGGACGGAGTTCGGGTGGACCGGGAACAGTCGGGCGCCTGTGCTGTCATTCTTGCGGACGGAATGGGTGGCCAAGTTGCGGGCGAGGTAGCCAGTTCCTTGGCTGTCAAGACGGTCTGGACGTGTTTGTCGGAGGCGTCTGACAGCGATTTCGAACGACGGCTCTTGGAAGCAGTCCAGGCAGCCAATGCGATCATCTTCGAAGAATCGACGAGTCACGTGGACTACGCTGGGATGGGTACGACCATCGTTGCGGTGCTCGCTGATCTCGAACGTCTCGTGATCGCGCACGTCGGCGACAGCCGTGCGTACATGTTGCGCCGTGCGGGAGAGTTCACGCAGCTCACCTATGATCATAGTTACGTCAATGAACTGGTGCGTCGCGGTCAACTCGCACCTGAGGAGGCGGCTCATCACCCGCAACGACACTTGCTGTTGCGAGCGCTCGGGACGGTTCCTGAAGTGGTCGTGGAGAGCAAGGAGTGGAGTTGGTCGGAGGGTGACTTGCTGCTGGTATGCTCCGATGGGCTGACTGGCGTCGTCCCGGATGAGGAGATCCAGCGCCTGCTGAGTTCAGGCGGTGCCCTGTCAGACCGCGTCGAGGGGCTGCTTCAGGCCGCCTTACGTGCGGGCGGCCCTGATAATATCACGATCGCGGCGCTCGTTCATGACGGCACTCTCAAAGGAGGCTTCGACGCATGATTGGTCGCATCCTTGGGGGGCGCTATCAGATCCTGGAACGGATCGGCGGCGGGGGCATGGCGATTGTCTATCGCGGGCTCGATGTGCTACTGCATCGTCCCGTGTCCGTCAAGACCCTGCGTCCGGAGTACGTCGGTGATGCAGACTTCGTCCGGCGTTTCAAGCGCGAGGCGCAGGCGGCCGCGAGTCTGTCGAATCCGAGCATTGTCAACATTTACGATGTCGGGCAAGATGCTGAGGCGCACTACATCGTGATGGAGTACGTCGATGGCAAGACGCTCAAGCAAATCATCGAGGAGCGCGCTCCGCTTCCGGTCGACGAGGCTGTGGGCTATGCACGCCAGATCTGTGATGCCTTGGCGCATGCTCACGAGCACAACATCATTCATCGCGACGTCAAACCGCACAACATCCTGATCAGCAAGGCCGGACGGGTCAAGGTGACAGACTTTGGCATCGCACGGGCCATCTCCGCCAATACGATCACGCACCACAGTTCGTCCGTATTGGGGTCAGTCCACTATTTTTCTCCGGAACAAGCGCGGGGTAGCCTCGCAGATGCCAAATCAGACGTGTATTCGCTTGGCGTGGTCCTCTACGAAATGTTGACGGGTCAACTTCCGTTTTCTGGGGAGACGGCCATCAGCGTGGCCCTCAAGCACTTGCAAGACCCTTTCGTCGAGCCTCGACGGATTGCCCCCCGCATTCCTCAGAGTGTCGAGAATATTGTTTTGCGCGCGTTGCTGAAAGATCCGTCCGCTAGGTATCAGACGGTCCGGCAGTTGGCGGATGACCTGGACAAGTCCCTGCTCTTGCCGGACGTGCCGAAGTTTGTCACACCGCCGATGCAGCGACCGCTCGAGGAGAGTCCGACGATCGTGATATCGCCGATTCTGACCACAAACGATCGATACACCCAGGCGGCAAGTGATGTTGAGGTCGAAGAACTGCCAACTGACGACGTGTTCGAAGAAGAGGATGACGAGTACTTGCCACCGCGTCCTTGGTGGAAGAAGATCCTGATCGCGTTCGGGTGGGTGATCGGGTTGCTTGCCTTGTTGGGGCTGTCCGCCGTGGTGGCGATTTTCATTTTTCCGCTCCTGTTCAAACCGCAGATGGTGACGGTCGCCAATGTCGTCGGCATGCCGTATGCGAGTGCGCGTTCGGAGTTAATCCAAAACGGCGTCCGCAGAGATGAGATCCACGAGCAAGACGATGCCAATTCGAGTTCAAAGGTGTCGATCGGACAAGTGGAGGCCCAGGACCCGGCGAGTGGGACATGGCCTGTCGATCGATCCATTACACTCACGGTCAAGACCGGGACGACGCAGTTGCAAATGCCCGATTTGGCAGGATTGTCGGCCTCGGCGGCGGAAGCTCAACTTCAGGCAGATGGCGTTCCAGGCGGCAACATTTCAGTGAACCCACAGCAGAGTTCGGCGGCCGTGAATCAGGTGATTTCGACGACGCCGGCAAAGGGGTCGCTGTTTGACACATTGACGCAGCCGGTCACGTTGACAACGAGCTCCGGCGCACAATTCGCTGCAGTTCCTGATATCGGAAAACAGCCGCTTGCGGAAGCGACCAAGGTGCTTACGGCGGATGGTTTCATTTTGGGGCGCGTTGCGCATCAGTCATCGTTTGTGATTCCAAACGGCGTGGTGATCCAGCAGTCGCCAGCCCCCGGGCAGCAAGTGGCCGCGGGGAGCGCAGTGAATGTGCTGGTGAGCGCAGGGCAACCTGCAGGTACCACGATCACGACTGTAAACGTTCAGGTTACGTTGCCGACCGATACGGTACTCCCGGCTACTGTGAAGATCGATGTGTCGGATGCCCTCGGCAGTCGCACGGCTATCAACACACAGCAAAGTGCGCCTGAGGTCACCTATCCAGTGAAAGTGACGACCACGGCGACGAAGAAGGCAGAGGTCGACGTGTATGAGGATGGACAACTGATCCAGATGAACAGCGTCGCGAGCGACGGAACGGTGACGACAACGCCGGTGCAACCCGCCGGTGGCACGAGCCCCGGAAGCGGCACGGGCACAGGAAGCGGCACCGGCAGTGGCACGAGCCCCGGAAGCGGCACGGGCACGGGCACGGGCACGGGCACGGGCACGGGCACAGGCACAGGCACAGGCACAGGCACAGGCACAGGCACAGGCACAGGCACGGGCACGGCGACCGGAACGCCGAGCACCCCCCCGGGAGCGCCAAGTGCGCCGGGAACGTCCGGGTCGTCTGGAACCGGGAACAACTCGCCGGGTACGGCGAATGTCCCGCAAAAGCCGCTCCACACATCGTGATGGGGCGGGTCGCACCAGAAGTCTGCACCGAGTAGAGACACGCAACGATGGTCAAGGGGGTGGCGAAGCATTTCAGAACTCGTGATCAAAGGGCGAATTGTCAAGGCGATTTCAGGATTTTACTACGTATACACGGAAGAACACCGCGTTCGCAGTTGTCGGGCGAGGGGGGTGTTCAAAAAACGTGGGGTCAAACCGGTGGTCGGCGATTACGTCGATGTCGAGCCGATCGGGCTCGATGAGGGAACTGTGGTTCTGGTGGAGCCGCGACGAAATCTGATGGCGCGACCCGTTGTGGCCAACGTCGATCAGGTGCTACTTGTGTTCGCCTTGGCCGATCCCCCGTTGTCCTTGTATCAGGTCGACAAACTGTTGGCGGCCGTGGAGTGCGAGTCGATTTCTTGCGCGCTGGTCTTCACCAAACTCGATCTGCCCGGAGCGCTGGACGATTTGACCCGGGTGCGCGCGATCTACGGCCCGCTTGGGTATGAGGTCTGTGCTTTGGCACTGCTCGAGGAGCAAGGTGGTGAGGAGTTGCGTGCACTACTCGGAGGTCGGGTGACCGTGCTGGCTGGCCAGTCCGGAGTCGGCAAGTCGACGATCTTGCGCAACTTGCTTCCGAACGCATCCGCGACACCGGGAGCGCTGAGTGAGCGGTCAGGACGCGGAAAGCAGACCACGACCCATGTCGAACTTTTTGCCTATGCGGGGGGGTTCGTGGCGGACACGCCCGGATTTTCGCAGATTGATCTCACCCAACTGGAATTGACGGATTTACGGCGACTGTTTCGGGAGATCGATTCGATCTCACAAGAGTGTGAGTTCCGCGGTTGTTTACACGAGACGGAGGACGGCTGCGCGGTGCGTCCGGCGGCGTCCTCCGGACGCATGTCGCGATCGCGATACGACCACTACTTGCAACTTCTGTCTGAATTAAAAGAGGCGAAAGCGAGGAGATATTGATGCCGGTCCAGATCGCCCCTTCCATCCTTTCAGGGGACTTCGCCAATATGGGTCAAACGGTGAAGGCGCTCGAGTCCGCCGGCGCCGACATGATTCATATCGACGTCATGGATGGACGCTTTGTTCCCAATCTCACGTTTGGCCCGCCCTTGATAGCGGCCATTCGCGAGTACACCGCCCTTCCCTTTGACGTGCACCTGATGATCGCCGAGCCTGAGCGTTCGGTGGCCGATTATATCAAGGCTGGCGCTGATCGGGTGACCATTCACGCGGAAGCGTGTCTGCACCTGCAGCGAACGCTCGCTCTCATCCACGACGCGGGGGTGCGTGCCGGTGTCGCCTTCAATCCCGCGACCGCGGTCGATGCCTTGCCCTATATCCTGGACGATGTCGATCTCGTGCTGGTGATGACAGTCAACCCCGGGTTCGGTGGGCAGTCATTTCTGGCGCCCATGTTGCATAAGATGAGAACGGTCAGGCAAATGCTCACGGACCGTGGACTCGACCACACCCACATTGAGGTCGACGGCGGCATCAATGATCACACGGCGAAGCAGTGTGTCGCAGCAGGTGCCGATGTGTTGGTCGCGGGCTCCCATGTCTTTTCCGCGCCATCGATCGCGCAAGGCATCGCGAGCTTGCGCTGAACAGGCACATTTTCCTTCTCTCTTGCATAGAGTAGGGTATTGGTAGACTATGGTCTCCTACGGACTTGTCAGTCAAGAATCGTTGCTCTGGTGGGAGGGAAGCGGAGATGCGCTTTTACACGATCAAGTTGCCGCGGTTTTTAGGTGGGATCGTCAGGGCCTTGCTGGGCGCTCGCAAATAGCGGGATGTGCGAACGTCTCGGCCTGTCCCGGCAGTTGACGGTGCCGACGTGAGAAAAGCACAAAAAAAGAGGGGCGCGGGCTCCTCTTTCGTGTCTCCGAGTGTATCGTCCGTTATACAGCGCGTTGGACTTTGCCGCCCTTCAAACACTTTGTGCAAACGCGCATCCGTTTCACAGTGCCGTTGACGTTCGCACGAACGGACTGGAGGTTGGGCAGCCAGCGTCGTTTGTTGAGAACATGCGAGTGACTGACGGCATTGCCTACTTGCGGACCCTTGCCGCAAACTTCACAACGCTTTGCCATAGGAGTAGCCTCCCTTCCATAACAATAACCAAGATACTATAGCATAGCTGGTGCGGTGTCGCAAGGGCGCACGGTGAGACAGGCAAATGGATCACGCTTCTGCCCATGTGTCTTTTCTGAAGGCCGCTGGTGTAGTACACTAAAGGCATGAAGGTTTGTTTGAGAAGGTCGGGAGGGTTTGCTGATGCCGATGACGATTACCAACGAGATGGGCCGGATTGCGATTGCCGATGAAGTCATTGCCACGACAGCAGGGCTCGCCGCGCTCGATTGCTATGGGCTGGCGGATATGGCGCCACGCAAAGGCGTACGCGACAGTCTTTCTGGAATGCTGGGACGTGAAAACCCGGGGCGGGGTGTCGACGTGAGAGCATTGCCTGAGGGGTTTTCGCTGGACCTGTCGATCATCGTTAGCTATGGCACGCGCATTCCGCAGGTGGCGGAGAATTTGCGCGAAAAGGTAAACTACACATTGCAGGAATTTCTTGGCGTGATACCAGACAAGATTAACATCAGCGTACAAGGGGTACGGATCGCCGGCGAGCGGTAAGGAGGATCTTGATCGGTGTCGCAACAAGAGTATTTGGATAGTCGGGTGTTTTTGCGGATGATCCGCGAAGGCTACACTGCGCTGTCCCGTCATAAGGAAGCGATCAACGCCCTGAATGTCTTCCCTGTGCCTGACGGTGATACGGGGACCAACATGACGCTGTCTTTTGCATCCGGTCTTGCTCAGGTCGATGTATTGCCCGTGGATGCAACGCTTTTTCAGATTGCTGCGGCGTTGGGATCTGGTTTGTTGATGGGTGCCCGTGGCAATTCGGGTGTGATTCTCTCGCAATTATGCCGCGGCTTCCAGGTAGCGTTTGCGACGGCGGAAGTGGCCGATGCGCGGCAGACAGCGAAGGCGTTGACGCTCGGCGTACAAACGGCCTACAAGGCCGTCTCGCGGCCTGTGGAGGGGACTATCCTCACCGTCGCCAAGGAGGCTGCCCTCGCTGCGGAGAAGGCAGCCGCTGTGCGCGGGGCAACCGCCACATCGGTCTTTTTGGCGGCGCTCTCCAGAGCGCGCGACGCACTGTTGCATACGCCGGAGCAACTGCCTGTCTTACGTCAAGCGGGCGTAGTGGACTCCGGTGGACAAGGGTTCGTGTTTCTACTTGAGGGGTTCTGCGACGGGTTGACCCAAGGCGACGGAGTCGCCTTCCCGGTTGGCAAGTCGGACCCCGCCGCGACGGGCGATCTGCAGACCTTTGCTGTGGGAGCTGGACTTGTCAGTGCGGCATTGGCCGTCGAACATGGCGCGGGCGAGTTTGGCTACTGCACGGAGATGCTGATCCATGTTCCCCATGCCTCCGATTCGTGCGCTGAAGCCGTGCGACAGGCGCTGGATCCTTTTGGCGATTCACTGCTTGTCGTCGCCTCCGGAGACAGTGACCAAGCAGGTGTGATCAAGGTTCACGTCCACACGGAGCATCCGGGGAAGGCACTCGAAGCCGGGCTTGCGTTCGGAGCGCTCTCTGGGATCAAGATCGACAACATGTCGCTCCAGCACGAGGCACTGCGCGATCTTTCGTCAAGTCCGCAGCTGTCCACGGTAGAGGCTGAGTTTCAGATGCGGGGGCCTAGGCAGCCCCGACATCCGTCTTGTGCCCTGATTGCCGTCGTGTCTGGTGACGGACTGGCGGATATCTTTCATGGTCTGGCGGTCGATCAGTTGATCGACTCGCCTGATGGGGTCAATCCCTCTACGGAGGAGATTATGCGTGCGGTAGAGCGAACGGATGCGGCGACGGTGTTTGTACTCCCAAACCACCCCAATGTCATCATGGCGGCCGAACAGGCGGCTTCCTTGTCTGGGGGACGGGTGCGTGTGATCCGTACGAAGTCAGTGGCCCAAGGCCTGTCCGCAGCCCTTGCCTTCGTCAAGACGACGGACGCGTCGGACAATGAAATGGCGATGAACGAGGCGATGGCTCAGGTACACTCCGGCGCCGTCACCGTGGCCGTGCGAGATGCGTTGGTCAGTGGTCAGTCTGTTCTGGCTGGCGACTGCCTCGGTGTCATCGACGGTGAGGTGTGTTTTGTCGAACACAGCTTGTCGGAAGCGTTACTGGCTTGTTTGGTCGATCTCTGTGAGCAGTCAAAGGAGATCTGCACGATTTTTTGCGCCCGACGCGAGGACGAGGTGCAGGCGTTGGCTGTAGTCGCTCAATTGCAGGGCCGTTTCGCGTCGTTGCAGTTTGAAGTTCAATACGGAGGTCAACCCGTATATGACTATTTGCTCGCGGGCGAGTAACAGCCGGAGCGAGGATGGGGAGGGGGTGTGGCGGGCCAGCGCCCCATGATATGGAGGACGCGACGCACGCGACACTGCGCGGGATCGGCGTGGACCGGGTTCCCGGGGTCGGGCCGAGACGCGCTGAACTGCTCGCACGGCTGGGCATACATACCGTGCATGACCTGTTGGCTCACGTTCCTGTCGATTACG
>Ga0080006_1265174_pt1 | contig 14222 bp, 12 predicted proteins | sample RS3BMetagenome_FD_69209 | JGI IMG/M metagenome (GOLD analysis project Ga0080006, IMG submission 69209) | Ferric oxide microbial mat and aquatic microbial communities from Rainbow Spring, Yellowstone National Park, USA - RS3B (SPADES... ...
TGTCGTCGTCCCGCCCTTGGTCGTCGTACCCCCTGTCGTGGTCGTCATGTTAGCACATGGCGGAAGGGTGATATGATCTGTGCTGACTGTGGTCGCCGTCTCCGAAAGGACTCGACCGACAATCGTGGAGTTCGCCCCCACCGTTATGGCAGCCGGACTCATAATGGTGCCTTGAAACTGTGTGTTGGCACCCAGTGTGGTCGCCCCGCCGACGACCCAAAATACGTCACACGCCGTAGCGCCGTTTGCCAAGGTAATCACCGTTCCAGCCACCGTGTTAAACGCCCCGGCAATCTGAAAAATATACACGCCTGCGCCACTCAGCGTAAGACTTGGGGACGCCACAATGTTACCCGCACCCGAAAAGGCATACACTCCAGGCGACAACGTCTTGCCACTAATGTCGAGGTTTCCCGTACTGGTCGGCATCTGCAAATCGGCCGTTGAAATAGCGGCGACGAGAGCCAACTGGGCACTCTGGTACTGGGCGTCACTCGCGAAGCTTGCCCCGTTTGTGATCGTGGGCGCTGACGTCTCCCCGCCACCACCGAAACCTACGTCGCCGGACACGAAGGTCGGATCGCTGTTTGAAATTGTCTGCCCCAGTAACGCAAATTGGCTTGCAGCGCCAAGCGGCGGTGCCGTTGCAGTCGAAGCGGCCAACGCGGTTCCCGATAACGTGACGGTGGAGATCACTGCAGTTACAGCCATCAGATAGAGGGGCAATGTCTTGTTCGTGACTTTCATGATGTCATTCTTCTCTCTTTTAAAAGGGTCGACGGATCTTGACTACTCTAGAGGCACACCACAATTCAGGTCAAGTCGCCATCGATCCCAAAAAGTAAGGCAGGTGCAATTCACCACCGCATCGTTCTTCTTCGTTTTAATAATATATTAATCTATCGAAAAAGTCCAGCTTTATCTTATAAGCGGGCCTAGTCCGGGCTGCGCGACTGGGGTTGAACTCAGCGTGCGTGGCCTGTACAATGTGAGTGTTAGCACTCCAGTCTGTCGAGTGCCAACCAGTTGGGGCATCTACCAGACGACTATGCTGAACACGATGAAGGAGGATTACGCCATGACCAAAATCCCGTTTCAAGCCGAATCCCAGCGTTTGTTGGAGATGATGATCAACTCCATTTATTCGCACCGGGAGATTTTTCTGAGGGAGTTGATCTCCAATTCAAGTGACGCGATCGATAAACGTTACTACAAGACACTTGGAGACAGCGACCTGTCATTTGACAAGGACAGCTTCTATATCAAAGTCACGCCAGATAAGGAGGCTCGTACGCTGACCATCCTGGACACAGGTATCGGCATGTCAAAGGACGAACTGGAAAGCAACCTCGGTGTGATCGCGCAGAGCGGGTCGCTGACCTTCAAGCGCGAACACGGCACACAAGAGGATCATGACCTGATTGGGCAATTCGGTGTTGGCTTCTATTCCGCGTTTATGGTCGCCGATGAGGTCATCGTCGTGAGTCGGGCGATGGGCAGCGATGTTGCGTATCGGTGGGAGTCATCCGGAGTCGATGGGTATACGATCACTATCGCCGACAAGGATACGGTGGGCACCGAGATCACGCTGAAGATCAAGAGCAATACTGAAGATGAAAACTATGACGAATTTCTCGAAGAGTATCGACTACAATCCCTGATCAAGAAGTACTCTGATTTCATTCGCTATCCCATCAAGATGGCGATGACCCAACATCGGCGCAAGGAAGACGTCGAAGACGAGTACGAGGAGTATCGAGAAGAGCAGACGATCAACAGCATGGTGCCGATCTGGCGCAAGAACAAGAACGAGTTGACCGATGAGGACTACGCGAACTTCTACATGGAAAAACATTACGGTTTCGACAAGCCCTTGACCCACCAACACATCAGCGTGGACGGTGCGGTACGTTACAACGCGATCCTGTACATCCCGGAGAAGATGCCCTTTGACTACTATACAAAGGAATACGAGAAGGGACTCGAACTGTACTCCAGCGGCGTGCTGATTATGGGCAAATGCGCCGATCTCCTTCCCGACTATTTCAGTTTCGTAAAGGGGCTGGTGGATTCCGAGGACCTGTCTCTGAACATTTCACGGGAGATCCTTCAGCACGACAAGCAGCTGCGGTTGATCGCGAAGAACATCAAGACCAAGATCGGCAGTCAGTTGCAGCAGCTCTTGAAATCCGATCGCGAAAAATACGAGACCTTCTATGAAGCCTTCGGCCGACAGTTAAAGTATGGCGTGTATAGCGACTATGGCGCCAACAAAGAGGCCCTGCAGGATCTCTTACTCTTCTACTCGTCGACACAAAAAGGCTTGGTGACCTTGGATGAATACGTCACCCGCATGCCTGACGATCAAAAGTACATCTACTACGCGGCGGGCGAATCCGTAGGTAGAATTGAGAAGATGCCGCAGACGGAACTTGTCGCCGACAAGGGATACGAGATCCTCTACTTCACCGACGACATTGACGAGTTTGCCATCAAGATGCTGATGAACTATAAGGACAAGGAGTTCAAATCCGTATCGAGTAGCGACTTGGGGCTTGACGCAGACGATCGCGAGGAGCAGAACGAGCAAGAAACCCAGGAGTATGCCGCGCTATTTGCCGAGATGAAGACGTTGCTCGCGGACAAAGTCAAGGAGGTCCGCGTGTCGAAACGGCTGAAGAACCACCCCGTGTGTTTGTCGGCCGACGGAGAACTCACGATCGAGATGGAAAAGGTACTGAGATCCATGCCGAACAGCCAAAACGTGGCCGCGCAAAAGGTGCTGGAGATCAACACACAACATCCGGTGATCCACTCTTTGAAGGCTGCCTTTGCGCAAGACAAGGACAAATTGACCCTCTACACGAGCTTGCTGTATAATCAGGCCCTCCTCATCGAGGGCCTGCCGATCGAGGACCCCGTCGACTTTACCAACGGCATTTGCAAGATCATGGTCTAGTTTGGCCCTCGGGTTCTGGCCTCGTGCGCTGCGCACACCGAGTATTGACGGTGTGCGCAGCGGTTTTTGTGCGAATTATCGGCAGTCAAGTTCTGCGGCCTCACTCTCCAACCCGTAGAATTTTACGCCAACACTTCCATGATGCTTGACATGATACATGGCACTGTCCGCGTGGTTCATGAGCTCGCGGAGGCTCTTGCTGTAGTCCGGATACATGGACACACCCACACTCGCTGTGACCTCCACCTCTCGTTCCCCCACTAAGATGGGCTCCGAAAACAGGGTCAAAAGTTCGTCGGCAACCCCCAAAGCCTCCGCCTTGCTGGAACAGTTCGCACAAAGGATCGCAAATTCGTCGCCACCCAACCGGATCAGAGATCCTCTGTCGCCGATGAAGTCACGGATTTGCCGTGCTACGTTGCGTAACACCTGGTCGCCGAATTCATGGCCCTCTGTGTCGTTCATGCACTTGAAATTATCCAGATCAAAGTAGAACAACGCGATTCGCCGCCCTGCCTCCGCCCACTCTTCAAACAGCTTCCTGAGGTAGGGGCGCGTAAAGGCACCGGTCATATCATCGACGTACGATGAACGTTCAAGATCGATGACATACCCGATAAAGTTAGCAGCCACTTGCAGCAAGCGGACCTCCGTTTCGGAGAATTCCCGCGTCTCCCGATCCAATCCGCAAACCGTCCCCGACTTTGTGCCATCCTGCAAGACGATTGGCACCCCAATGAACCCACAGCGCCCCAGCGTTCGCGTTATAGCCATGGCAGCTGTGAGCGGATCTTTCTCTGTGTCGGCAATGACAACGACTTCGTTTCCTTGATGGCAAACATGACTACAGTAGCTCTCGACAAACGGCAAGGCACCCTCTAGCGTGAGAATCTCTGAACGATTGACGACGCGGATGATTTCGTTGGTTTGCGCATCGTTCACCGCAACAAACAGGGTATTGAGACGCAAGGCCGTACTCAAGAGAGACAGCATCTGCTCTGCCGCATCGCGAAGGCGATCGCTCACTCGAATACCTAACACGGCGTATCGCCTCCTATCATTCACTGACCAGCAAGCGTGATCCAACCGACCTTGCGACGCCTCGTCACGCTGACGGGATCTTGTCATCACGAAATCGCCTTGTTTGCTGAGTAAAGAAGCCACACGATTTGTATGGTATCATGGTCTGTAGTGACAGTGAACTTATGATCGGAGTGAACATGGGATGAGCCTCTTTGACTCACTGAAAGCCAAGACGTCGCAAGGTGTCTCGAAAGCCCTCAGCAGCGCCGATCGAGCGCTGAAGAAAGCCGAGTTGAATCAGCAGGTATCCAGGCTCCGCAACGAACTCGATGCGCGCACCTTGACTTTTGGACAGCAAGTCTTGGAGGCCAAGGCAGCTACTCAGGAAGCTGTTGATGCCTTCCTCAGCGATGCCGACGTGCTGACTACTCAGGTGCAGGATCTCACTGCCCGGATGCAAGAACTCGATGAACCCGCGGCAACACAGGAAGAGCACACGCTTGCACCGCGATGCGCCGCGTGTGGGGCAGAACTCGTGGAGGGACATCGATTCTGTGGCAGTTGCGGTGCACCACTCGAAACGAACTGAACGTGAGGCCAGCGTGCACAAGACGACGTCTTCTGAGCGTGACCTCTTGCTTTAGTACGAGCGATGGACCAAAAAAACATCAAGCGATATAAACAGGATGCGCAATCTTTCGTGTTATCGCCGACCAGCGCGCCTCTGAGCCTCGTTTGGGGGTGCCTCGGCACTCCCTTTCTTACGCATCTCATCCAGCACCAGATGATCCAGTTCTTCACTCACCTTCACCATCTGAGGGTCTGAGAGACTGCAATTTTTCGCGAGCAATGCCGACAATTCAGCTCGCAGCCGCTCGATTCGCGTCACGTTGCCATTCCCCTCGCTGTCACTACGTTACTACAATAGCACCAATTCCATTAAGCTTCAACCATCTATCACCTACGCGTTGCCCGTGAACCGTTGCGACTAGTTGCCCCACGGATGCTGTCGAAAACCTCCGAAATCGAGACTCCGTTGCCTAGTCGTGTGCTATAATCATAGCATCGTTTGATGCATTCATGTCACTATAGCTGCTGTATATAAGTTCAAAAAAGGGGAATGGATTGTGCGAAAAGGTAGACGCGGACATGCGGGCCATGGGGGGGGCAACCACGAGCGGTGGTTGTTGACCTATGCGGACTTGATCACGTTACTGCTGATTTTCTTCGTCATCATGTACAGTGTGACAAGCGTAAACGTTTCCAAGTTTCACGACCTCGCCCAATCCTTGAATCAGGCGATGGGCAGCGCAGGCACGATTATGTCGAGTCCGAACTCGCAGGGCTCAACTGGGGTCCTGCAGCAAACAGCGGTTGTGTCGTCCTCCAACTCACAAACCCAGCAGGTCAACCAGGCGGGAATCGATAACCTGTACCGCAAGATCGAGCAGTATATCAAAATTCACCACTTACAGACCCAGGTCACCGCAACCATGGTCCCGCAGGGCGTACGCGTCTCGATTAACGCCCAGGCGCTCTTCCCCAGCGGGTCGGACGTGCTGCAGCCCGACGCCCTAGTCCTGCTCGGCGGTCTCACGCCTCTTCTCCAAAGAGTGAACAACGCCATTGAAATTCAGGGATTCACCGACGACGTGCCCATACGCACGGCACAGTACCCTTCTAACTGGTTCCTGTCCGTTGCGCGTTCGGCCACGGTGGCAGAATACTTGACCGATCAGGGCGTGGCTCCTACGCGTCTGGTCGCAATGGGCTATAGCAAGTACCGTCCGATCGCCTCGAACGCGACCGCGCCTGGTCGGCAAAAAAACCGCCGCGTGGACCTCTTGGTCCTGCGCAGCGGCATCTCCTCATCCTACTAGATCGAATGACTGAACGACAGAATCACCAAGGCAAAGGTGCAGCCGCGATGTGATCCGTCCATACCGCACGAAGGCGTTGCATCGCCTCCTCAGATAGGCGCACATCCGCCGCGGCCGCGTTCTCCTGGAGCTGTGCCACGCTCTTGATCCCGGGCATGACGCTCGTTACGGCCGGATGTGCGAGAATAAACGCGATCGCCGCTTGCGCCAAGGTGATCTCTTCCGTCTCCAAAAAGCGGATCCGGTCCAAGAGATCAAACCGCCGTTCGAGCACTGCGGGACTCCAACGTCGACGAATGTCGGGGAAAACACTGTCTCGATCATACTTTCCGGAAAGCCATCCTGAATCCAATGGGACTTTGATCAAGAGGGCCACTTCACGCTCTTCGGCCAGCGCGAAGGCGTCCGCCGTTTCCTGATGAAAGACGTTGAACAGGACCTCGAGGACTGCCGCTTCCGACGTCTCGATCACAGTTCTCATATCCTGCGCGCTGTCCACAGACGCCCCAAAGGCCAGTAGCTTTCCTTCCTGTCGTAGCACCTTCAAGATCTGCATCTGCGCACTGTCTCCACGCAGACATTCCTCAGGAGGATTGTGCAGGAGTACAGAATCCAGGTAGTCCGTTCGCAGCCGACGCAAGCTGCCTTCAACGGAAGTTCGTAATCCATCCGGAGAAAAGTCGGAGCGTCCATCTGCGTCGTGCCCAGCCTTGGTATTGATCACGACGTCTTGGCGACGACCCGTGAGCGCGTGGCCAAGGATCTCCTCACTGTGCCCCAGTCCGTATCCCGGCGCCGTATCAAACAGGTTCACCCCCTCGTTCAGTGCGGCGTGAACCAGGGCGATGGCATCCGCCTCCGTCGTTTGTTGTCCCCAATCACGGCCGTTGCCAAGTTGCCAGGCCCCGAACCCGATCTCCGACACCGTTTTTCCCAGGCGACCGTAACCCAACTTTCCGCCTAAGGACTCGCCGTGCCGCGCCCTGACTGGGGTGCTAGTTTTTTTCGGGCACTACAACCTTCGATCGACGATCCGATGCTCACGGCGCAGGGGATCCGTCATGTGCAACTTGCGGTAGATCTCCCGATGCACGCTTTCTGGCCGTCCCGACACCCTAATGTGGTGCGCGCGATTCTTGTCGTCCGTGACCATCACCGTTGTACGCCCGTGTGTACGGAGCACATCACGCACACTCGACCATTGCCTGGTGTCTCCATGCTCGCGCAACTGCCGCTCCACCACCGCCAGCAAGTGATACGCTAACACCGAGATCCACAGATGTGCTTCTGTCCGTTCTGCCATCTGGTGGTATACCGGACGGACACCCAGATCGGTCTTGAGGGAACGAAAGGCATTCTCGACTCTACCCAGTGTCATATAGAGGCTCCAGATCTCTTTGGCATCCAAGTCCGCATGGACGCTGGAAGTCTCGATCACATAGCATCCCGTCAGCGCACTTCGCTGTTCGCGCGCCGGTTTCTTCTTCCATTGCAGGCCCGTCACTCGCCTGTGTGCCTCGTCGCTTTGCATCTCCACCTCATAATACTGGGCAATCGAAGCCCGTCTTTCTTGAATCCGCCCCAGGCGTTGCCCGACTTTCTCCGGCACCACAATCGAGCCCTTGGTCACTGACTGGCGCAACCGCTCGAGATCCTCCAGGAATCGCTGCTCTGCCAGGCGATCCATGGCTATCTCCTTTTGTGCACGTCCTTCGCTCAGACACAGCACGTGCGCCCCGCCCTCTGCGGTCATCACCTTCTTCGCATACACGGCGTCAGCCTCGTCGGCTCGGTTGTCGATGCGTTCAAACGTTTCGCGTCCAGCCGCAAATTCCTGCTCATATGCCTTGTGCACTGGCCTGCGCTCGACGAGCAAGTAGGCGTACCCCTTGTCCTGCAGTAGCGCGATGTTGTCTCGCGTGGCGATCCCTCGATCCATCACAAACGTCACGGTTCCTTGCAGGAGATTCGTATTTTCCTCTTCCAGGCGGTGCAAGACATCCTTGAGGGTCTCGGGCTCCGACTGGTTCCCGCCATAGACATGGCTGAATAAGGGGAAGCCATACTCGTCGACCAACAAGGCCAGTGTGACCAGTCGACAATCGGAACGCTTCTCTTTAGAGCGGCCATACTTGGCCAGGGTATTGCCTTCGGCCGCGCCTTCCATATAAACATTCGTCAAGTCATAGAGAAACACACGAGCCACTTGCGGGAATAACATCCTCTCTTGTGCGCGCAGAGCCGATTCGATGCTCGACTTGTGTTCCAGTAGCTTGTCGGCCATCTCATACACGGCATCCTTGCCGACATGAGAGAGGTCTCCCGCCACCAACTCGGACAGCGCCGTACGACTCCGCAGCCAGGCCCAAGTAGCTAGGTCACTAGACGGGGCCACCAATCGACCGACGACCACAGCCTCCGCCAGCGCCTGTTGCGTACGTGTAAAACCCATCGACGAGAGCGTCGCCGGCATGCCCAGACGTTCCCACATCGTATGCCCGACGAGTTCCGGACCGAGCGAGCGAAATTCGGTCGCCTCCACACTTTGCAGGTCCACGGAAGTCCACTCTTGCCCCGTAGCGCGCTCTTGCAGATCTTTATGGCGTAGCTGATGAAAATCGAAGTGCCGCATCGCCTGTTCAGCAGCTGCCGCGATACGCGGTTCCTCCTCGAACAAGGAGAGTTGGCCGCCGATACGGGCTTCCAAGGCCATCGCGAGTTTGCGCCATTCTGACTTTGGCAGGTTGAGTTCAGGCAACGACAAGACGACGCGCTGCCGCGGTCCCTGGTCGGAGCGGTACGCTTCTACGAGCTTATAGGAAGTATAGGAAACGCCAGTTTTACGGTTGGTGGTGCGACTCTCGCGAATGAACATAGGCACAGTATGGCAGAGCGGGAGGCCAAAGTCAACAGAATTATAAACGGAATATATATTACGTCACTACAATTTCAAAAATCGAGGACCTGACCCTTATAAAATGGGGGTTCGCGGGCCCGGAAACGTAAAAAAATGCTCCGAAATCGGCTGGAAAATCGAAAGTCGGGGTAAGCACGTCGTTGCACCCTGAATCAGTCCTCTCCGAATTCCCGGCGTCCACCCCATTACTTGTCGGAAGCGAGTGCCTGCGACTGTGCCGCCTTGGACGCGGCCGGCACGTTGGCGAGGAGCGACGCGACCATCCGCGTAACTTGTACCCGATCCTGTGCGACTTTACCGTACAAGGAAACCGACATCTGAAGGTGGCGAGCCGTATCCAGCCAAGTGTACCAGACGGACGCGTACCGTGCTGTTCCCGTGTTGAGCACATGAACGGGAACCCCGTGCAAGATCAGCCAGTGACGCGCGCCTACCCGGGCGATGAACTCACTCTGTCCGACGAGGTCGCTCGGCGTTTCGATGATCTGAATCACTTGCTGCTGCGCACCGGCGGGAGCCATCGCATCATACACAACTGACATGCTTTGGATCTGACTATGACCACCGACAATGGACACCTGAGCATACTCGTCTTCGATGCGAAACCCCTGCGGCACCGTAGAAGGTAGCACCATCTTGTTGCCCACTACGCGACGAACAGCCGCGGCTCCCTGAGGCATCAACTCGATCGCCACAGGCGGTAACCCCACCCCGGCACGCATACTGCGCGCGATCCCGAGCATGGTGCCCACTGACAGAATGGAAGAACTTAAGGTGTACGCAACGTGCGACGTTGTCCAGACCACAAAGTGATCAATCGCGCGTCCTCCCGACGACTCTGTTCCAGCGTATCCTACCGCGCCGTCGATGTTCTCCGACTCTCGCGAAGCGAGAAGCTTGGGCGGATAGGCTCCATGCCATGGATACTCCGTTACAGAGAACTGCGAGTAGCTTGCTATGAACGACATCCCATCTCCCGCATTGCCCAGTTGCTGTAACTGAATCCCTTCAAATACGCTCGCGCCAGTACGCGCAGGGAGTTGCGGCACAAAGTCCAAATACCGCTTGTAGACGGGATTCTCCACCTTGGCGAAAGGAGACGCACCTCGCTCTGCCGCGGGGAGCCCGGGACCAAACCAGACGCTGGTGGCCAAGATCATCGCACAAGCGGCAAAGATCCACTTCGTCCGCCGCCCCTGTCCAATCCATCGGCCGCTCGGCGCGTGCGATCCTCGGCTGGCAGACTCGCCCAACGTCTCCCGCACGCGCCGAGCGGCGCCTGAGACGCCCTGCACAGGCGGCGCAGCCATCCTGACGGCCCGCAACAACTCTTCATCGTCTGCGACTGACTTGTCGTACACCAGACAACACCCCTTCCCCATCGACGCCTGAATCACAGACTGCCATCTGACGCCGCACTGCTTTTAGCGCCCGGTGCAGTCGTACGGCCACCTGCTGTTCAGAACATCCGAGCCACGCGGCGGCCTCGGCGCCTGAGAGCTCCATCACCGACCGTAAGATCACAACCTCTTGATACTCCCACTTTACGGCCTTGACCGCACGCCACAACTCAGTGTGCCGTTCCTGCACCAACACCCGCGCCAGAGGCTCGAAACGAGGATCCGAAACAGTCTCCAATCGTTTGACGCCATTCCGTTCGACACTGATGGCACCGATCGCGCGACCACGTCGCCGCCGCCGAAGATGGTCGTAGGCAGCACGGCGCGCGATCGCAAACAGCCATGTCCGCGGAGCGGAATCTCCCCGAAAGCTGTCTAGCCTGGCACACGCCCGCGCAAACGTCTCTTGGAGCAAATCTTCCGCGTCGCGTTCACCGACCAAGTAAGCCAGGTAACGATAGATCTCGGTGGCAAACGCCGAAAACAGTTCGGCCAGCCAGACATCCTTCATCGCCTCACCCCCCAGTTTCCTGCGATACGCATCCACCCGCGGATCAGCATGGCCCCGTATGCAAGATTAGACGAACCAACCACACATTGATTTCACCTCTAACAAAAAAACCGGCGCCAAGGCCGGAAGCAGGAATCGACTCAGGCCGGTTCGATCAACGGACCGCGCGACCTTGCTTGAGAAAGGTGACCACTGGATGATAGATCGCCATGACCAGAGCGACATAGGTGACTACCAGAAGCGTAACGTAGGGGTTGGTCAAAAGGAGTAAGACGCCCGTGAGAAAATACTGCTCGCCGATCGTAAATCCGCGAAATGGAATCGCCCGCCGCCATCGCGCCAAGGTCGCGAGCCGATTCCCTTGTTTTGGCGCGTCCTCCGTCTGCATCGCATCCGTAGCGCCCGCTTTACCCGAACCACCGCCGATCTTGCCCCGTTGCTGCTCATAATACTCGAGCAGGTACAGAAGGAACAGACAGGTCAGCGCAACCTCCCACACGGAGTTGCCCGTGTGAAAGCGGGCATAACCGAACGCGAGCGACAAGGCAATCACATACTCTTTGATCCGGTCGGCGATCTGATCCAACCATGCACCGTAGGGTGAAAACTGCCGCTTATAGCGAGCCAGTTGGCCGTCTGCGCAGTCCAGAACAAAGCTCACTTGGTGAATCAAGAGCCCAATCAGGATCGCTTCACGCGTTCCCAAGGAGAAAAACCACGCCGCAACCAAGAGCAGGATAAAGGAAAAAATCGTCACCTGATTCGGCGTAATCGACGTCTTACGAATCAAATAGACAAAACGCAAAGAGAAAAAGTAGTATCCATAATTAGTCCAAATGTCGACCGGCCGCTTAGCGGCTGCATGAATCTTCTGAAACTCCGACAACACCTGTCACCGTCCCCCTGCACAAGATGCCCCATCCCCATCAAGTAAAATGCTTCACCACATAGGAAACGGCGTAATGATAGTCCTCGGCAAAATCGACTTCCACACAAGGGATTCCCGTTATGTCGACCGGTGTCAACACCTGGTCCCGGGTCATGGCATCGAGGGCAAACTCAAAGTAGCGCCGTTCATTGCCGTTGACCGCCAAACGCAACACGGTCTCGCGAAACGCCTGCACGAAGTCCCCGGAGAACTTCGCAATCCCGATAAATTCACCGAGAGCGGCGTCTGGGTTCACCTCTTTGCTGATCTCCACGATCCGGCCGTCCACCACACGCACCTTGACCTCTTCCTCACGACACTGTTTACAGTCGGTCGCCAGAAATGCGCCATTCTCATGCCGATCCAGTGCCGCCACGATGTCCTTGTGAAAGACCACATCCGCATTCAAATAGTAGAAGTCCCGCGGTGACATCGCCCGAAATGCCGTCGCCAGCGAAAATAGCGTGTTGGTCTGAGCATAATCCTCATTCTCTATAAATGTGCAGCGAAGATCCGGCCACGTTTCCCTGACGTGAGCCATGATGACCTCCTTGCGATAGCCGACCACAAGATGAACATCCGTCACACCGATCGATGATAGCGCGTACAGTTGCCAGTCCAGGATCGTCTTGTCCCCCATCGGCAAGAGGCACTTCGGCACTTCATTGGTCAGCGGTCGCAAACGACTCGATAAACCGGCCGCCAGGATCACGGCGGTGGTTCCCACTGTGACGTCTTGTGTCACTGCAAATCCCCCTTAAGATACGATCTGTCTCTGCAATTCTGTGCTCCCACGAATTATCGAGCGCGATCTGATGACGGACTGACTCCGCCTTGTTCCCACTGCCGTCGAGGATCGCGTCGATCTTGACCACAAACTCCTCCGGTGTGGTTCCGAAGTGGATCGCGTCGCTCATTGGCAACAATTCTGCCATCGGCGTCGCCACCACATCCAAGGATGCGGCCAAGTATTCATATACCTTGACCGGATTGACGCTTTCTGTCAAGTCGTTGAGTACAAAAGGAGAAAGCCCCACGTCGAACCCCTGTAATATTGCGGGAAGATCCGCGTACGGCTTCTGCCCCAACACCCGTACGTTTTGCATGTGTTCAAGTTCCCCCAAAGCCGTCAGCACCGGGCCGACAAGCGCAACCGTATACTGCGGTCGCAAACGCGCGATCCCGGCCAGAATCGCAAGGTCAATCCAGTTCGCAATCCCTCCGACAAAACCGACCACCACCTCAGTTCCCAATTCACGCTTCCAGGCTGCCCCACGCTCGCGCAATTCGGGCGTGGGCGCAAAATGCCCGACATGCACGCCGTTTGGCAGGAGGTATACGGTTTCATTAAACAATCGCATGCGGCGTTGAAGCTTGCCAGATGTGGTCAGCACGGCATCCGCCTGCTCCGCTAATCGGCGCTCTTGCTCGCGAACATACTCCTTTACGATGAGCCCTGTAAATTCAGCATGATCGTCCACACAGTCATACACGACACGGAAATCTCCGCCTAGGAGCGGGAGCATGTCCGCGCTACCCGGCAGGAGCGTATACAGGACGTAGGTCTCGATACCGAGTTCCTCGCGGAGTTCTTCGATCGCGCGCACGATCCGATGCTGGTTCCAGATGTTGGACCCCGGCCACATCGACCCGAACGGAGCGACTACGGGTGCCTGAAGTACCGTGATTCCCGGTTCCACAGACGCATGATTCCACTGCGTCGACCACTTGCCAAGGAGCGATCGCTCCTTGAGCGGCGACAGCCATGTCACGGGGGGATTCACGTATACGACCTGCCAACCACGATTCGCCAAGCCCCGCATCATGTGGTGCGGCCGGTGGTTCATGCCCTCCCAGTCTGTCGAACCGATGCAGATCACTGCAGGCTTCATCCCTTCGTCCACTCCTTCTCCCGCGTACCGTCAGTGTAAAGACTTGTCCCACAGGTTTCAAGCGAAAAGCAAGGACCGGGACAGTGACATTCTAACACGAAAGCGATGTCCCGAAGTGTTCGAATCTGAACGGCATCTTTATGCGCTGTGCAGCCACCGTTGCCCTATAGTAACGAAAGATTGCATGATTCATGGCAGGAGTGACACAATCGGTGATGCGGTCACGTTTTCGGATTTTACAAGTTGGCTTCGCCATGTGTATGGTCGCGATCACGGCTCATGTCGGGTTTGTTCAGTTACACGATCGCTCGTTAAGGAAACAGGAACGCCAGCAGTGGCTGGTGAATCAGAGTATCGTGCCAGTCCGCGGGACCATTTTCAGTGCCACCGGAACCGTGCTCGCCTATGACGCACCCGCATACACAATCGACCTCAAGGCCTCTGCCATAATACGCAAGCGGTTGGCCGGCTCGCTCTCGCGCTCGCTCGCCCCGATTTTTGCGGCGAAACCAAGTGCTATCTTGTCGCAGCTAGAGCGTCCCGGCGTCATCTGGTTACAGATGTATCCTTACATGATCGATGTCCCTTTGGCCACCCGCGATCACATTCTTGCCGTTCTGAAGCGCCTGGGCCTCAATCAGGACTATACGGTCGAGAAGTCCTATGTTCGCATCTACCCGAGCGGACGCCTGGCCTCCCACGTGATCGGATT
>Ga0080006_1156061_pt1 | contig 14218 bp, 19 predicted proteins | sample RS3BMetagenome_FD_69209 | JGI IMG/M metagenome (GOLD analysis project Ga0080006, IMG submission 69209) | Ferric oxide microbial mat and aquatic microbial communities from Rainbow Spring, Yellowstone National Park, USA - RS3B (SPADES... ...
CTTCCTGTTACTTGGGTTAGGTATTGACTATGGGAATTATGTATCTGCCATAGCCCCCATGATGTACTTCCATCACAGGTCGGGCCACCAAGTCCCCAATCGCCTTTAGCGTCGTTCTGGTAGGAGCTCTCGGCACCAGCTATGGCAACCATCACAACAGGCAACGGATAGGTGCCATTTGGTGTTTGAATAAGCACATTTGGGAAAATAGATGCTGCGTTTACGGCGTCTTGAAAGGACATCGGTTGTCACCGGCCTTTCTTTACATCTGGCTTATGATTGCGCTAATATATACCTGGTTAGCTGTTCCAGCGGTTGCGTAAACGGTTATCGGCGAACCCGCTTGTGCTGTAATAATTACTGGCAATTCAAGTCTATTGCCTACCGCTATATTCGTTCCATTTTCCCAAATATAGCTTTGTGCTGTACCAGAAGCGTCAGTCCATGATACTGACAATGTTAAGGCCGTTGTTGCAACGGTAACGCGGACAAACACATTAATAATAAACATTCCTGTTAACAAAGGAGTAAATGAGCATACTTGTGTCTGTGACGTAGAAGTTAACTCAAACTCAATATTTCTAGATTCATTGGACAACTGTACAATCTCGCTACTGCCAACGATAGTGATAGCAGGCATTTTCTATATCGCCTCTCCATCAAAACGCCATAATAGCAGCACTAACATACGCCTGGTTAGCCGTTCCCGCTGTCGCATTAACGTTTATCGCTCCGGTCGTTGTTGCCGGTATTACCACACTAAACGGTGTATCTCCTACAGGCTCACTTACAGCATTTATTAAGGTTTGTGTCTGTTGCGACCCGGAAGCGTCATAGTAAGTTACCGTGATGGTCATTGTCGTTGCCGCAACCGCAACCCTTATAACGCCTTGAACCAAATATAATCCATTTGATTTAGGGGTATGGGTTAGCACCACTGTCGCGCTTGTTGTGGTAAGCTCACTCTCATAAACAGAAGCAACAACCGCACCAGCGCCATATCTTCCCGAAATGATATTCCCCTTTATCGCTCCTATTACATCGGCTAGCTGGATACTTCCCCCGCCGCCAACGATAGTAGTAACCGGCATTTACTATATCCCCTCTCTGTTAACTACAGTTGCTAATTACAGTTTTTCATTCTAGCAGCTATGGACATCTTACAATTCGAGAAGCAAGGTAAAATAACCGGCTTAGCTGCCTCTGATAATATAGCGATACTATTATTGTAAAAGTTTCCAGAAAAATTATTATTACTCCACTTAATTGACCCATCAGGGTTAAAGGCGTACAGTATAGGTGAGCTACCGGCGCATACATATACGGTTCCATCAGAGCCCACTGCTGGCGGTCCTGCTGTTCCGGTACTTCCTGAAGCCATAGAATAGCTCCACTTTAAACTACCATCAGGGTTTACCGCATAAAGCACATTGTTCCAATCAGTAACATATATCGTTCCATCAGGGCCTATAGAGGCAGAGTTTTCATTATAACCTGTCAGTTGGTATGACCAGTTTAAATTTCCATTTGGACTTATTGACTGAAGAAAGTACGCATTTGAATACCATGTTGTTACATATATATTTCCATTCAAATCTATACATGGTGAAGTCTGAAGAGTGATGTCATAAGTTGTCGTGTATTGGTATGCCCATCTTAGATTACCGTTAGGATAAATCGAGTACAGGTACTGCTTAGCCCGAAAATATATATTGCCGTTAGAATCTATAGCAATTGACGTGTCTGAAGACGAGTTCAATGAGCTAAGAGGATATGTCCATTTCACTGTTCCGTTCGGCTCAATTGCATACAAAAACGAGTAACTATCATAAACGTAAATTGTGCCGTCAGTGCCAATAGTGGCTGAACCATAAATGTCTCCTGACGATGTTTGGTATTGCCACTTCAAGCTCCCATCAGGGTTTATTGCCCAAAGGTAGCCATATCGAGAGTCTCCTATATAAACAACCCCGTTAGAGTCTATGGTGGGTATTGGTCCTTCAAAGTAATAACCTGTTGCATATGTCCACTTTACGGTTCCATCAGGGTTAATTGCTCTTATATTTCCACTATAGTCTCCAAAATATACCACGCCGTTAGAGTCAATTACCGCACCGCCGTATATGCTGTTACCAGTATTATACTTCCACTTTATATTTCCATTTGGGTCTATCTGGCTCAATGTATATTCGTTGTTATTGCATACGTAAAGGAGTTTGGTAGCTCCGGCAGCCAATCCATTAGCTGCCGGGTTACCTTGATATGTCGGCCAAGATGAGCTATTTAATCCCGCCACTACATATCATTCCTAAAACGCATTGTTAATTACAGGGCTACAATAGCGGCACTGGCATATACCTGGTTAGCTGTACCGGCAGTAACATTAACAGTTATCGCTGCCGCGCTTGTAGCGCAAATAGATACCATGTTTGTATAGCTTCCTACGGCTTCACTAACCGCATTAACCGGGGTAAGCGTTTGCGCTCCGGTTACGTCATTGTAAGTTATGGAAACGGTAACGGTTGTGGCTGCTGTAACAACTCTAAAGTAAATCATTACCAGGAAAAATCCTGTCGCGGACGGCGTAAATGATGTTATGGAGGTTGCTGATGTAGTGGTCAGCTCGGTTTCAACCGCGCTAGCTATATTGGACAGCACCCCAAAACTACCACCGGTTGCATGTCCTTCCATTCCGGTAACTTTATTGTTAATTTGAAGCGCAGAAGACCCCATTATTTGGATAGTGTCAGACCCTACAATATTTGTAACTGCCATCGTTTATCTGTCCCTTTCTATATTCCTATTTATACTCCTATAATAGACGAGCTTGCGACAACCTGGTTGGCCGTTCCGCAAGTAATAGTAACATTTATAGGGCTACCACTCTTAGCTGTCACGACAAACGGGTTAATCGCATAACTACCTATCGGCTCACTGACAGCGTTAATTATTGTGGAGCTTTGCGCTCCAGAGCTGTCCGTCCAGGAGTAGGTCAATGTAACCACGGTCGCTGCTGTTGACACTGTAAAATAAGTTAATACTAAAAACTTACCATCGGTAGTAGGAGTATATGAAACTAATGTTGTTGCTCCTGTTGACGTAATAGAAACTTCTGTCGCGTCGGCAACATTTGTTAATGCTCCAAATGTTCCTGCGGTTAAAACTCCTGCATTTTCGTTGATTTTGCCAGGTGCAATATTAATACTGTTAACATTAGCTACGTTAATTGTCAGGTCATATTCTGCCACGGTTGGCATTATTACCATCCTCTCTAGGGTATCTATACCATCTATATGTCAGGTTTTATTACCATTCTCCAGTTTCTATAACGGCACTTAAATAAATATTATTAGCTGCATTTACCGTAACTATAACGTTCACGGTTGATCCGGTAACAGCGGTGATCATCTGCGTAGGTAATGTATATATCCCAACGTTTTTTGACACTCCAGAATACCAGTTATAGCTAGCCGCTCCCAATATCGGGTCTGTCCAAGTAACTTGCAATGTTATAGTAGTAGCAGCATTGTTTACCACGATATATGGGGTAACAAAATAGTTATCGTCTTTCTGTACAGTGTATGATAGCACTGTCGTTTGACTAGTCGTAGTTATCGGTAAACTGTCACAAGACGCTGCAATTATCTTCCTCTTAGACGTATTCGTAATAGGCATATCTATAACCCCTTTTTCCCTTTTCCTACAATTAGCTAGCTATATATAAACATCACCGTACACCGATCACCACATCGTCATAAAACTTCTGCGCTGCCTGGTTAGCCGCCGTAATCTGTTGTGGGGTTATTGCTCCGGTAGCGAACAGCGTTTGCAGGTCATTCAGCGACAAAGTGCCCATTCTTGTCCTTAAGATATTGCTCATAGATATCCTCCACATGTTAATGGATACCGGGACAAGACCAGGCACATTGACAGAAGACTGTATATAGACGTTGAAATGGTTTGTAGCTGGCATAAACATGTTCAAGCCTTTGATCATCATGTTTTCGCCGTTCAATATCAGCTCTGACTGGTTATTATCCCTGTCAACAGTTATTATAACCCCATACTTAGCATTTGCCGCCGTTCCGATACTCCTAAGAATGAGCATTTCATTCTCATTGGCAACCACTTCATGGTATATGGTTGACTGCGTGGTTGTGCAGGTAAATACATCGGAAAGGGTCATGTCGTTACCAATTTTCCTGTTGGAGTAGGTACGTTCGATTATTGAAGATAGCGGGATTGGGTAAGTACCCTGCTGGTCAACAGTAGAAGTACTTATCCCTAATCTTTTCGCCGAGTTTTGTTCCTGTTGGGTTATAAGATAGTTTTGCAGCACTTTGTAAGTTGTTGACATTGTCCATATGGTCATTAAGTAGTTAACTTGGATGTTGTTAATAGGGTTTGATGTTGTATTAGTTAATACAACAGACATGTTATAGACAGCACCAAACCCCATATCGGTCATTTCTAAGTTATTAGGGAACGATTGACTATACCCTCTCCATGACCTTTTGTCATAGTTTACATCTATTCTTATACCGTAGACGTTGGAAATGGCAAGGCTAGATAATTCAACGAGCTGCGAAATGTTGTTTTGTTTATTAATACCTATAAGGTTGAACAACGGATAACTTTGGTTTGCCGAGATAGAAGTGATATTTACCGTATATGGCTTTTGTTCAAGCCAATACGGTTTTGCGTTTGCAACATCGGTCATGGTGATGTTTGACATGGAGGACACACCTTCCTCATTTTTTTAAGTTGTTAACTTTGTTTCCTTTGTTTCCTATATTATGTTAATCAACTTTAATCAACTTTAATCAACTTTAATCAACTTATTTTCCTATGTACTAGCGTGGCAGTTATCAGCCGCCACGCATTCAAGCTATACCAACGGCTGCAACTCACCCTCAACATACCCATAAAACACAAGGGTCGTATCAGCCGTGGTAGCAGTGCCATACTGCCAGGAGTTTACCCGCTGAGACGAGCTTACCGGAGAGAGGTAAATCGTACCAGCGGATTGCGTCCCGGAGGTATGACTAACTGTCAGGTTGGTAGGAGCGGTTGCCGATCCAGCACTCTCAATGTCCTCCGCAGTAAGCAGATAGACAAATTTGGGAGCATTGGCCGGTAAATTGGTAGCCGTATTAGCGGCTACAACCCCGGGAGCGTAAGCGAACATGGCAGGCATGATTTTACCCCCTCTCTATCATAACACCGTTATAGGCCACAACAACGGAATCTGCCGGGATCGGCGATCCGTTCGCGCCAATAAACGGTACGGCGTTATCCTTGTAGATAAGCAACTGGCCGGGAAACTTCGGCAGTGGCAGGAACATTCCCTTTACCGGGATATATGGGCTAGTTGCGCCAAAAGCGAAGTTGTTGACACCGTAACTGACAAACAAACCTTGGTTGCCGGTTAACTCCGGGAAGATGTTGCCGTTTACGATCCAACCGAAACGAGCAACATTTTCCATCGGGGTTGAACCTACGCCCTTGATCCCAAAACCGCGCAGGATAAACGCATTGTTGTTTTGGGCAAACTCAAGGCCAAGGTCTTGGAACGAGTCTTCAACGTTTCCGCTTGCACCTTCAAGAGCGTTAAGATTAGTGAACGCATAGGCATTTTGTTGTTGCGATGCAGCGCTATTGTAAGCAAAGTGCCAATACGGCCATACCTTTGTTGCTCCTTGATTAACACCGCCAGGCATTGTGGTGAACGTTTCAAGATTTATCCCGGACGGCATTGGGAAGGTGAAGCTAAGCGGCGGCTTGTTGTCAATCGTTCTCCGCATGGTCTGGACGTTGACCGTTCCATCCCACTTGGGAGACAATTGAGCAAGAGCGGCGGCAGAATATTGGTATCCAGTGAGCATTACCCTCCAGCCGCCACTACCGGCACCGGTCACACCAGCTACCGTTGCAACGTTTAACTCGATCTTGTTGGCATATTTGATTGTGGTATTCCTGATCGGCATATTGGTGCCACCGGAAACCACGCTCCACAAGGGCTCGCCAAACGGTATAGCGAACCTTCTTCCACCCCACACCTTGGAACGGTGAGGAGTCATCAGCGTATCGCCAACACCGCTGATGTTCAGGTAATGTTGTGTTGAATGCCCATCAACAGTCAGCCATACTTCACGCAGGTCCTCATAGTTGAGATTAGCGTCCATCGGAGGAATTATCTCCATGTACGTAATCTCACGCACCGCGTCAGGAGGACATACCGAAGAAGTGATGGTATTCACCGTGATGTTGCTGTTGGTAGCCGGATAGGTCTTAGTTTGCTTGGGACTAAGAGTGCTATCCGTGATATCAAGGAATGTCCTTTCTACCAGGAAATCATCCAAGTGTGCTCACTCCTTTTCAACTCTTTGTCGTCGTTAGAGTTTTAGTCGCTAGGTTTACCGCTAGGTTTACAACCAGGCCAACGGCCCGGACGCGGCCATCGGCCTTACTTGGCTACTGGCCGCTTGGCAACGCCGATCAGTATCCGGGAACCGGCAGGTCAAAGGCACTGCTTCCACTAGACGCCGGTACGCCGACCGGTCCACTCGCGGCAGGTGCCGGGGCAGCCGCAGCTACAGGAGCAGCAGGAGCAGCAGGAGCCACAGCACCACTAGGGATAGGAGCAGGCAGCCCGCTAACTCCTAAAAAACGCTGCGCAATTTGGTCTCCGATCAAGCTGCCCACTGCCCACTCAGCCGCGCCGTCAACTACTTCGGCCATTGTCGGACGGTTGCGCGTTCCAATCTGGAAAATTTGGGCAGCGATAAACGCAAGCCTTACCGCCGTGGCATTGTTCAGTTTAGCGCCAAACAGCGGACGGACTTTTGCGTTCACGTATTGGGATATGGCCGATCCCGCCGCAGCGCCGGTCCATCCGTACCAGTCATATACCGCCATGCTGATCTCTCCTTTCAATTGTGGTTATTTACGTTGAATAGCCACAACTGCTATAACGTACAGGTTGGTAAAGGTTAGTAAAGGTTAGTAAAGGACTATTACCTTTGCGTAACGACAGGGGTTCCAACAGTTATTTGTTGTATTCCCGGTGTTATTGGTTTAAAGGTAACCGGTTTAGTGGAAGATGGTATAGCCTGTATATGGTTAGCTATATAAGGTTCCAACATGCTACCAATCGCCCAGGTACTTGCACCACGTAAGCCTTGAGAAAAGTAGTTTCCCCTTCCTGACGTATAGAATATTCCTGCTACTATTGCTGCAACTTTTACTACCGTCGAGTTTTTTAATTCATTCATAATGGGCAACATTTTTAGGTCTGAATAGTTAGAAGCGTACACTGTTGCTAAAGCTCCTACATAATCAGATATATAGTTGTTAGCCATTATATCACCCCATCATAGTATTACCTTATAGCTAACTGTAGCTAACTGCCATAAGCTAACTACCATAACTGCAAGAAGGCTTATTTTGAAAGTTATCATAAATCATTAGCGGCTGAAATACTTGGCTTGTTGGAGCTGAATATCCGCTAATATACACTTGCCATAACACTCCAAACTTTTCATTTGGTATTGACATCGGCGCCGTTGATACATTTGTTGTAACTACTTGGCTTTTGGCCGTTATCTTACCAGGATATATGCCCTGGTATGGAGTACCTGGCACTATGCCAGCAGCATTACCGGGCCAAAAATGTCCGACAGCGTTACTTGGGTCTGGACTGCTATTAGCTGGTATAATGTACCCATATAGAGTTACATCATAGTCGGTATCTGTATTGTTAACTAACGTTACATCTGCTGTCACTTTATCGCAAGCATATGCCTGAACAGAACCATCTGCAAATATTCGTCCTTCGAGATGTAGTATTATAGGTAGTAAGCCATATATGCCGTAGGTAACATTTGATATTGTAATTAGTCCGCTAGGTGTACTGGGCGTACCGGTTCTTGTGGTTCCTGGACCAGAAGGGCCAGAAGTAGCCGATGGTGGAGCGGGTTGTCCAGGCCCAGGCGATACCGTGCCAGGGTTTTGATTGTTTGTACTAGTGTTCACTGTTTTACTCGGCAAGAGACCAAACAGCTCTAAACCTATATTTGAAATTTGATGTGCATGTTTAATCAACTCATAGCCAACGAACAATAAAGCGCAAAGTTCTAATAGGCTAACAACCTGTCCAGCAGGGTTTACTTCCGGTTCGGCAACCACTTGTACTTCGGCCATCAGAATCACCTATAATGTAAATTGAACAGGTTTACTATAAGATGACCACGAACCATCTGCATATACTGCTACAGATACCTGATGAGTTGTTCTTGGTTGCAAATTGCTTGCCAATATAGAGTTTGTGTATATCGGCGAATATATGTTGTTATCTAGTAATACAGAATAGGCTACGGCTCCAGGCACAGGAAACCATTCGATGTTAGCAAAGTTGGTTCCTGGTCTAACGGTTATTCCAAAAACCTGCATTGGCATTGCATTCACCCCACCTTACTGAGCATTGATGTAGGTGGTATTGTTAATTAGAAACGCCTGCACAGTTATCTGCTGCCCATTTGGGAAAAATATTGTCACGGTATGAGCAGCAGGATTGAAATGGAACGTTGCTCTATGGAGGGCAACATAGTCTGATAGTTTTATTAAGGCCATATTGGTAACCTCCTTTAACCACCAACAGGGCAGGAACAGTCAGAACATCCGGGATGGAAATTGCCGTATCCGTCCCATGATCCGGACTTGCCATTTAATGTTCCAGGCATACACTGGCTACCCATTAAGGTCGTGCTTTGACCGGGCGCTACGTTTGTTACACCTGTAGTTACCGGAACATATTGTCCGTTTTGGTAACCGCCAAGGTTGTTAGTTGTAAGGTAACTATAAGTGTTGCTAGACGGGTTATAGTAGGTAGAAATTGTCTGTAAACTCGCCCCACCAGGAACAAGTGAGTTAGGCAATGCCGTATTTTGGGTATTTACAGGCGTTCCATAATTATGGGCAGCCGCATAAGCGTTATGCTGTTGCTGCTGCTGGTAGAATATCTGCTGTGCTTCTACCGTTGCGGCATATTGAGCGGCTCTTTGCTGTGCGGCTTGCAAGGCGGCTTGCTGTGCCGCTGCCGCTTGTTGTGCAACTCGCTGTGCCGCTTGTTGTATCGCCTGCTGTGACTGGGTGACATTAACTCCGGCATATGAACATATCTGCCCTATACATGCCGATATTTGCGTTTGTCCGATGTTATTTGCTGTAACAAGGCCACCTGATACAGAGGCAATAGAGTTATTCTGGCTTGACCACGTAGCTTGAGCTGTGGCATCCTGCTGGTGCCCGTCAGAATAGGTTGCGGTAGCCCTAAATTGCTGCGTCTGCCCTTGCTGAATATTTGCGCTGGACGGTATAACTGTCAATGTAGTAATCGTTGCTGATGGATTATTTGGATTTTGCACTCCCTGCTGCGGAGGAGTGGTTGAAGTTGGTTGCGGCTGAACAGCAATAACGGCATATCCGCATATACTTCCAACGCATGCGGAAACGGTTGTGGCCCCAACAGCGACACCTGTGACCAAACCAGTGCTGTTAACGGTGGCGGTAGCCTGCGATTGAACTGACCAGGTCGCTTTTGAAGTAACATCAGTTGTGGACCCATCGGAGTTTGTTCCGGTTGCCGTTAACTGTTGCGTTTGTCCAGCGGTTACTGTTGCTTGTGACGGGGAGATAGATATACTTACCAACTGTACCGCTGTTGGTGTTGTTGTTGTTGTTGTTGACGTTGATGTTGTTGCCATTGTTAATCCAGATGGGTTTGAACACCCAACACTATTACATGCTTGTAGTGAGAATTGGTATTGGGTATTGGGAGATAGCCCGGAAACAGTTGCCGTTGTCCCAGTTATATTTGATAAAATCTGTCCGCCACCAGTTGCGCCAGGGGGTTGGGTTGTTATCTGGTAATAGGTCGCTCCGGTAACCGGTGCCCAAGAAAATGATACCGACGTATCGGTTGTCCCGGTAACCACTAATGCTGCTGGTACGTTTGGGACCGTAGCAACCTGTACGTTGGATGATGTTGTAACGGTTATTGGCTGTGACGGCTGGCTTAGTGATCCATCCGCCGATTGAGCGACGACATACCAGGTGTAATGGGTATTTGCTTGCAGGTTATTAACCGTTATCGAGTTTGTTGAAGATTGGCCGATTAGTAAATTTGTTGTATAGTCGTATAGTAGATAGTTAACAGCATTAGAGACAGGACTCCATTCCAAAGTTATTGAAGAGTTTGTCGAACCTACTTGAGTTAGCGATGTCGGAGTACCGGGCACTATGCCAACAGTTGGTTGCGTTCCTGTGGGAGGAGCAGGAGCAACGCCGGTCGTAGTTCCGGTCGTACCAGGTACTCCACTAACGGGATATGCCCCGGCAGTGCTCGGCTTTCTGGTAAACGCAAGTATGGTAACAACTCCAGCAGCGGCTCCAATATATGCGAGAACCTTCTTTTGTTTATCTGTAAGAGTTTCATTGGGCTTAGCCCTAGAACCGGTATTCGTTGCATTATGGGTCGCAACAGCAGGTTCAGCCATTACTATCTCTCCTTACCAGGTTAGTTAACTACTGGGAGTTAACTACTAGGCGTAAAGAATATTCTTATAACTCCCGAAGTAGTGTTTGCTAATGCCGACACGTTTATGTTGTCGCCAGCGGCAACACCAATAGTAGCACAATAGATAGCATTAACCGTCATATTGGACCCGCCAAATAGAGTATAATAGTTCATTCCATCCCAGGTAAAGGTTAATACTGTTGCCGCTCCTGTTATCGCTCCATATATGGATATAGTGCCGTTTGATGGAGCGGTGTAACCCTCGAAAACTCCTGCCCCGGCAATTATTGCTGTGCCGTTTGGTATTCGGGCTAATAGGATAGGGTTAGTTGTAACTATTGACTCATTGGTCTGCCCACTAGGTCCTATCATACTGCTATCATCCCAATTTTCCTATACTGTTCCTATACTATTCCTATATTGACAGTATATAAGCAATTCTCATATACCGTATAACTGTTACTTGGCTAAAAGATATGTTAAATACGTCACCAGGAAACATCATAAATGAGAATTGGTACTCTACTCCAAGTTGCATGTTTGTTCCTAAGTTTAACGCTGACCACGTATTGCCGTTGTCTCTTGTTATTAAAGGATATGATGGAAGCGAAGGCGAGCCAGTATCTAAGCAGATACTAACCACCATTGTTCCTGTTGCTTTTATTTTTACTACATCAGTTGGCAGTAGTTGCGTATTAGGCTGCACTGCCAGAGTAGGGTTTACGGCATATATTGGAATAGGGTAATTTGAAGTAGCTATATACCCGCTTGGTTGGCCCTGATAAGGGTTGCCCACTACCTGGTTTATATTGTTAACAACGTTGTCAATGTTCTGTTCGATGTTGCTATTAGAAGGTTGATTAGGAGGAGATTGCGGTATAGGTGGAGCAATATTATTCTGCTGCTGATTTTGTAAAAACTGTTCCATCAACGCATTTTGAAAACACATTTGTGATAATAGTCTATATAGTAATGCGTCTGTTGAGTTAGAAATGGTTATCATTTCTTCTGCCAAGGTAATAACCCCACATCCTGTTACATACTAATATACTCGTTGATAATCTCCTTAATGTTCCTCAAACTCCATTCCTTATGCTTCCATAAGATTAATCCCTTAGCAGGAAATCTCTTCAACGACTCAGCTATTATCGTTTCTAGCTCCATATCGGAAAGGCTAGCTAACTCTTTCTTTCCATTAGCTCCAATAGCTATATCCGCAATGTACTTGTATTTCAATGGAAACCTGCGTAATACAGATTCACGAACAGACAATCCATTACTTGCTAAGTGCTGCAATTCAGATAGCGAAATTTCTTTAATCCAAAATAATATTCCTTCAATCGCTATCTTTATCTTAATACTTTTCTTTTTAACTACAGCCAAAGTCAATGACTGGGGTTGCGATTCATTTGTAATAGATTGCTGCATTAATAACCCTCCAACACTAACCGGTCATTTGCCCAGGTATTATACTTGAGCGGCAAAATGGACAGGTTATATTGTCTCGCGGTTGGGTTAGCACAAATTCATCATTACAATGCGGGCATTTAACAAGGTACATACCATTATTGACAGCCTGCTCTATCTCTTCCTTACTTGATCCAGATTTACTTGCCATTCCCGCAACGGCAAGGGCAAGGTTCTCCAACATGCGACTTTGCCGTTCAGCTTTTCTTTCGTCTAATTCGCGCTCTTCTTTCTTACTCTGTAACTCAAGATTTATTTTTTGCTGTTCAAGCTCCGTCTGCTTTTGGAATTTCCATTTCTCAAAGTCTATTACGTTAGCGGTAGACTGCGACTTATCGGCAAGGAATTTGGACCAAAAGGATATCTGTTCCTCAAACTCCTTCTTCGGGTCAGACTCCAATTTACTCATCAAAATTTGTTTTCCGATGTTTTTGAAGAAATCTTCTTCTTCGTCTTTCCCTTTCGACTTATCTTTCTCTGACAGCTCTTTGATTAACTCGCGCATTTCACGGTTATGTTTTTCGTTCATTTCTATAACCATTTGAACAAGGGTACTGTTTGAATCGCCTTTAATAGCCGGAAGCAATACAGATAATATCTGAGCAATCTCGCCTATTGTAGAATTGTTTTTATCTCTTAAAGTCTCTATCTCTTCCGTAAGCCTTCTCTCCCTGCTCTCGCTTACTCCGGCAAGGTCTTTGGCAACAGATAATACCTGTTGAACCTGCTCTACGGGATTGTTGTTGGTAGCTATTCCAACTCCGTTGTCAACAACATGCGTAACCAACCGATCTATCAGAGATTGCCCAACAGTAGTAGCATAGTCAACGGCAGGAGCGGACTCGTTCATCCGTACCCTACGCCTAATAATATCACCCATCTTAATTGCCGCCAATTAACTCATCCCCTTCCGGGTAGTAATCATAATCTGATAAATCGTCATCAGGTGGTAGGTCAGGCTCCGACATTATCTTGTCGATTATCTCTGAAATGACATCGCTGGAGGGCGTAAGCATGTTGATTTTATTGATCAGCATTTGCGCTCTTGCACGAACACCGGCGTCAGACATTTGCCGGAAACCGTCTTCTCCAAACAGCACATACCCTATGTTTTCCGCATGCCAATTCATGAAAACATCGTTACAATACCTGGCAAACCCATCAGGCGTCAGGGTATAAGGATTGCCATTGTCGTCCATTATATTGTCAATGGCAATCATGAACCATGCCAACATCGGTGCCATAATGGGGATCTTCCATCCTTCCAGGACACCCTGTATATTGGATGGAATGGAAGCCGCCTTCAGCGACTTACCAGCTTTTTTCTTTTCTTTCATATCTTGGGATTGAGGTTGGGATTGGGATTGTTCCTGCGGCTGACCTTGCTGACCTTGCTGACTATTATTAGATGAAGGGAAATATTTTTCTCCGGCCTCCGACATGCGCTCTTTCTTGCCGATCCGTACATCACAGCCGAATAGTTCTGTCAGTCCCGACTTCGATAGTCCTCTGGCGAAAACTTCCAACTCGTCGGCATTGGCTACCCGGCCCCGCTCGTCTGTCTTCACCTGGTCAAGATCGACCACGCCAATCATGTAGTCACCATCGCCGTCCTTGTGACCGCCATGAATGACGTGCTGGTGGTTCATAGCCTTGCCCCAGTAGCGGGTCCATACCTGTGGGTCCTCCACGGCCACGGACCATCCGCAGGGACACAACCAGCCAATCTTAGCCACGGCCACCACTTCCAGTCAGGGTTTCCCTGGCTAGATTATGGACCGGCGTTTCGCAAATGTCAATACCCTATTACATCAATTAAACGATGGTAACTGCTTGACCGCTTATCAATAGGTCGAGTTTTCTCAGGAAATGTATTATTTAGTATGCTGTAAAGGTATCTGTATACGTCAAAGATAACTTTTTCCTTGTCTATGCTTGAGTCGTCATCTATGCTTGAATTATCACCTATGCTTGAATTATCACCTATGCTTGAATTATCGCAGAATTGACGCGTCATATACCACCTATGCACAGACTCTAAAGTTAACTCGCGATCTGCCTCACCTTTGATCGCTGACGTAACATAAGCAAAGGCCAATAACAGTGTTCGCTTTGAAATGTTGGGTCTGGTCTTCAATATTGCCATTGTGTCAACCCCTTTCCAAAATTGTTGGT
>Ga0080006_1139553_pt1 | contig 14206 bp, 12 predicted proteins | sample RS3BMetagenome_FD_69209 | JGI IMG/M metagenome (GOLD analysis project Ga0080006, IMG submission 69209) | Ferric oxide microbial mat and aquatic microbial communities from Rainbow Spring, Yellowstone National Park, USA - RS3B (SPADES... ...
GTGCTCCGTCTGCCGCGGCCCCCTCCCCCCGCGACGGCCGCGTCTCATCATCTGCCCACGCCCCTCGCTTTCATGAAGCGGTTCGCCGAGGACATGGATCGCCTCTTCGAGGACTTCGAGATCCGCCACGGCGCGAGCATGCCACGCCTGCTCAGCCGGGGACGCGAGCTGTTCCGCCGCGAGGCGGGGCTCGTCCCGGCCGACTGGTCGCCGCAGATCGACGTCAAGGAGAAAGGCGGCAAGATCATCGTCCGCGCCGACCTTCCCGGGATGTCGAAGGATGACGTCCAGGTCGAGATCCGCGATGGATCGCTCACGATTCAGGGCGAGCGTCGCCAGGAATCCAAGGAGGAGCACGAGGGCCGCCAGTACAGCGAGTGCAGCTACGGCAGCCTCTTCCGGTCGATCCCGCTGCCCGAGGGGATCGACCCCGCCTCGGCCGACGCCACCTTCCGCAATGGGGTGCTCGAGATCACGATGCCCGCCCCTAAACAGGCATCACAGACTGCACACCGCCTCACCGTCCGTCCGTGAGCCGGCGAGGTCGATGCCCTCGATCGGCCGACGAGCCTCCGCAATCAAAGCAGGGCCGAGGAGCGTCCTCGGCCCTATTCGCCTTTTGACACGGATGATCACAGCAGGGGAGATACTCTCATGGCAACCGCATCGAGCACGAAGAAGATGACCGACGCGGACTTGAGGATGGCGATCCAGGACGAGCTGAGCTGGGAGCCGAGCATCGACGATCGGGAGATCGCCATTTCCGTCAAGGACGGAGTGGCCACGCTCACCGGTGTTGTCCGCAATTTCTTCGAGAAATGGGAGGCCGGCTCGGCGTCCAGGCGTGTCCACGGCGTCAAGGCCATCGCCAATGACATCGAGGTTCGGCTCCCGGGCAGTTTCCACCGGACCGACACCGACATCGCCAGGGCGGCCGCCGAGGCCCTGACCTGGAACGCGGCGCTGCCGGCCGATCGCGTCAAGGTCAGCGTCTCCGAGGGCCACATCACGCTGAACGGCGAGGTGGACTGGGGCTACCAGAAGGCCGCCGCCGAGGCCGCCGTCCGCCGCCTGCTCGGAGTCCGGGGAGTGACCGACGAGTTGACCGTGAAGCCGATGCCGGTCCCGGCCGACATCAAGGCCAAGATCGAGGCGGCGTTCCGCCGGGACGCCATCCTCGACGCCCAGAACATCAAGGTGGAGACCAAGGGAGGGCACGTCACGCTCCGGGGCCATGTCCGGACCTGGGTGGAGCGAGAGGAAGCCGAGCGGTCGGCCTGGGCAGCCCCGGGCGTGACGAACGTCGAGAACCTGATCATCTTGAAGCCAGTCACTGCTTGATCAACATCTCGGGGCCGGCCAACGCGTCGGAGGTTCAGGCCTCGAGATCCTTGTGAGGCGATCCCGAGCCGTGTCGCTCGGGATCGTGGGAGGGCCGCTTCGATGCTCGTCCTCGCTCGGAATTGGTGGGCCCTGCCCCTTCGTGGCCTCTTCGCCGTCTGTTTCGGGGTCGCGGCCCTGGCCTGGCCCGGGTTGACCCTGGCCGTGCTGGTCGTCCTGTACGGGGCGTATGCTCTGGCCGACGGCCTGTTCGCCTTGATCGCGTCCTTCTCCGCTTTCGGCGAGAAGGGTTGGGAAGAGCCCTGGTGGGCTCTGATTCTCGAAGGGATCGCGGGAATCAGTGTCGGTGTGCTGGCCTTCGCCTGGCCTGGAATCACGGCCCTGGCCCTCGTCTACCTGATCGCGGCCTGGTCGGTCGCGACCGGCGTGTTCGAGATCGTGGCGGCGATGCAACTGCGTTCCGAGTTGCCCGGCGAGTGGGTCCTTGGCCTCTGCGGCCTTCTCTCGATCCTCTTCGGGGCAACCCTCGCGATCGCCCCCGAATCCGGCGCCCTGGCCCTCGTCTGGCTGATCGGGGCCTATGCGATCCTCTTCGGCAGCTTGCTCCTGACCCTGGCCTTCCGGTTGAGATCCCAGGCCCGTCAGGTCACGGCCGCCATCGAATCGTCTCCTCCTCCCGTCTGAGTCCTCGAGCCAACGAGGCTCTCCGGGGGGATCAAAAATCACCTCGGCCATGAAAGGATCGGAAGCCATGAACCGCATGATCATGCTCCTGGCACTGTTGGGATTGGTGTCTGGATACGGCCCGGTGCAGGGCGATGAACCCATCACCCAGGTCCCGGCCAACCAGGATCCGGAGACCAGGACCGCACAAGTCGGTCGCGTCAACACCTATCTGGGAGTGGTCGTCGAGCCCGTCCCCGCCGCGTTGCACAAGCAACTGCCTGACATCTTGCCCGAGGGACAGGGCTTGCTCGTGAATCAGGTCATCAAGGATTCGCCCGCCGCGCGGGCCGGTCTGGAACCTTATGACGTCTTGAAGACCTACGGTGATAAGACCATCACCTCACCCGAAGCCTTCTCGGGATTGATTCAAGCCGACAAGCCGGGCGAGGAAGTGGTCATCAGCTACGTCCGAGGCGGCAAGCCCCTGACCTGCAAGGCCACGCTCGGCGAGCGCGAGGCCGCCCATGACCGGGCCCTGCCCCCGCATATTTTCCGCCTCGGCCCGGACAACATCTTCCGCCGGTCCCTGGGGGGATCCGGCACCCCCGACGATGGCGGCCTCTGGGAGACCTTCGACGCCATCCGATTTTTCCGCCTGAAGGATGATCTCTGGCGTGCGGAGATCGAATACCGCACCAAGGACGGCAAGAAACAGAGCCACGTGTTCGAGGGGTCGCGAGGTCAGATTGTCAAGGATGTCAAGGCGATGAAGGATCTCCCGGAAAACGAGCGAGAGCATCTGCTTCGCACGCTCGACCCCGCCCAGCCCGTGTTTGAATTCCACTTCCCGCCCACCAATTTTCTCGGGCCACAACAAGCCAGGTGATGTGATCGAACTGTGACTGACGCCCGGCAAATCAGGGAGGATGCCGGGCGCGACCGGTGAGGAATCAACCGGAAGCCTCACGAAGCAATGATCGGGAGACTCGTCATGTCGAAGACGATGAAGGCGTTCGTCATGAAGGGGATCGGCCAGGTCGGCTTCATGGAGAAGCCGATTCCCGAGCCTGGCCCCAACGATGCGATCGTCCGGACGACCCGGGCGTAGATCTGCACCTCGTTCGACACAGAACCCTACGTCATTCCCAAGCCCAGCCTCACCGGCTCGAATACCGAACGAGTCGACACCAGAGTCCTCCAGATCATCTACTCCTTGCCCAAGGGAACGGTGATTCCGCTCCATATCGGCCAGCAAATGGATGTGTACATCGAAGCGGCGAAGTTGCCCAAAGGGATTGTCCTCGATGTGGACCCGATGACGGTCAAGAAGCCATTCGAAGAGGAATCTCCTCAGGCGACCCGTGCGACCGGACCGAAATAGTCCCTTCTTCAACGGTCCGTGATGTGGGGGGCCTCGTCGCCTCGCTCGCCATCACGACCGTCGACGGGCGGGGAATGGAATCCCCGCCATCCGCCACCATCGTAGTAAGCGGTCGCTCAGAAATTCCACTCCGGCACCCGGCTCGGCCTGTGGGCCGCCTTCATGTACGCAGCGGCTTTCGCGGCGAGGTCGGGATGCTGGGCGGCGACGTTCGAGGTCTCCCCGGGGTCGTCGGCCAGGTTGTACAACTCGGGCGTCGCGCCGGGTGACTTGTTCACCTTGTTGCGAACCGCCTTCCAGGGTCCAAACCGGACGGCCTGGGCCCGTCCGCCACTGTGGTATTCCCAGTACAGGTATTCGTGGCCTGCCTGCCCGGGCAGGCCGAGCAGCGTGGGGACGATGCTCAAGCCGTCGATCCCGGACGGTGCCGGCACGCCCGCGATCTCGCAGAAGGTCGGCAGGATATCCCAGTAAGCACCGACAAAATCGCTGGTTGTACCGGGCTTGATCCGGCCCGGCCAGCGCGCGATCAGCGGGGTCCGGATGCCTCCCTCATACAGGTCTTGCTTGTGGCCGCGGAGCGAGCCCGTGCTCCGGAAGAAGTCGGGGTCCGTGCCCGACAGCGCGAACACGGCGCCGTTGTCGCTACCGAACATCACCAGCGTGCGATCGTCGAGGCCAAGGGCCTTGAGGCGGTCCATGAGTCGGCCGATGTCGCGGTCCATGCGCGTGATCATCGCGGCATAGGCCGCTCGCGGAGCCTCGTGGTTCGCGTAGTGCTTCGAGGTTCTCATTGGCGTCTCGGGCCAGCGTCCTCGATACTCCGCCAGGGAATCTTCAGGCACCTGAAGCGAAACGTGAGGGATCGTGAAGGCCAGGTAGAGAAAAAACGGCTCGGCGACGTGAGCATCCACCCATCGGAGCGCGTCCTCGGCCATCAGGTCGTGCGCGTAGAGTCGCCCCCCGGGTGCGATTACCCCCGGTTGGCCGTAGGCATACGGCGGGTTGCCGGGCAAGGGTTCCTGCTTGTCGTCTCGCCAGAGATAGGGCGGATAGTAGGTATGGGCCATCCCCTGGCAAAGGTAGCCGTAATGATGGTCGAAGCCGTAGTCAAGCGGGCTGCTCTGGTCCTCGGGCATCCCGAGACCCCACTTGCCGACGATCGCCGTGGCGTAACCGGCACGCTTGAGGAGTTGAGCGACGGTGATGGTGCCCGGCTCCATCGGGTACTGGCCTTCCGCGCCGGCCTTGCGCTGCTTGTTGTCGCGCACGGTCGCGTGGCCCAGATGTTTGCCTGTCATGAGCGTGCAACGACTCGGCGCACAGACGGAGCAGCCCGCATAGAAGTTCGTGAACCGCATCCCTTCCGCGGCCATGCGGTCGAGATTCGGCGTCCCGATCTTCTTCTGCCCGTAGCAGCCGAGATCGCCATACCCGAGGTCATCCGCGAGGATGAAAATGATGTTCGGCTTCGCCGCGTCCGCGCAGACCGGAGGGCCGGACGCGGCCAGAGCGAGGACGAAAAGCGCGGCGATTCTCATCGGGGATCTCCTTCCTGGGGGCGATCTGTCTCAGTGACGCGGTTCCTGTTCCCGAAAGCGGCGGAGGGATGGCAAGCGCTCACGGGTCCCGGCGGGCGGAGGGCCAACCGAGACCCATCCCCATCACCTCGGCGCGGCCGCGGAGGTCGCTCCCGCCCGACTGAGGACGCTCTCCAGGGTCACCGGCGCCCCGCCCCGCCGCTTGCTCTCGTCGGCCGCCTCCATGAAGGCGAAGATCTCGAGCGTCTCACGGACCGAGACGGGAGGTTGGCCGGTCCGGAAGAACTTGCCGATCTCCATGATCAGAGGGTCGTAACCACCGGACCCCTGGCCCAGGGCGACCCCCTTCGTCCCGAACGCCAGGACGCCGTAGTCGGCCTTGCCTCGCCGGATGCCGCGGAACGTCCCGACCCGGTCCCCTTCCCAGGTCCCGGTCACCAGCTCCGTCCCGTCCGTGCGGACTCTCGAAACGGAGACGCAGCCGGGCCCCATGACGGTGAACAGGGCCTCGACCCCATGCACCCCGTACCAGAACAGGTCGGGGTGATGCTCCTCGACTGGGCAAGGGCCGTAAGCGTCGCAGCCGATGACCTCGCCGACCTTCGGATCGCCCTTCAACTTCGCGATCGACGGGCTGTAGCGGAGCGAGGAACTGGAGAAGCAGGGAGTCCCAGTCTGCTGGACGAGTTGGTAGATCCGCACGGCGTCGGCGAGCGAGCCGGCGAACGGCTTGTCGATGAAGACCGGCTTGTGTGCTTTCAGGACCGGCTCGGCCTGCTCCAGGTGCTTGCGGCCGTCGACGCTCTCCAGCAGCACGACGTCGACCTTCTCCAGCAGGGCCCCGACCGATCCGACGATCTCGACCTTGAAATCGTCGCGCAACTGGCGGGTGAACCCCTCGACGCGGTCACGGCTCGACGCCACGTCGGGGCTGCCGCCCGGATAAGCGGCGACGACGCGGAGGCCGGCCAGGTCACCTTTCGCGTCAGGCGCGTTGAGCACCTTGGTAAAGGCCACGACGTGCGACGTATCCAGGCCGATGATCCCGACCCGCAAGGGTTTCGGGGCATCGTCACCCGCCGCGACGGACGGCGAGAGGAATCCGGCGAGACCGAGGAGCAGCGAAGGTGTGAGTAAAGAACGCAGCACGTTGAATTCTCTGGGTTGGGAGAGTTGGCGGTCGGCCAGGGACCGATCCTGGCTCATCGGGGTCGGTCTTCGACGTCGGGTCGTTCCCGCCCCAACCGGGAATCCTCTCACATCCCTTGGCCGAGGACAATGGATTGTTTAACATGCGAAGCACATCAGGGTGGACCCACGGATTCTTGGAGCTTTTCCCGATCTGGCTGTCTTCCGGGGTCGCCGGGGTCGGACTCGACGCCGGAGCGTCGACCCACCCGACCGCCACGAACCGAGGGTCAAGAACGACGCCTTCGCCCGCTGAATTCGGTCCCTCTGCCAAAAACCCGGTTTGCCGGTCCCTCCGCGCAAGGAATATATCGAAAACGGGGCTGGCGTCGCGAACCGGCGACCAGCCCTGTCGACCTCGGGAGGGTTGGGCCTGATGTTGGCTTCGTTTTTTCTCGATGAGGGTTCTCGACGATCGAGGCCCGTTCAAGACCGAGGAGCGCTCCGGCGGGTGGGTTTGTCGGAAGTCGGCGTGCCAGTCTCCCAGGAGCGCCGTGGGTTTGTTTTTTCCAGGGCCCGAGCGGTGATCTCCAGACTGGCCCGGTTTGCAGTCCGACATTGGCTAATCTGCGCCAATTGGGTCGAATTTCGCGAGATATTGAGAGTGATTTTGGACGTTACAAAAACCGCAGACCTGTTCGAATTCCTCGATTACCCAGATTGCCGTGGGTTTGTTTTTTCGCGGGTGGGTTTGTTTCACGCGATTCCCCGTTCGGGGTCGATTCCGTCTCCGGCCACTTTGGACTCGCTCCATCTCCACTCAGAAATTCCGGGTCCACCCATCACACGATTCGACCATCTTCCGGGGCGAGCGGGGACGCGATCCCGCGCGCTGAGCCGGATTGATTTGGAAAGGAGTACACGATGAGCGACGTCTCAAAGGGCATCCTCGCCGCGACCGTCTGGGCCGTCATCGCGACAACACCCGGGCTGACCCAGGCCGCCGATCCGCCCGCGTGGAAGGCCGGCGTGGCCAGGGTCGACACGACCCCGACCGAACCGGTCCGCATGGCCGGTTACGCGTCGAGGATCACACCTTCCGAGGGTGTGGCTCACCCGCTTGCCGCCAAGGCGCTCGCCCTGGCCGACCAGCACGGCCACCGGTCGGTCATCGTCACCTGCGACATCATCTCGCTCCGGCGCTCGCTCTCCGAGCGGGTCGCCCGGCGTGTCGAGGCTGAGCATGGGCTGTCCCGATCCGACCTCGTCTTCTTCGCGTCGCACACCCACGCCGGACCCCAGCCTGTCGACCTGGACGAGCCCATCAGAGAAGGCTTCCAGGCCAACGCCGCCTACACTCGGAGCCTGGAGGATAAGCTGGTCGGAGTGATCGGCGCGGCGCTGGCGAAGATGACCCCGGCCGACCTGAGCTACGGCGTCGGTCGCGCCCATTTCGCCCTGAACCGCCGGGAGCCGACCTCGAAAGGGATCAAGCTCGGAAAGAACCCGACCGGTCCCACCGACGAGGGCGTGCCGATCCTCCGGGTCCGCGACGCCGTCGGCAAGCCCCTGGCCATCGTCTTCGGCTACGCCTGCCACAACACCACACTCCGTCCCGACATGATGAAGATCGACCCCGACTTCGCGGGCTACGCCCAGGACCGGATCGAGGCTGATAACCCGGGCGCCTCGGCGATGTTCGTGACAGGATGCGCGGGCGACGCCGACCCTCACCCCTTCGGCACCCTGGAGATGGCCAGGGCTCACGGCGAGGAACTGGGCGCGGCCGTCAAGCTCGTCCTCGACCATCCGACCTGGATGACCCCCCTCGGAGGTGACCTCCGCTCCGCCTACGCCGAGACCACCCTCCATTTCGCCGGACCGACCGACCGCGCCTCGTATGAAAAACTCCTGGGCGACCCCAACCAGGGTCGCCAGCGACACGCGAGGCGGATGATCGAGGCGATCGACCAGGGCCGGCCGATTCGCAAGGATTATCCCCATTATTCCGTCCAGGCGCTGGCCCTGGGTGATCGGCTGACGCTGCTCGGACTCTCGGGCGAGGTGGTCGTCGACTACGCGATCCGCCTGCAAAAAGAACTCGGCGGCGAGGGCCGGTCGCTCTGGGTGGCCGCTTACGCCAACGACGTCGTCGGCTACATCCCCTCGATCCGGGTTCTCAAGGAAGGTGGCTACGAGGGGGGCGAGTCCTTCTACGGGAGCGACTGGCCCACCCCCTGGGCTGAAGACGTCGAGTCGATCGTCATCAAGGCGGCCCGGGATGTGGTCCGGAAGGTCCGCCGGGAGTGAGCCGATCCTCGACTTCTCCTGTCGGGGGTCGGGACGCATTTAGTGAACAATGTTACATGTATTGATTATATGAATTGATGAAATCCATGATCAGTAGACGAGCAGGTTCACCATGCTCGAGAGGCCCCTCCGATCCTTGCCGTTGCGGAGCACGTCATCGAGCGCGCCGCAGAGCGACTCGCCGACGCCTCGCTGGCGGATGACGTGGACCCGGTCCTTGCAGCGGATGAACGCTTCGATGACGACCCTCTCCCATTGGGTGTCGATCCCTTCGATCAGGATCCGCTCGACCTGATCGGCGGCCATCGCGACGCGGTAGGGTCGCGAGGTGCTCATGGCATCATAGCTGTCGGCGACGGCAAGGACCCGCGCGATGAACGGAATCGCGTTTCCCTTGAGGCCCTCGGGGTAACCCCTGCCGTCGTAGCGCTCGTGGTGATAGAGGACGCCCGGCAAGAGGTGGGAGATCGAGGTCAGTCCGGAGAGGATCTGATATCCGATCGTGACGTGCTGCCTGATGTGTTCGAATTCGTCATCGTCGAGCTTCGACTGTTTGCCCAGGACCTCGTCGCGGATGCCGATCTTGCCGATGTCGTGGAGCAGGCCGGCGAGGTAGATATCGCTCAGCTCGTCCTCGGGCAGCCCCAGCTCGCGGCCCAGTTCGACGGCGATCCGTGCCACCCGCTCGCTGTGCCCGAAGGTGTACGAATCCTTGGCGTCGATCGCGGCGGTGAGCGACCGGGTCAGGCCGATGAGAAGCTCTCGGACCTGGGAATATCTCTGGGACGCGCGGGCGTGATAGCCCAACAGGCTGGCGAAGGGGGCGAGCATGGCGGCGTCGCCGCGCCGGAACGGGCTGGTCTGGAGGGGAGGTTGCGGTACCGGGCTGTCCGGGCTGTCCGACGCAGGACCTGGCTTCCGGTTGAGTGCGACGAGCCAGCCGACCGGCACGCCGTTGAGCACCGGGAATGCCATCAGGTTGCTGATCTGGCGAAACCGCGCGGCCTGGCTCAGCTCGGGAGCGTACCGGAGCGACCGGTCGTCGAGCAGCCTTCGGAGATCCTCGGCAAGCTGGTCGGCCTGCTGATACCGCGAGTCAGGATCGGGGTGCAAGCACTTGCGGACGACGCTCTCCAGCCCCCAGGGGACGTCCGGGCGGGTCTCACGGACCGAAGGCGACCGCTTGCTTCGCTCCAGAGCCATCGCCTCGATCTGGAGCGGAAAGGCCGAATAGCTGGCGCTCTGCTGGAACGGGTTGAACCCGGTCAGGATCTCGGCGATCACCATCCCCAGCGAATAGATGTCGGACCGCTGGTCGACCTGCTGGGCGAGCTCGGGCGTTTGCCTGAGGAGTGCCCGGAGATGCTCGGGGGCCATGTAGGCGATCGTACCACCGATCGTCGCCTGCTCGACGTCGATGTTCCGATCGTGGGCGAGGTTGAAGTCGAGCAGGAGGGGCTGACCATCGGCGCCGATGAGGATGTTCGACGGCTTGATGTCGCGGTGCAGGACACCCCGCTGGTGGGCGTGCTGGAGTCCCTCGGCCAGCCTGGCGGAGATCCAGATGGCCGTCCGGGGGTAGTCCAGCACCCGCAGCTCGTCCAGGGGGCTCGGGCCGGCGACGACGGCCCCGCCCTGCCCCGGGGACCGATCCGGGATCGACGCCTGGAGCGACTTCAGGGCGTCGACGAACTCTCGCCCGTGTTTCGGGGCCGGATTGGTCGCGAAGAGCTCCTTGATCACCTCGGAGAGGCTCGCACCGCCGAGGTAAGGCATGCAGATGGCTCGGAGGCCGGCATCGGGATCCTCGTGGACCGAGTCGATGGGGACGATATTGGTATGCTGGAGCTGGGCCAGGGTCTGCGGCTCGGTCCCCTCGATGGCCGAGATCTTGAGGACGACCGGGCGATCGGCCAGAAGCCCCTGGCCGGCGAGGAAGACCCGGGCAAAGGATCCCTTGCCCAGGGGGTGCTGCATCCGGAAGCCGAAGACCTCGTCCCCGACGTCGGGCAGGCGGAGTCTCGGAGGGCGGACCGACCCGCTGTCTCCCGCTTCGCGGAAGGCGCGATGCACGGTGACGGCCGCGGCCATGGAACGCGAGTGGTCGGGAAAGCGTTCGTGGTAGTGGTCGAGGCTCAGTTCATCACCGCGGCGGCGCCTCTGGAAGTAGTCCTCGACCAGGAGGCTCGCGGCGTCGGGGTCCTTCGCCGGGTCGGTGGGCCAGCGGCGAAGGATCTCTTCGGGTGGGACGGGGCGACCCTCATCCCAGCTCGCTCTCTGCTCGGCCAGGAGCGCCCGCTTGCGGCTCCGAACCACGGCGAAGCTCTAGTGGGTCATTCGCGTTGGGCATGGCCATAAAGCGGCTCCAAGGGCTATGATGGCGGCTTCTCGATTCACGGAGGCCGCCATGTCGCGTCGCAAGAAGGATCCCCTCCGATCGCTCACCGACGTCGAGCGTCGGGAACTGACCCAGCTCAGTCGATCCCAGGCCGCACCGGCCGTCCAGGTCGCCCGCGCCTCGATGATCCTCGCCGTCGCCGACGGCAGCGACTATCAGCAGGCCGCGCGAGCCGCCGGCCGCCGATCCGGCGACGCCGTCTCGCACCTGGTCGCCCGCTTCAACGTAGAAGGGCTCGCCGCCCTCTCTCCTCGCCATGGCGGCGGCCAACCGCCGGCCTACGATCACGCCGCACGCCAACGCATCCTCCAGGAGGTCGGCCGAGAGCCCACGCCGGAGACGGATGGCACCTCCACCTGGTCGCTGAGCTTCCTGAAGAAGTCGCTCCGATCGGCCCCCGATGGCCTGCCCAGGGTCGCCACCTCGACGATCTGGCAGGTCCTCCGCGAGTCCGGCCGCACCTACCAGCGGAGCCGGACCTGGTGCTCCACTGGCTCCGCCCTCCGCAAGCGCAAGAGCGGGACAGCGGTCGTTGTCGACCCCGACGCCGAGCCCAAAAAAAGTTGATCGAGGAGGCCTATCGCACGGGCGAGGCAATGGGCCTGCCGGTCTGGTGCACCGACCAGGCCGGGCCGTTCCAGACCGTGCCCCATCCCGGCCCCTCCTGGCGGCCCGAGGGCCAGCCAGCCCGTCAGCCCCACGAATACCTCCGCGACGGCACGGCCAAGATCCTCACGCTGTTCCATCCGGCCGACGGGCGAGTCCGGATCGAGGGCGTGACATCCTGCCCGAACACCGTGCTGCATGGCTGGCTGAAGACGGAGTTGACCGCGGTGCTCGCCGCGATGCCCGCGGCCAAGCCGAGCCCGACGCCGAGGGGTGACTGGGAGCGATGGCGGCAAGGTCTGAGCATCAAGCCGACACTGCTGGATGAGTTGCCGCCGTTGCGGATGCTGCTGGTGCTGGACAACCTGGCCGGTCACAAGACGCCCGAGTTCGTCTGCTGGCTGTTCGAGCACGGGATCATGCCGCTGTACACGCCGGTGGGCGGGTCGTGGCTGAACATGGCCGAGAGCATCCAACGGATCCTCAAGCGTCGTGCGTTGGATGGCCAGCATCCGACGACGGTGGCCCAGATCATGGGCTGGTTCGAGGCGGTGACGCGGCACTGGAACGCGGCCCCGACGCCGTTCGAGTGGGGTGGTCGTCGCGCGGCTCGTCGCCGGCGTCAGCGAGAGCGCCATCGGTTGGGTGGTTCGGGAGCCTGTACCCGGACACCGATCCGAGGAGCTTCAGGCACCTATTATGGCCATGCCCAACGCGAATGACCTACTAGTCGAGGAGCTGATCACGCCCGCGGAGGCGACCGCCATGTACTCCAGGGGACCCCGGGGCAGGAAGGTTCATGTCGGCCGGGTCCACAGGGACATGCAGGTGGGCATTCGGAACGTCGTGCTCGAGTCGATCAGCACGCCCAGGCTGGCGACGTCTCGCCAGGCCCTGGCCCGCTTCTTCCTCCGGCTGAGCGAGACGGCCCGACCCGCGGCCCCGACGGTGGCCTCGGCGCCGAGATCCGGGCGGACTTCCGGGTCCGTCGATCGCGAACTCGACCAGCTCGGGTTCTGAACAGGATTCACCCAAAACATTTGGAGTTCGAGATGAACGGGAAAAGCAGTAACGCGAGCCTGACCGGCGACCCGGAAAGGCCGGCGGAGTTCGAGGCGCACGCCACGATCAAGGAGACGAACGACGAGAACGTCAAGGCGGAGTCGCCCCTCCACCCTCCCGAGGAGGGCGGTGCGACCCCGGTGGAGAAATCCGCAAATTGCAAGGCCACCCCCGATTCGAAAAGGGAACGACTCGATCGGCTCCTCGCCAAAAGCGACAGGGAGAGGCAGGCCGCGAGAAGACAGAACAGCGATTCTTCGCCGGCGGTCGCTCCCATCGCCGCCATCGGAGGTATCGCACCCCCGGCGGCTCCCGGGGAGGCCGACAGTCGGGCCGACTCGAGGCGGCTCGAAGACCTCAGGGCTAAGATCGTCTCCGAAATCAGCGGGCTCCGGGACGTCCTCAGCAATGCCCTGGCGCGGAAACTCAAGCTCGGTGAACTCCTCGTCGAGGCCAGGGACCTCAGCAAGTCCCTCGGCGAGGACTGGATGAAACTCCTGGAGTCTTTCGGGATCAACGAGCGGAGCGCCCGCGAGGCGATCCAGTTCTATCGCAGGAAGGACGAGATCGAGAAGCAGCGGCACGGCGGTGCCGTGTTGAGCGTCACCACGGTCCGGGCGGGCCTGGCACAGCCCCGCGAGAGGGCGTCGAAGAGGACCCCCGTGGTTCCTCGCGAAGCCATCCGGGGTGGCGGTGTCGAGGCATCGACCCGGTCGTTGCCGCCCCCGGCCTCCCAGGGGCAGGACTGCGGGGGCGTCGTCGGAGTCGTCTCGGCCTCGGGGCGAGCCGACGATGATGGTTTGTTCGAGGCCGATCGGTCATCCACCCCCAATCCGATCGCCACGGGAATCGATCCGGACGATCATCTCGCCCGCCCGCTCCCCGACCGCATCTTGGCTTCCTCGGCCCCGTCGCAGGGCATCGTCGAATTCGCCGAGGGAGGCTGCGCGAAATTCGTCGATTTCCTGGAAGTCCTGATCGAGCGGCTCGGGGAGGGCGTCGCCGACCGGGCCATCCGGGCCCTTGAGCGCGACATCCCGAAGATGATCGCGGGCCTCGAGCGGCTCGACGCCGCCGTCCAGGGGCGGCGGTCGTCCGGATGAAGGAACTGGCCGGTCCCGATGGGCCCGGACCTGGGCCTGGCCCATCGCGAGACCCGAAGCCCCTCCGCGACGGCCGGCACAGCCGCGGCCCCCGAGGCCCGGACCCGGAGACACCCCCCCCACGCGGGGCGGGCTGAACCAGGCCTGACGATCGCCCCCCGGCATCGTCGGGCGTGACGAAACCATCAGTCGATTTGTCATGCAGCGGGGTTAACATGAGCAGCGGCCACGGGACTTCGATTGACAGCGTGGTTGATGCGGGATTGGCCATTGAATTCCACTGGGATAAGGCCCCCTGCGGCAAGGTCCGGGTCAAGGCGCTCCTGGGCGGGGCCCTTTTCCACTGCGACACTCTCAAGCTCGACGTCGCCCGGGAGCGGGGCCGATTCCGAAGGCAGGTGGCGGCACGCGCCAGGGATCTGCACGGCCTCGAGTTGGAAGACGACGGCCTCGAGCTGGGCCTCCTGGAGATCGTCGAGGAGATCGCCGGCCAAGCCGATGAGATGGCCCTCCCCCCCGCCGACTACAAGGTCGTCGAGGGGGAGGAAGTCCCCGAGCGGGATGGTATCTACGCCCTGACGCAATCAGGGCCAGTCCAGCTCGCCAATTGCATCGTCTATGTCGACCGTGACATCACGGTCAATGACGGCGGGGGGTCACGCCGCCGGTG
>Ga0080006_1093348_pt1 | contig 14205 bp, 16 predicted proteins | sample RS3BMetagenome_FD_69209 | JGI IMG/M metagenome (GOLD analysis project Ga0080006, IMG submission 69209) | Ferric oxide microbial mat and aquatic microbial communities from Rainbow Spring, Yellowstone National Park, USA - RS3B (SPADES... ...
GCCCTGGGCCTGCTCGCCAACGTGGGGCGGGCGGGGATGCGCCGCGCCGCGTCGGCCCCCCGTCCGGGGTACGACACCCTCCCCGAACGGCGGGAGCGCATCGACCTCCGGGCCCGAGCCGCGGGCCCCCGCCGGGCTGGCGCCGCCGAGCCACTGGGCGAACCCGACAGTGGCCGTACGGACGACGGCGGCGGTCTCGGCGAGCTCGGCCGACGAGAGGCCGACCCCGTGGGCGCTGGTCCCGGCGACCGCCTGCTCCACCCGGCCCCGCAGCCCGTGGGACAGCGCCGCCAGGCCGGCCGCAAGGTCGTCGGGGCCCTCCATCGTCGCCGTGCCGGGCGCGAGCCGGGACTACCGGTCCTCGACGCCGAGCGCCGGGTCGGCCCGCAGTTCGCGCCGGGCCATCGCCTCCCAGAACCCGACGAAGCCCTCGCCGTCGTGCGAGGCGAAGAACGAGGCAGCCGGCTCGGGTAGGGGACGCCCGCCGCCGAGCGCCTCGACCTGGAAGGCATGGCGGCAGCGCTGCTCGAGCGCCACCGCCCGTTGGTGGGCCGCCCGGATGCTGCCGGCCAGCACGAACACCCCGTGGTTGGCCAGCAGCGCCAGGTCGGCGTCGCCCATGGCGGCCACCGCCTTTGCCGCCGACCCTCGGTCGTTCACCGGGCCCTCGTACTCGTCGACCAACACCAACCGGCCGCCGCCCAGGGCCGAGCTCTGGTCGTGCACCGGCGGGATCCGACCGGCGTCGGCCCAGGTGGTGCCGAAGCGCGGGTGGTGGTGCACCGCCACGGTCACGTCGTGGCGCCGGCGGTGCAGCTCGAGGTGGAGCGGGATGCCGAGCGGGACCGGCCAGTCGCCCTCGAGCACGTTGCCGTCGAGGTCGATCCGCAGCACGTCGGCCGGGCGGAGCTCCTCCCACAGCAGGAGCCACGGGTTGCACAAGAGCGTGCCGTCGGGCTGGCGGTAGGTGATGTGGCCGGCCAGGTGGTCGTCGTAGCCCTCCCGCCACAGCGTGCGGGCGAGCAGCACGAGCTCCTGGCGCGGCGTGAGGTCGGGCAGCAGGCGCTTCGGGGTGACGACGCCGGTGGTCACGGCCGCCGTTCCTCGGGCAGTGGCCAGCGGTACAGCCGGGCGGCGTTCTCGTGGGTCAGCATGCGTAGCTCCTCGGTCGGGAGATGGCCCCAGTAGCGCTCGATCACGTCCTGGGTGTCGGGCCAGGTCGAGTCGCCGTGTGGGTAGTCGACCTCCACCATGATGTGGTCGACGCCGATCGTATGGCGGGTGTCGATCGTCGACGGGTCGTCGATGGTGCAGAACCAGAAGTTGCGCCGCAGCACGTCGGAGGGCCGCAGCGCGCCGGTGGCGTCGAAGTCGCGCCCGTAGCCCGAGCGGTCGACGATGTTGTCGAGGCGGTCGAGCAGCATCGCCACCCATCCGATCCCGCCCTCGCTCATGGCGATCTGCAGGCCGGGGTGTCGTAGCGCCACCTTGGACCAGAGCCATTCGGCGCAGGCGGTCAGCGACATCTGCCCGAAGAGCGTCGCCCCGAGCTGCAGCGTCGGCCCGTTCGGCGGGAGGTCCACCATGCCCGACGAGCCGACGTGGAGCGAGACGACGGTACCGGTCTCCTCGCAGGCAGCGAGGATCGGCTCCCAATGGTCCGAGAAGATGTTGGGGAGCCCGATCCGGTGGGGGCGTTCGGGCAGGGTGACCGAGCGAAAGCCCCGTGCGGCGTTGCGGCGGATCTCCGCCGCCCCCTCGTAGGCGTCGGTCAGGTAGGTGATGCCGAGCGGGATGATCCGGTCGGGATGGGGCTGCCACCAGGCGTCGTAGACCCAGTCGTTGAACGCCCTGGTCACCGCCAGCCCGAGCTCGGGGTCCGACGCCGAGGAGAAGACCCGGCCGGAGAAGCCGGTGATCATCGACGGGAAGTTGAGCGACGCCCAGACGCCGTTGATGTCCATGTCGACGATCCGGGCGTCGATGTCCCAGCAGCCGCGGCGCATGTCCTCGAAGCGGGTCGGCTCGACGGTGACCGAGTCGGGGCGCCGGCCGGCGACGGCGTTCATGCCGACCTGGGTGTAGCGGTTGCCGTCGAACTCCCAGAGCTGGTGGCCCCGCTCGTCCTCCACGATCCGGGGGGCGAGCGGCTGCAGGCGTGCTGGGAGCCGCCCCTCGAACATGTCGGGCGGCTCGACGAGGTGGTCGTCGACCGAGATCACGGTGTAGCGGACCGGGCGAGGTTCGGGGTCGGGGAGCAGGTCGGCACCCCGACGGCGGGCGGACGCGGTTGTCACCATCGCCCCAGTATCTCAGCTCGGGGTCCCGCCGAGCAGATCGGTCGGATGCCCCGGGCGCTACGGCGCTGCCGGCTCGCTGGTCGCAGGCCGTGGCATGTCGAGGCAACCGAGGATCCTCGAGATCGCCTCGTCCTGGGCGAGCAGGTGTGCCTGGATCTGCTTGGCCTCCTCGAGGACGGCGGCGGCGTCGTCGTAGGTTGCCTCGGCTCGCTTGTCGGCGGCCTTCGCTTGGATGTTCTGCCCGACGATGATGACCGGGAGCAGCACGAGCTGGAGGAAGCTCGAAGAGAGCCACAGGATCAGCAGCTGTGTCGACTGGACGTTGTCGGGCAGGCTGATGAAGGCGACCGCGGCGAAGACGTAGGCCGCCCACATCGTGCCCACGATCACGGTGATCCGGAGCCCGACCTTCGCGTTGAAGCGACCGACGGCGTTGTCGCCGTGGGCGCTCATCGCGACGTCGTGGACCTTGGTCGGCCCGGACTGCTTGCGGAGCTCGATGTGGGGATGGGGGACGTAGCTGAACAAGTCGGACATGGCGCGATCTTGACACTTCGCCTTCCCGGCGTCTTCGCCGCCTACCGGCAGCCCCGAGCCGGCCGCCTGCCCGCCCGGCCCTCCCGCTCAGCCCGCCCGCACCGCGTAGCGGGGGGCGACGCCGAGGACCCGGTCGAGCGGGCGGCCTGAGCGGGCCGACGCCTCGGCCCACTCGACGTCGCGGAGCCGCTCGAGGCGCGGCTCGGGCCACCCGGCGTCGGCAGCTATCGCCACCACCCGGGCAGGAGGCGTCCCGGCACCGAGCGGGAGCGCCCGGCGGAGGTCCTCGGGGTAGTCGGCGTGGTGGTCGGGTGGCACCCGGCGTGCCCGCAGCGACAGCTGGCGGGCGAGCGACCGGAGGCGTTCGACCGGGTCGGCGCTGCCACCCCAGAGGCTCTCGACGAGCACCAGCCGCCCGTCGGGGGCCGAGCGGCGCCAGGCGGCCAGGGCGCGGCCGGGATCGGGCAGGGTCCAGAGGAGATGGCGCTCGACCACCGCGTCGAACGGCCCGGGCGGCGGCTCGTCGGCCGGGCCTTCGACCACGGTGATCTCCAGGCCCTGGCGCCCGGCGGCGCCCCGGAGCCGCTCGAGCATGCCGGCCGACAGGTCGAGGGCGGTGACGCGGTGCCCGAGGCGGGCGACGATCAGGCTGAGGAAGCCGGTGCCGGCGCCGCAGTCGAGGACCCGGGCCGGTCGCGGCGGGAGCAGACGTTCGAGCGCCGCCGTCCACGCCGCCACGACCGCCGGGTCGCGCGGGCGGTGGCGGGGAGTGTCGTCGTAGGTGGCCGCATCCTCGTCCCAGTAGCGGCGGATGTCGTCGAGCAGGGCCACGAGCACGTTCTAGTCGGCATTGCCGGCGGTGATCGTGCGGCCCACGGAGCGGTGGCCGCCACCGGGTGTGCCAGCATCTGACGGTGCGTGTCCGACGGAACATCGCCTTCCTCGACCTGAGCGGGTTCACAGCGCTGACCGAGACCGAGGGGGACGAACGGGCGGTGCACGTGCTCACGGTGTTCCGGGCCCAGGTCCGGGCGACGTGCTCGCGGCGCGGCGTCCGGATCGCCAAGTGGCTCGGCGACGGGGCGATGCTGGTCGGCGTCGAACCGTCGCCACTGCTCGGTGCCGTCCTCGAGATCCAGCACGCCACCGCCGGCCCGGGCTCGCCGGTCTCGGTGCGCATCGCCGCCGCCGCCGGCGAGGTCATCCTGCTGGAGGGCGACGACTACATCGGGCGCCCGGTGAACCTGGCCGCCCGGCTGTGCGACATGGCGCCGGCCGACGCCGTCCTGGTCACCCCGGGGCTGGTGGGCGCCCTGCCGCGTTGGGGGGCCGAGCTGGCCAGGGAGGCGATGACGGTGCGCGGCCTCGAACGCGTCCAGGAAGTGGTGCACGTCGGCCTCCGCCCGCTGGCCCACGGCGTCGCCGACCCGGTCTGCGGCATACCGCTCAGCCCGGAGGTGGCCGAGGAGCTGGCACGCGACCCGGTGGGTTCCCAGGTGTGGTTCTGCTCCGACAGCTGCCGTGACACCTGGGAGCGGCGCCCGAGGCCGACGGCCGAGGGGCAGGGGAGCCTGCGCACCCCGCTCATCGGCACCTGAGACGCCGACGGCACCGGAACGGTAGGTTGAGCCCGGGCCGGCTCCGGCCGTGCACCAACTCGCCGCCGGGCGGCCCCGTCACGCCATGAAGATCAGCCCGATCCAGATCCTCGCGTCCGCTGCCGGGGCCGTCGCCTCGGCGGTCATCGCCTCGTTCTTCGGGGTGAAGGGGACGGTCATCGGCGTCGCCGTCGGCAGCGCCGTCGCCACCCTCTCGACGGCGGTGGTCGCCGAGTCGATCCGGCGGACGCACCGGGCGGTCCGCCACGTGGTCGTCGGATCGAGCACGCCGGGGCTCCTCCGGCGCGTCGGGGAGACGGTCCCGACGGGCGACGTGACCCACGAGGCCGAGGACGAGCCGGGAGCGCCGGTGGAGGGCGGCGCCGGCGAGGCGGCGACCGCCGCGGCGCCCGCCGCGGCCGGGGAACCGGCCGCCGTCGTGCCGGTGCCCCGCCGCCCGGTCCCGCCCGCCCCCGATGGCGGTGGTCCCCGCAGCGGTCCTCGGGTGCGCTGGCCGGTGCTCCTCGGGGCGGTGGTCGCCGTCTTCGCTCTCGGCCTCCTCGTCGTCACCGGCATCGAGCTCCTGGCCGGCAAGCCGCTGGCTTCGCTCGTCGGCGCCAGCAAGGACCAGGGGGGCATCTCGCTGGCGCCGACGGCCACGACGACCACGACCACCACGACCACCACGACCACCACGACCACCACCACGACCAGCACGACCACCACGACGGTGCCGGGTGCCTCCAGCTCCACCACGACGGCGCCGGGGGCCGCCAGCACCACCACCACGACAGTGCCGGGGGCCGCCAGCACCACCACCACGACGGCGCCGGGCGCCGCCAGCACCACCACCACGACGGCGGGTGCGGCCACCGGAGCCGGCACCGGCGCGGGGGCCACCGGCGCCTCGCGCGGCGCCGCCGGTCCCTGAAGGGCGCCTGCCGCCGGCCACTGCGAGGATGCCCAGCCGGCGCGCTGCTCGACCTGGGGCGCCAGGACCGGGAAGACTGGGGCGATGGAGCTGCTCGGCGTGGACCACGTGGCGCTCAACGTGTCCGACGTCGAGGCCTCGGTGGCCTTCTATACGAGGGTGCTCGGTCTGACGCGGCGGACCGACCGTCCCGACTTCGACTTCGACGGGGCGTGGATGGACGCCGGCGGCCAGCAGGTCCACTTCATGCAAGCCGAGGTGCCGGCCAGCCTCGGCCAGCACTTCTCGCTGCTGGTCGAGGACCTCGACGCCGCGGTGGCCGAGATCCGGGCGGTCGGGGTGGAGGTGAGCGACCCGTTCCCGGTCGGGCGCGACCGTCAGGCCTTCCTGGTCGATCCGTCGGGGAACACCGTCGAGCTGCACCAGCGGGGGTGAGCCCGCCGGGCCGCCCTCAGCGGTTCTGCCAGACCGGCGGCCGCTTCTCGGCGAAGGCGCGCGGGCCCTCCTTGGCGTCCTCGCTCGAGAACACCTCGTTCGAGATCGCCGACTCGATCCGGTAGGCCTCGTCCATCGTGGTGGCCAGGCCGCGCAGGACCGACTCCTTGGTCTTGCGGACGGCCAGCGGCCCGTTGGCGGTGATCCGGCGGGCGTAGTCGTAGGCCCGCTCGAGCAGCCGGTCGGGTGCGCACACCTCGTTGAGCAGTCCCATCTCGAAGGCTCGCCGGGCGGGGACCTGGTCGGCGCAGAGGAGGAACTCCATCGCCGCGGGGAACGGGATCTGGCGCGGGAGGCGGACGGTGGTCCCGCCTCCGGCGAACAGCCCGCGCTTGGGCTCCATGACGGCGAAGGTGGCGGTGTCGGAGGCCACCCGGATGTCGCACCCGCCGAGCATCTCCATCCCGCCGGCGACGCACGTCCCGTTCACGGCGGCGATGATCGGCTTGTAGAGATTGACCCCGCGCAGCACCGCTTTCACCCCGTCCTCGAGACGGTGACCGTCGACCGAGGCGCCGCCCTTCTCCCGGATCTCCTGCTGGAGGGCGGTGACCTGCGGGATGTAGGTCTTGAGATCGGCGCCGACACAGAAGTCGCGCCCGACCCCGGTGATCACCGCCACCCACAGGTCAGGATCGGCGCCGAAGTCGTCCCACGCCTGGCGCAGGGCGCTGAAGTGCTCGAGGTCGAGCGAGTTGCGGGCCTCCGGTCGGTCGATGGTGATCCGCACGACGTGGTCGTCGCCTGGCTCGAAGTGGATGGGCATCGTCGCTCCGCGCTCTCTCTGACGTCGGTGTCAGACACACTAGGCGGGGCCCCCCGTGCGGCGCCTGGACCGCCGGCCAGCTGACCGCCGGTCAGGAGGCGGCCGGGGCCAGCGCCGCCGGCTTGGCCGGCACCGCCGGCACCGCCGAGAGGCCCCGGCGGGGCGTGATGATGTCGTCGATCAGCCCGTAGGCGACCGCCTGCTCGGCGGTCATGAAGTAGTCGCGGTCGATGTCGCGCTCGACTTGTTCGACCGGTCGACCGCTGTGGTGGGCGATGATCTCGGCCATGCGGCGGGTGGTCGCCATCACCTCGCGCAACTGGATCTCCATGTCGGTCGGCGCTCCGCGTGCCCCCGCCGACCCCTGGTGGATCATGATCCGGGCGTTCGGGAGGGCCAGGCGCTTCGGGAGCGCCGCCGCAGAGGACCATGGCGGCGGCCGACATACCGATGCCGAGGCAGATCGTCGACACCTCTGGGCGAACGTGCTGGACGACGTCGTAGATCGCCATCCCGGCGTAGGCCATCCCGCCCGGGGAGTTGATGTAGAGGGAGATGTCTCGCTCGGGGTCCTGCGCTTCGAGGAAGAGGATCTGGCTCACGATCAGGTTGGCGGTCTCCCCTGTTCTTCTCTCGCCGCCAGCGGTGCCGGCGTGGCTCATATCGAAACGATATCTCACATATGGGTTAGCCGACGCCGGCGGGCAGTGGCGGCGCCTATCTCGAATATGAGATAGCGTGGCTCGGGGCGGACGGCGCGACCCGACCAGGAGAGCCGGCAGCGGAAGAGGGGACGCCGGTGGGTGCACGACGGCACGAGACGGTCTTCCCGGGGTTCGCCGACATGGCGGCCCGGCGACGGCTGACCGCCGCCCTCGTCGCCCGCCGCCAGGCGCTGGGCCTCTCGCAGACCGAGGTGGCGGCCAGGATGCGGACGTCGCAGTCGGCCGTCGCCCGGCTGGAGGCGGCCGGAGCCGACGTCCGGCTCTCGAGCCTCGAGCGCTATGCCGCCGCCGTCGGCGCCCGGCTCGAATGGCGGCTCCAAGTAGAAGCCAAGTAGAAGAGGGCGGCCGCAGGTGACCCAGCCGCCGATGATGGTGCCCGAGGGCCGGGGCGGGCGGACCTGGGACGACGAGCTGCGGGCCCGGCTGTTCGACCGCCGGGTGGTGGTGATCGCCGGACCCCTCGACCAGCCGACGTCCACCCGGGTGGCCGGCGAGCTGATGACGCTGGACGCCGACGGCGACGAGCTGGTCGAGCTCCGGCTGAGCTCAGGGGAGGGCGACCTCGACGCCGCCCTCGCGGTGATGGACGTGGTCGACCTGCTCGGTGTGACGGTGCGGGCGAGCTGCCTCGGGCTCGTCGGTGGCCCGGCGATCGGCGTCCTCGCCCGGTGCCCGGTTCGCTGGTCGGCGCCGCACTGCCGGTTCCGCCTGTCCGAGCCGGCTCAGCAGGTCGCCGGTCGGGCGGTCGAGCTCGGGTCGCTCGTCGCACTCCGACAGGAGCGCTGGCAGCTCTTCTGCGAGCGGGTGGCCGAGGCGGTCGGACGCCCGGCCGCAGACGTCCGGGCCGAGATGGCGACCGGTCGGTTCCTCGACGCCGACGAGGCGCTGGCCTGGGGCCTCCTCACCGAGATGCCGGGCCCGGTGGGTGTGCGGCGCCGCCTGTCGCCCGGGCCTCGATGACGAGGCTCTGGAGCGCCCGCCCGATCACCCCGCGCTCGTCCCAGAGCAGCGACTGGGCGAGGCCGATCCCGGGGCTGCCGAGCCGGGTGGCCGCCTCGAGGCAGACCCACTCGCCGGCAGGGGGCCGCTCCAGGTAGACGGTCAGGTCGGGGTTGATGAACACGTGGTCCTGCATCGGGACCACGGCGCTGACGCCGTTGCCGAAGTCGGCGGCGGCCGCCACCCGCTGGAGCGGTGACGGCTCCTCGTCGGGCACCACGGCGGCGGCGAGCCGCACCCAGACCGACGCTCGGCCGAGCGAGCCCCATCCGCCGTCGACGAAACGCAGCTCGGCCCCGCGGTTGTGGAACGCCGGATAGCCCTGGACGAGCGCCTGGCCGGTGGCGCCGACCTCCGGAACGCCCGGGGCGCCCGGGCCGCCGGGCAGGGGAGCCGTCGAGGGCGCCGACAGTTGCGGCGGCGGCGAGGTCAGCGTCCGGATGCGGACCGCCCGGGCCCGGGCCACCTCCAGTCCGCCGTCGGCGGTCACGAGGGTGGCGTCGAGGTGCTGGACGGTGCGCCCGGCCCGGGCCAGGCGGGCCACCGGGCGCAGCGGTGCCACCGGGACCGGTCGCAGCAGGTCGACGGTGAGGCGGACGACCTCGGCGCCCGGAGTCGGCTCGCAGCCCTCGATCGCCCGCGCCAGGAGGGCGGCCACCGGTCCGCCGTGGAGGGCGTCGGGCGACCACGGTCCCCGCGCCAGGTCGGTCGGCAGCCATCCGTCGCCGGCCGGCTCGAAGAGCGTCTGCACGTTCGCTGGTCAGCCGTCGGTGCAGGGGGGGCGGTGGGGGCCGCCGTCGAGCACCGCGCCGCAGTCGGGGCAGAGCAGCCCGGCCCAGCACGCCGGGTCGCCACCCTCGTCGGCGTCGTCCGGCATCTCGTCGGCGACGATCTCGCCGTTCGGCGCGGCCGGCACCGCGAAGAACTCGAGGTGGAGTCGGACAGCGCCGACGGGGGTCACCTGGTGGCACACGGCCGGCGGCACCGGCTGGGTGTCACCGGTCTCGAGCGCCCGGTCGAGCGGCGGGTCGGTGCGGGCGGTCAGGCGGGCCCGACCCGACTCGACGGTCACCACTGCCCAGGTCCCCTCGGCAAGCCGATGGTCACGCCGCAGCGCCGCCGGCAGCGTCGCCTCGTCCCAGCTCGGGCTCCGCCGCCCGGCGACGAGACCCTCGGGCAGCTCGGCCCGTTCGCACAGCCGGCACTCGAGCGGTGCCCCGACGCGGGAGCGGCGGCCGCCGGGCGAGGTCACCCACGGCCGCTGCTGGAAGGGGGGCCGGTGGCGGACGTGTTGGCGGTGGCCGCACGCCAGCTGCGCCACCCAGTCGCCGACGTCGTCGCGGTCAAAGCCGGTGATCGCGCGCTCCACCGCCGACCACGCTACGCGGCGGACGGCCAGAGGGCGGCCAGGAGCTCTCCGGGCGTCGGCGCCGCCGCCATCTCGGCCGCCAGCCGCCGTGCCCGCTCCCTGAAGCGCCGGTCGCCCAGCACGGCGGTGACGGCGGCGGCGATGGCGACGGGCTCGGCCGGATCGACCGTCACCCCGGCCCCGGCGGCGGCGACCCGGCGGCCGTTCTCGCGCTGGTCGGCGAAGGCCGGGACGACGACCAGGGGGATGCCGGCCGCCAGCGCCCCGAAGACCGTCCCCGAACCGCCGTGGCAGACGATCATCGCCGCCTGCGCCCGGACGTCCGGCTCGTGCACCCACTCGGTCACGTGGACGTGCGGCGGCGGCGGTCCGAGCAGGGAGCGGTCGAACGTCGTGCCGACGCTGAGCAGGACCCGGACGTCGAGCGGGCGCACCGCCTCGAGCACCGCCCGGTAGCGGTCGGCCGCCATCGACATGTGACCGAGCACCGTGCCGAGGCTCACGTAGACGAGCGGGGCCGCGGCCCGGGGCCAGACGTCGGGCAGGGGTGCCGCCGCCGGCTCGTCGACCCGGTAGCGGTGGGTGCGGGGGAGGGGCGAGGGGTCGAGGGAGGTCGGGAACCGGCTCAGGTAGTCGGTGCGCCGGAGGGCGTCGGCGATGCCGGGCTGGTGGGCGTCGAGCGCCGCCGAGGCCAGCGAGATGCTCCCGGCCTCCACCTCGGCCAGTGAGATCGCCACCTGGGCGGTCGGGGTGGCGGTGCGCTGGGCCAGCACCGCCGAGGCGTACTCGCACGGCTCGCGCAGCACGTGGGTCGGCCGCCACCGCTCGAAGGCCGACGCCATCGCCGGGAGCATCGCCGCCGCCGCCAACCGGCCGAACAGCTCGCCGGCGGCGAGGGCCGCCGCCTTGGCCGGCGCCAGCACCGCCAGCTGCTCGCGGATCGGCGCCACCACCGCCTCGGGCGGTTCACCGCCGGGCACGAACGGCCAGCCGGCGCCGGTCACCATCGCCTCGAGCGCCGGTGGCGCGACGACCACCGTCTCGTGCCCGGCCGCCTGCGCCGCCTCGAGGAACGCCAGCAGCGGTCGCAGGTGGCCGGCGCCTCCGAGCGAGCAGGCGGCCAGCAGTCGCACCGGGTCACCGTAGGCGCGGGCCGGCGCCGACGGCTGGCGGTGCTCAGTGGCCGTTGCTCTCCCGGTGCCGGCACCCCGGCCAGCGACCCGGCCGGGCGGCCGCCCCAGGAGTCGTGTCGACCTTCACGTCGGGACTGCCAGGTTCACCCCGGCGCCGGCATCCGCCAACCGCACCGGGCGTCCGACCAGCTCGGTCTGCTCCGCCTCGACCAGTGCGTCGCGGTCGTGGAGGCGGGCGTAGCAGCGGGCACCACCCGGCAGGTCGCAGACGAGCGCTCCCCACTCCGGCTCGCCGTCGCGCCCGTGGAGAACCGAGTAGGCGGCCACGGTGGCCGTGCCCTCGGCCGTCTCGAGGATCGGCGCCAGCTCGAGGGTGGCGTCGACCTGCGACTGGAGCCCGCCGGGCCCCGCCACCTCCGCCGCCCCCGGGGTCGTCGACCAGACGGCGGCGACGTGCTTGCACATGTGCATCCCGACGCCGCTCACCAGCCCGCACGCCCCGGGGTCCGAACGGAGCCGTTCGGCCATGGCGGCGATCGAGTGGGTCATGTAGTTGCTCCCCGGGCCGCCGTGGTACGGCAGGCCGCCGGTGACGGTGACCGAGCGGGTCCCAGAGAGGAACCGGTGCTCGTCGAGGCCGAGCGCGTCGACCCCGAAGCCGATCGAGCTGGCGAAGCACGAGTAGAGGTCGAGGTGGGCCAGGTCCGCCACGCCGATGCCGGCCTGGTCGAGGGCGGCGGTCATCACCGCCCGCATCGCCACCGAGCGCCAGAGGTCGCGCCGGGCGGCGATGAACGGCGGGTCCTCGGCGTAGGCGAAGCCGCGCAGGTAGACGCGCCGGGAACGGTCGACACCGAGCCGGTCGGCCGTCTCGTCGGAGGCCAGCAGGACAGCGGCGGCCATGTCGACGTCCATGATCGAGGTCATGAGCTTGGTGTACGGAAAGGCGACCATCCGGTTGGCCGGCGTCGGGGTGACGATCTCCTCGGGGCGGCGGGCGATCGGGAACCAGGCGTGGTCGGGGTCGGCGGCCGCCACCTCGGTGAGGCGCGAGAGCATCTCGCCGAGGTGGCGCCGGTGCTCGTCCAGCGACCGCCCGAGGTGCGCCCGGCGGGCGCTGTCGAAGAGGGCGAAGCTGAGGAAGGCCTGGAAGATGCCGTGGTTCACCTCCGACGGGTGCACCGGCGTGTCGTACGGGAAGCGCGGCTTCTCGGCCGGAGGGTGCGACCAGCCGAGCTCGTTGCCCTCCTTCTTGGCCCGCCGGACCGTCGCCAGCGCCTCCGCCCCGACCACGAGCGCCAGGTCGAGGTCGCCGTCGGCGATGCCCGTCGCCGCCTCGGCCACCAACGACTGCGGCACCGAGCCGCCGATCCCCGAGTACCGGCGCCGCCCGGGATCGGCGCCGAGCCGGCCGGCCAGCCGCCCGGTCGGGTCGTCGTACTGCCAGGACTGGCAGTAGACGACGTCGAGACTGTCGAGGTGCAGCAGCGCCCCGGGGGTGCCGGCGTCGGCGGCCGCCACCCGCGCCATCTGCTCCCACATGTCGAGCGGCTCGGGGGCACCGTGACGGCCGACGGCGTCGGGGTGCCAGGTGTGCCGGGCGACGCCGATCAGGCACGGGCGCCGCCCCCGGTCGCTCAACGCTCGCCTCCCCGCCGGTCGGGCCGATCCGCCGGGCTAGACGAGCCGGGCGTGACCGGGGAGCTTGATCGCCCGGTCGGCGATGATGTTCTTCTGCACCTCGGTCGAGCCGCCACCGATGCTGCTGTAGCGCTGGAACGAGTACAGGCGCGTCCACTTGCCGCGGTCGACGGCGTCGGGGCCGCCGCGGGCGAGCACCCCGGCCGGCCCGAGAAGGTCGACTGCCAGCTCGGCCAGCTCCTGGGCCAACGACGACCATTGGAGCTTGGCGAACTGCACCTCCGGCCACGGTCGCTCGTTCTTGATCACCCGGCTGATCGCCCGCAGGGACAGGAGCTTGGCCAGCTCGATCTCGGTCCACGCCTCGGCCAGACGCTCGGTCAGCAGCGGGTCCCGCAGGGCGTCGGGGTTCACCGAGCGGGTGGCCTCGACGATGGCCCGCAAGTCGGCGCCGAGCGTCGACAGCTGGCTGGCGATGCCGACTCGCTCGAAGCCGAGGGTGCCCATCGCCACCATCCAGCCTTCGCCCTCGCCCCCGAGCCGGCAGTCGACCGGGATCCGGGCGTCGGTGAAGTAGACCTCGTTGAACATCTCCTCGCCGGTCATGTCGCGGATCGGTCGGCACTCGACCCCCGGGGTCTCCATGTCGACGATGAAGGCCGAGATCCCCTCGTGCTTGACACCGCGCTCGATGGCCGTCGGGTCGGTGCGCAGGAGGAAGAGGCCCCACTTGGCCAGGTGGGCGGTCGAGATCCAGATCTTCTGGCCGTTCACCGCGTAGTGGTCGCCGTCGAGCACGGCGGTGGTCCGCAGGTTGGCGAGGTCGTTGCCGGCGTCGGGCTCCGAGAAGCCCTGGCACCAATGCTCGTCGGCCCCGAGGATGCTCGGGAGCCACCGGGCCTTCTGCTCGTCGGTGCCCCAGGTGATGATCATCGGCCCGATCTGCCAGATGCCGTTGGTGTTGAAGATGCCCGGTGCCCGGTACTCGGCCATCACCTCCGAGTAGAGGACCCGCTGCATCGGCGTCGCCGCCCGGCCGCCGTGGGCCTCGGGCCAGTGGACCGCCGCCCACCGACCGGTCTGGAGCACCCGTTGCCATGCCTGTCGGCGCCGCTGCAGCCGCTCGTTGGGGCGCTGGTCGTCCTCGTCCTCGCCGGCCTGCTCCTTCTCGAGGAACGGCGGGAGGTGCTCGTCGAGCCATCCCCGGAGCTCGTCGCGGAACGCCTCGTCCTCGGGTGCAAGCGAGAAGTCCACCCCGCTACGGTAGTCGACCGGGCGTTACACTGACACTGACGTCAGCTTCCACTGATGTCAGCTTCGCTGCCGCCGACGCCGGCGGCCGATGGGGAGGACCGGTGGACTTCACCTTCGATGCCGAGCAGCTGGCGCTGCGCGACGTCGCCCGCCAGGCACTCGAGCGCGAGGTGGACGGCACCGTCGTTCGTCGGCTGGCCGACGACCCCGACGGGGTGACCGCGGCGCTCTGGGACCGCCTTGTCGAGCTCGGCTGGGTCGGCCTGCTCGTCCCCGAAGCCGACGGCGGCGCCGACGCCGGCCTGCTGCAGACGTCGATCGTGCTCGAGCAGATGGGGCGGCGCCCGTTACCCGGGCCGTACCTCTCCTCGGCGGTGGTCGCCACCCTCGCCGCCCGGGCCCTCGGCGCCACCGAGCTGCTCGGCGGGCTTGCCACCGGTGAGCGCCGCCGCACGGG
>Ga0080006_1140325_pt1 | contig 14196 bp, 10 predicted proteins | sample RS3BMetagenome_FD_69209 | JGI IMG/M metagenome (GOLD analysis project Ga0080006, IMG submission 69209) | Ferric oxide microbial mat and aquatic microbial communities from Rainbow Spring, Yellowstone National Park, USA - RS3B (SPADES... ...
CATTCTTCTAAAACTTTTGGAACAAATTCCGCTCTTATTGCAATTACTGCAAGATCAATATCTTCTTTTACATCAAGAACACTCTTGTATGCTTTGATTCCCATAATTGTATTAGAGTTAAGATTAATAGGATAAAGCTTTCCATTAAATCCAACATCAAGATAGTTTTTCATTATAGCAGTACCAACCTTGCCGGGCTTTTCAGATGCACCTATTATTGCAACGCTTTTCGGATTTATCAATGGATTGAGATTATATGTTTCAATTTCATCTTTCTCCTTTTTATTTTTATATTTGTATTCTACCATTTAACCATCCTGAATAAATAAAACATTACACTTTAACAAAAATGAAAATGAATAAAAATCTAAAGCATCCTTATATCAACAATATCATATGTTTTATCATGCATTATTATCGGATTTAAATCAAATTCCTGGATATTATTTTCAAGGAACATCTTCGATGCTTTTACTATTATCTCTCTAACTAAATTCTCATAATGTGGATCTGATGCAATTATTTTTTTAGATTTTAATTCATTAATCATAGTTTGTGCCTCATAGTTGCTTATCGGACAGATACGTGCTGAAAAATCTTTAAATACCTCAACATATATTCCACCAAGCCCAACAACAATCATCTTTCCAAACTGCTTGTCTGTATTTCCACCGATAATAATTTCAATACCTTTTTTTATCATAGGCTGTGCGAGTATCTGGAAGGGTTTAAATTTTTGTGCGCGTTTTGTTAATAAATTATATGCTCTTTTTATTTCTTCTTCATTTATTAGATCTGGGAATATAAGACCATTCTTTGACTTATGTGTTGCTTTGGGTGTTATCGCTTTTAATATAATCTCTCTACCATCTGCAAATGAAATAGCATCATCCGCGCTTGTTACAAATTTACTTTCGACTATCTTAAATCCATAGCTATTTAAAAGAAGCCCTGCCTTATCATAATCCATATACACCCCCTTTTAACATATAGTAGCAAGAATTTATATTCTTTTCTTTGCTCGAAACAATCAATGCTGAATTTCATGTCTATTTATACTATCGATATTATTGATATTATTGATATAAATGTGATTTATATATTATATTATTGTTAATATTTTATATATTTTTAGCGCCTATGGGTCTGAAAATTAAAATAAAAGAGAGGTAAAAAATTAAAATTATAAAAATAGAAAAATAAAAAGATAAAATACTTATAGTATATATCTAAAAATTGCTGCTATAATTAATATTATTATTAATATAACAAGTAGCAGATACATCTTTCTCATTTTCTTTGAGCTTTTTATTTTTGCATTAATCTCTTCTACTGAAGGTGCTTGTGGATTTGTTTGTGTAGATTCCTGAGCTTGTTCCTGGCTAGGATCCTGTTTTATATAGGTTACATCATTTGAGACTTGTGCTGTTTGAGCTGTAGCAATATTCTGTTGAGCTACATCTTGATTCTGCTCCGGAGTTTGCGTTTGTGCATTCTTCTTCGGCATTCCTGTCTTTACCTGTGAGAATCCTTTTTCAGTCAGCATTATAAATACATTCCCGCTTCTAAACTCATAGGAGATATAATCAAGCTGTGCGAGCTTGTATAAATGAAGTGCTAAATCCCTCGGCCTGACATTAACAGATGCACCTATATCTGCAGGGGTTTTTTTACCATTTGCGATCTGTACAAGAGTTGCGAAATCAAGCTGGTCAAATTCTAATTGTGCTTTTGTATTAGCTTCATCAATTAACTGCTTTCCCTCTTCAGTTAGTGTTATCATACTTTGACCTGGCATGGAGGTGTTGAAGTTGATAAGCTTCTTCTGGCTGAGCGTTGCAGCTATATTTGCTCCATCAAAATATGATGAGTTTAACATTCCCCCAAATTTCTCCATTGTCGTATCTGGCTTGATCTTTAAGAGCGCCGCTAAATCAAAAAAGTTAACTTCATCTGACATAAAACCAACTCATTAATGTTGTTATTTAAATAAAGCAAGAAATCTTTATAAAATGTTGCTTTGCTGAATATTTGAGGTTGTTGATCTTTCTTTCATTTCTTGGAACAAAGATGTAGCGCTCGCCTTGTGTCCGACAATTATATTTAGTGTTCTAGTTCTGTTTATATATTGTATTGTATTTTTTTATTGTATCTGTTCAATGAATATTCGCTTGCTCTTTTATTATATCTTGCAAAAGAAGACTTACTTCAAGCAGACTCAATTTTTACTATTTATACCTAATTCATTATATAATGAAAGTGGATCGTATACTTCTATACCATCTAGCTTCCTCTCTAGCACATTTTTATCAGGTATTATGAGTATGTGGCGTGCATCCGGAAATGCATTAAGATTGTTCTCTATATTTCTTATTTCCTTGGTGCTTATTTTTTTTGTCCATTTAACCTCTCCAATAATACTCAATTTTTTAAAGTGCAACAACGCAATATCTAATTCATTTGATCCTGTATCGATTATCTCATCTTGCATGCCGAAATGCTTTGACAAGAGATTTCTGAAAAATTGCTCTATGTGTATAGGAAGCTTTATATTTACAACCTTCTTTATAAATTCTATAGGTGTATAAACATCTACATATGAATACTTTGCCTCTAGGTAATAATGTAAATCAAGTATAGGAGATGTATGAAAATAATAGAATTTTTTCTTATCAAAAACCTTTCTTCTTTCTAGAATTCCCATTCCGACGAGCGTTTCTAAATATTTAGGCATTATACTTGGGCTATCCTTTTCTAATAGTGATCTGGAGAATAGATAGGAACTTATTTCTGTTGATGTACGTTTGCCATCTGCAACCGCCTTGAGTATGCCATCGTATATGTTGGTAAGGCTTTTTTCCTCCTCTTGAAAGATTTCTCCAATAAGATTTTTAAGGAAGAACTTATTCTCTAGCAAATAATTTGATATAAAATTTATAATATTTCCACTGTTAAATTGTGGTATAATATACGGCTCCCTCAAATACACTGCGGTTTCTAAAGCTTCTTTTGCGTTTAGCTCTTTAGACATATACTCTAAAATATCAATTTCATCTATCTGGGATATGCGTACAGGGGATACAAGCCTTACAAGCGGCGCATTACCATTAAGCAATTTGTTTGCTAGCCAGAGGGTTGATGTAATCAATGTAAGTTTGCCTTTAGTTCCTGTGGCATGTAGAAAATCCTGAAATTCCTGTGGCAGCCTGTGGAATTCATCAACAACAATCCTTTTGCTACCGAGCAGTTCCTTAAAAATGCTGAAGAAGCTATTCCATGTATATGTTTCTAATGTAGCTTCATCAAGCACAGTAGAATCACTATTTACGAAGAAAAATTTGTCGTATTTAGTAAAGTTCTTAATTAGGAAGCTCTTTCCTGTCTTCCTTCTACCATATATAAGTTTCCATGGACCAGCGCTCTCAACCCTTTTAATATCATGAGGCCTCGGTATTATTCTCGTAGACATTATTCTCACAATAATAATTATCATGGGAATAATTAAAAAGATTTCGTTTGATTTATACAAGAATTTAACTTGTTGAATTTTTTAAAAATCTTCGTGGTAATATAATGAATATTTAATTATATTAAATTATATGGATATAAATTTTAACAACCTTTATTGAAAAGTATAAGAGATCTAAAAATATGAAAATCTAAAAATAAAATATAGCAATTAGAATTTATAAACCGTTAAGCTAATGATTTTTGAATTTAAACATAAGGCTCGGCTTGTCCATATTGCCGTATTTTGCAAGAAACTGCTCGATGCCAAATACCTTAAGTATTCTCATTGTTGTAGATAATAAAGTAGTACTACTTGAATAATAATTATGTATAAATTTATGAAGCTTCAAATCAAAAAGATAGTTTCTACGCCATAACCTTTCATATTCAGATAGTGAATCAATATCTCCTTGAATATATCTATAAATTGTTGAAGCCGCGATTTTAGCACACGAAATTCCAAATATTATACCACCACCAGTGCTCGCCTTTACCTGCCCTGCTGAATCTCCTACTAATATTATACTTCGCATTGCGGTTTTCTTTCTCACTTCTATTGGTATAATACTGGCAGCCTCTTTGACAAGTTTTGCACCTTCTATCTTATCAGCAATTTCCTTTTTATTTATAAAATCAGAAAAAACAGAAAAGCTGTTTTTCTTGCTGTCTGATGAAACGCCAATTCCTATTTCTATATTAGATTTTGAATAGGGGGCGATCCAGCCAAAGAAGCCATTTGTTATATTGTTGGAGAAGAATAGTTCAACCTTCTTTACATCTTCAACATCAACATTTTTGTATTCTGCTTTATAGGTTAATATAAATTTTTCAATAGGTGGAAAGTTAAAGGTTTTAGCTACTGTTGATACTGCACCGTCTGCGCCTACTATTATTGTATTATTATTCTGCATTTTTAGTAATTCTTCTTTGTTTAATCTGGTTTTGAGCTTTAGGGTTGCACCGTTCTCCTTTGCGTATTTGGCTAGCAGTTCTGCAAATTTCTTCCTGTCTAATATATAGGCTTTGTCATTGTCAGCTTCGATGTTGAGCACTGTTTTTCCAGCGTGGATTCTAGCACCGTTGAGCGTGTTGAGCACTGCGGTTTTATATTTATCGTAGGAGATTCCGAGTTCGTTCAAGCCGCCTATAGAGAGGATTCCAGAAGCTTTATCTGAACCCTCAGAAACAGAGGATTTTGAATCATAAATAGTAGAATGAAGTCCTAGCTCTCCGAGCTCTTTAGCCAACGCCAGACCTACAGGTCCTGCGCCTATTATTACGATCTCTTTGTCTGTATCATACATCCAAGCACTATCTTAATTTAGTCTCAATCTAGTTTCAATCTAATCTTAATTTGTTTCAATCTAGTCTTAATTTAGGATTAAATTCTATCTTGAATTCATATTTGATATCAAGCTCTCTTATTAGATTTTTCAACGCATTATAAAGCTTATCATTTTCATCAATTTTAAAAACAATATCTTTTAGATTATCAGAATATATCCTTTCAAATTTGCAGTATTTAGAATCTATTTTGACAGTTATTTTTGGTTGATATTGCCCTTTCTCGGAAGTTTTTATAATTTCAACAATTGGAGATAATAGTAAACCAATTTTCTTTGATATTATTAATCTTTCATCATTTTCATTTTCCTCACTTAAAATATGCTCGCCTACTAGCTCATTGCTTCCAATTTTAGTGCTTTCGCTAACCCTATTTATTATACTATTCTTCAATATCGCAAGTGCTGTTTCTTTTTCGTAGCTTGTTGTTACCATATATACACCTATTCTTGTTTTATTTTTATTTGTTTTTATTTTATAATCTTTTATTTTTTATATTTATATTTTTTTATATTTAATTTATATTTTTTATATTTATTTTGTAGTTATATTTAAACATAAAAATATAAAACTCTAATTATATACCTAAATATTTTTAAGTATTGAAATTTATATTTATACTAATATTATATCAGATGAATATAATAAGTAGTTCTCATTTAGACTCATAAATAGTACAGTTTTTATCAAAATTATTTATTTATATTTTACTCTTACCAAATTTATTTGATCGCCTTGTTATGAGCGCCGCTTCAATTATACTAATGATAAGGAGCCTATAATTATTACAACATCAAGAGAAAGGATCCATCGAACCTTAAAACTGTAACGAACCTTACAAATTTATTTGTTGAATGATATCAAATAATCTCAAACTAAAAATAATAAACTACCCTGTTCACTATTGTTAGTTAAGTTTTCATTTTTCTTCTTATTCTTTCTTATGCTGTTGCCATTCCTTTTAACAGAGCTCCCTTTTATAGTACGTTCCTTTACAAGCTGTTTCAACGTGGAATAAATTTCTTGTCTTTCAGCTTTAGACAAGTTGAACACATCAAATATTATATCATCCAAGTCACGATGATCTTTCAAATCTATCTCTTTATCTATTGGTAGTATTTCCCTTTTAGATAATTTTAAGAAAATCTTTTCCAATTTTTCTCTCTGCTCTTTAGTAAGTATACTTAGATTCAATACAGGCATATTTTTCCAGTCCGGTCCATATATTGTCAGAACTCCTTCTCCCAAATTGACTCGCCCGTATAGTTCTTTTGTTAGAGCAAATAGGCTCGAATTTAGATATGCTGCAAATGCTATATCTGAAACATTTTCATTAGGTGTAATTCCAAAGAAGGTATTTTCTATTTGTATTTTTTCTTTATTGTAAACTGCAAAATGCCTTTTACCATAAAATATAGGAATAATTATTTTAGGCGCATCCTGTAATCCTGCATCATACCACCTCTTCCTTCCTTTAACTGAAGTTATTTTATTTATCCCTTTTATTTCACCCATATTTATGTAAGATAAAGCTTTGGTACCTCTCATTTCTATTTTATCCAAATTAGAATTAAACAGAACATTTTTTACATCACTTTCTTTTAATATTGTTCTCTTTAATTCTTTAGTAGAGTGTAAGATAGGATTCAAGAATCTAGCTTCAATTCCAAATTTCTTGGCACTCCTTTTATCAAGAACAAAAAACTTTGTTGCTCCAGTCTTTATACCATATTTAAGCTCTCCCTGCTCCTCCAAAAACTTAAATTTATCTTTTTGTTGCATTATTTTAAAGTAAACACTCGGCGCTCGTAAAAATCTTCTCCATTTAGCTCCTAACCACTCTTTCTTACCATTCTCACTAATATATATTCCTTCATTATATAACTCTTTTTGATTAATTACAAAAACTCTAAGTTTATCATTTTCTGTAAATTCTTTAATCTCCTCAATTTCATTAGCTATTTTCTTTAAATCATCATACTCTTGGAGTTTTTTCTTAAGTAAAACAAACTTTACATCATTTTTATCTCTTTTTTCTATATCGTTTTCCTGCTCTGCTATAATTATAGAAGTATTTATTCCCGCATCATCAAACCAGCGTTCTACATTAGACTCAATTATCGCTTTTATTTTAAAGTTCTGCAAAAGCATTTTTTGAATCTCTTTACCATAATCTGCATCCATCCAAGAATTAGATACTATAAATCCTAATCTACCGTTTGGTTTCATAAATTTTGGAGCATGCATTATAAAATAGGAATATATACTTGCACGTTTTCCTATATTATATCGTGAATCCCAATCCTCTTTTATTACAGATTGAAGTTTACTTTTATATTCCTTTGCATACTCTCCAAGTTCTTCCTGTCTAGTATATGGTGGATTTGCCACTATAACATCGAATTTTGGTATGTTTATTGATCTTTCTTTACCCCTTATATCTTTACCGGAAAAAGGCAGTAACACTTGCAGCCTTGGTCTAAGATTGAAAAAGTCATTTACTAATATATTAACCTTATTTGTAAGCTGTGTTAAATTCCTTATCGTAAGATTTATAACGCTTAGGTGTGCTGCAAACTGATTTATATCAGTACCATATATCTGTGAAAGCAATTCCTTATGTTTTTTACTTTTATCTTTATTTAGTAAGTTGTAATATGCTCTGACTAGGAATGTTCCAGAGCCACAAGCGGGATCAAAAATTACATCATCTGCTGTTTTAATTGTTAAATTTTCAATTAAGTCAACAACATCAGCTCTTGTATAATATTGTCCTAAATAATGTCTTTCTTGCATAGGTATTAATGATTCAAACACTTTTCCTATAATATCATATTCTATATCTGCTAATTTATATTGTTCCAATTCAGATATAAATTGGTTGAAAAGTGTTATAGATTCTTTACTTAATGGTATTTGGTCAAAAAATGTTGAGGAGAATACTGCTTCATAATCTATCTCAAGTGCCTTGTTAAAATGCTTATTTAATTCTTCTTTGAATTTAGTTTCATTATCAGTATCTATTTTATTTAATTTTGGAAGGCTTGAAAAATTTCCCTCTAGTAACTTATAGAAGAAGATTCTATTGGATATTAGATGTGCGTATTGTTTAACTATTTTTTCGTTTGTTTCTTCATCTAAAATAAATTCTTGCTCAAAAAGCCATTCTGTATATTTTTTCTTAAAAAGTCTATCCTTTTTTAATAAGTTATCCAAACCTGTCAACATCGTAGGCCATAGTATATCATAGAAAGTCTTTAATCTTTTGATAAATTTCTCGTCTATACTCAAGAACTTTATCTTTCCTTGCTTGAGAAGCTCTAGATCAGTTAATATTTGATTAATAGTTCTATCAATCGGTGTAGTAGCATCATAGTGCAGTAGTTGTCTGTCCAATAAAGGTGTACCTTCTTGAAATGTCTTCCAAAGAACAAAATGTTTCGTGTTAGTTGTTATGAAATAGTTTACACCTAACCCATTAGCATAGTTTGCAGCTTGTTCAACAACATCTGGATAATATGGATCATGTATTAAAGATCCATCAGGCTGCTTTAATTCAATAACCAGTGCTGCCTTTCCTTCATTATCATATAGCACTATATCAGCGCTCTTTCTACCTACTGGCACCTCTTGCTTAGCATCAGAGAATGGAAACTTCCCAGATTCTATCAATGTTTTAATTTTATGTAACATTTCTCCCATTAAAAGGCGCTCTCTTGGCATGGATATCCCAACCTTAATATTATTTTATAGATATATATTTAATACTTTTATTCTTTCACTTTTTAGTTTGTTGAAATTTATATTTATATTATGTAAGCACTTTTTCAACGATCATAATCATGTCACTACACAAGCAATCACAGATATTTTATTTAGAATAGCATTATTTTTTATAATAATGACCACCTTATTTTTCTGCTTCTATAGTAGTTTGTCAAATAAGAGATAAAATATAACCTTACAATAGAATTAAATTTACATTCAAAATAAAATATTAAAAATTCAATAACTATATATTTGCCAAAACTTATAATCTGCTTGTTTCGCTAAAACAAAAGATATTTATAGTTTATATTTAATCAATTAAACGATATAAATACTATTTAAGGTGTATAATGTGGATGATCCAAAACCTAAAAAAGTAAAAGAGAAGAAGAGCAGTCAAAATAGCTCAAAATTAAAAGAGGAGGATTATAAGGAGGTAAAAGTTCCACCTGTGAAAATCCAAAATATTGTTGTAAGTGCTGATCTTCATGCTGTTATAGATTTATTTAATCTATCACAAGATGTTGAAGAAGTAGATTATGAACCAGAGCAGTTTCCTGGTGCAATATTCAAAGTGAGCAATCCAAAAGCGGTTCTTATTTTGTTTAAAAACGGCAAGATGATATGTACCGGAGCAAATACAGAAGCGGATATTAAAAAAGTACTTGAGTATGCTGCAAAAGTAATATCAAAATATGTGCTTGAGGTACCTGAAGAAAATAAAGATGAGAAAGCAAAGAAAAATTAAAGTTTGATATAAATTTATTCTTTAATTTTTATTATCTTATTCTATTTTATTTTTATTTACTAATTTTTATTATTTAATTATTATTAATTTAGAAATTAAAACTAATGTGTTATAAAAGTTACAACATCGCCTTCTTCAAGAACATGATCTGCACCAACACGCTGGTTTAAAAACTTAACACTTCTTCCATTTACATATGCGCATTTTAGTTCGTCAATTAATGTTGTATGCACCTTCCTTGCCGCATCTTTTATTGTTGAACCACGCTTGAGAACCATCGGATCAAGCTTCTCTTCACCTCTAGGTTTTAGGTATATTGTTATTATATTAAGGTTGTTGTAGATTTCTCTTTTGAGGAGCTCCAAATTGATTTTGTTTGTAGCGCTGATAGGCACGACCTTCATATTAAACTCCTTTTCTATACGTTTGGCAACCTCTTCGTAGTTTGGATATGTATCGATCTTGTTCAGTGCAACTATAGCATTGATATAATGAGATCTTTCAGAAATATAGGATATAAATTCATCTTCGCTTATATCGCTCCATATTGATATAATTGCATTGTATATTCCAAGCCCGACTAGAATTTCCTGCACATCCCTATCAGGTATTCTGCTTTTATTAATCTCTATTTTAACACCACCTGTAAACTCCTTTTTTATTAATATATTGGGCTTCTCCTTGTTTATGAATATATCAAGCGCATTAAGCTCATCAATCAACTGCCTTAAATGCTCTACATGATTAATATCGATAGTAAAAACAATTAGATCAACTACACTTACAGCTGAAAGAACCATCCTGCCTCCGCCGACACCAAGATGTGCATTTTCAATCAAGCCAGGCATGTCGAATACCTGTATATGTGCATCTTTATAGATCATTGTTCCGGGTATTATAGTTGTTGTAGTGAATGCATAAGGTGCGGTTTTCGAATTTGTATTTGCAATTGCATTGATAAGCGATGACTTGCCGGTGCTTGGAAATCCCACAAGCGCAACTGTTGCATCACCATTTTTCTTTACAAAAAATCCTTCACCATGCTTGCGCTTGCTTGCAATAATTATTTCCCTCTTGACTTTTGCAATCTTAGCCCTCAATATCCTTATGTGCTTGTTTGTCTTTTTATTGTCCTTTGTTTTAGAATATTCGGCTTTCAAATCCTCAAGCTTATCCTCAAGCATCTCTTTTTTTCTATCCATCATGCTCACATGAACTTTGAGAATTTCTTCATTATACCCCTATCATTCTTAAAGCTTTTGAATAATTTCTTCATCTTGTTGAAATCAGATATGAGCATATGCACATCCCTCTCTGAAACACCGCTTCCCTTTGCTATCCTTGCTATCCTTCCGGGCTGGTGCAAGAGCTTTTCATTATTTCTTTCCTCCTTTGTCATTGATCCTATTATCGCCTTGTATTTCTTGAGCTTGCCTTCGCTCTGTTCTATCATCTCTTTAGGCACATCAGGAGCGCCGAGCATCCCAAATACATTCTTCAAAGGCCCCATCTTGCCCATCGCCTTGAGCTGTGTATAGAAAGTATCAAAGGTTAGATTTTCAATATCAACATCTTCGGGATTTATATTTGCCTCCTTTATAGCCTCTTGAACCCTTCCGACAAGGCCTTCTATATCAGGTATGCCTAAAAGCCCTCCTATGAATTTTTCAGCATTATAAGGCTCGATATCATTCAGCTTTTCCCCAACCCCTATGAAAAGAACGGGCACCTTGGCCGCAGCGGTTGCACTGAGCGCACCGCCACCCCTGCCGCTTCCATCCATCTTTGTAACTATAACTCCTGTAATCTTTGCAGCATTGTCAAATTCCCTTGCCTGCCTTCCTGATACCTGGCCTATATCAGCGCTTATAACCAGTATCTTCTCATCAGGCTGGAATGCATTGGCAACGCGCTTGAGCTCCTCTACAAGCTCATTATCGAGGGCATTCCTTCCGCTCGTATCGCATATAACAACGCTTTTATCCTTGAACTTCTTCAAGCCTTCTATTGCAATCTTTGCGGGATCCTTCTCGCCCTTGATTCCGAAGAACTCCACATTCGCCTGCTTGGCTAGCGTCTCAAGCTGCTCATAGGCGGCGGGGCGCACAACATCACAGCATATGACTCCCGCACTCAAGCCCCTGTTCTGGTAGAATTTAGCAAGCTTGGCCGCGGTTGTAGTCTTGCCAGAGCCGTATAAGCCCATTAGCAGTATGCGCTTCTTTTTGAGCTCAGGAGTATATGAGCTGCCCATGAGCTTGACAAGCTCGTCGTATACAATCTTTGTTATATAATCAGTAGGCGCAAGCCCTTCTGGAGGTTTGCTTTTGAGCGCCGCATTCTCTATATCTTTTGTAAATTTGAGCACAAGCTCTACCTCGACATCTGCTGAAAGGAGGGTCTTCTGAAGCTCTTTGTTAAACTCCTTTATCGTTTTAGCGTCTATAATAGTTGAGCGTGTGAGCTTTGCAAGCGCTTTTCTTATCCCCTCTCCTAAATCCATCCTATCACAATTTTTAGTTTGTACTTTTTATAATCTTTTTATAAAATATAGATTAGCTTGCAGTAATACATTATATATTATATATTCAGTATCTAGTATTCAATATATTATTAATATATTATAATTCAGTATTTAATATATTATATATTTTAATATTTATATAAATCTTTGCCTGCGTCTATCTAATTTTATTTATTATTTTATTTATTAGTAAAATTAATGTTAAATAATAATGTAAATAATATATTAATATAAAATAATGATTAGCTTGTTGAATTTTTTAAATACCCTCTTTTTGAATACAAATTCAATCCCTACAGCAGGAGTTGCCTTCTCTTTTCGACGAAAAAACCAATAGTAAGTAGGGATAGTCATGAACAAGGTGACTATAAAAAATAAAATACCAGAGGTATATGCGGCTGCACGCGTTATCATGTAGAGATCTGGACATACAAAGAAGTTTGCAAACACATTGTTGCACTCGTAATAAAAGAGCAAGTGAACAAGACCGCAGGGTACTATATATTTATATATTTCGAATATGATATATTTATAGAAAGATAGGTTATTCTATGAATAAATATACAGAAAGAGTAGGCAACCAAAAGGTAACGCGTAAAGAAGGCTATTTGTATTATGTTGGGGAAGACGGATATGTATATGAGATCCCGGAAAATGAAAAAGGCGAGAGAGTAAGGGTAACAAGTGAGAAGATAGAAAGAGAAGAGGGATATTTATACTACGTCAATAAAGAAGGATATGTAGTCAGAGCAAAGCTTTTAACGCCAGAGGAATATGAAAAGATAACTAAAGGTAAATCTGATACTAAGAGTTAAATTACAACACCTATAATATTACTCTGTATTTTTTGCGCTTCTATAAGCAATTGCCTTTATATGTTAATAAAGTCTTTCTGGCGCATTTTTAATCTAGAAAGATAGTATCTGAATGATATTTTACATAATAGAGTGCCTAGATTATAGCTATAAGATCTAATCTTACAAACAAGATTTGAAAAATTCAAAGGCTATCATTAGCCCCATGGACCAGTGCTAGGCCCTCCACCACTATAAAAGCCACCACCATAACCAGGAATTTCACAATAGTCGGGATATATCATAGTAGGATAGCTTGTTGTTTCTTTCCATGCACCTATTCCAGTGCTAGAGACAGGTGCATAGTAAGTCTGATTATATGGAGGTGCACCCCCAGTACCTACGCAGTATATGTAGCCATTATAGATCGCACAACCTGCATTAGTCATTTTAATAGGGTAACTTGTTGTTGCCCTCCATGCGCCTATACCATTGCTAGATATAGGTGCATAATAAGTCTGAGTATATGGGAAGATATCACTACCTACACAGTATATGTAGCCGTTATAGATTGAGCAGCCATTATGGAAGGGTAATGGATAGCTTGTTGTTTCTTTCCATGCACCTATACCGCTGCTTGATACAGGTGCATAGTAGACCGTCTGATAGAATGTATCTTCAAGACTGCCTATACAGTATATGTAGCCGTTATAGATTGAACAACTGAAAGAAGTAGGAGGATAAAACAGTTGAAGAGGATAACTTGTTGTTTCTTTCCATGCACCTATACCGCTGCTTGATACAGGTGCATAATAAGTCTGATTATATGACTGATTATATAGAATTGTATTACCACCCCCTACACAGTATATGTAGCCGTTATAGATTGAACAACCAGAGAAAGCTATTTTAAGAGGGTAACTTGTTGTTTCTTTCCATGTGCCTACGCCTTTGCTTGATATAGATGCATAATAAGTCAAATTATAAGGAGATGTACCGCTATTGCCTACGCAGTATATATATCCATTGTAAATCGAGCATCCGGCAGAAAACATATCTAAAGGATAGCTTGTTGTTTCTTTCCATGCACCTATTCCTGTGCTAGAGATAGGCGCGTAGTAAACCTGATTACTGTAACCACCGCCTACGCAGTAGATATATTGTGTTGTGGTTTGCTGTGTGCTATTAGCTACACTTGTTGTGTTGCTTACAATAGTAGTGGGCATGCTTGTTGTGCTATTTGCAAGGATAGTAGTTGCACTTGTAGTGCCGCCGGTAGTCTTGGTATGTGGGCTTAGCATTAATGAGGAAGCCACGGCAATAACCAAGATAATGACAACAATTACTGCTATAACACCTATTGAAATGCCCTGTTTATTTGGCTTGTACTGAGGATGTGGCTGAGGTTGCTGCTCTTGAGCAGATGCAGTTGAATTAGTAGGCATGATGCCTTCGGATGGTGACCCTGGTGTATCTCCTATCATGCCTGTGCTGTTATTCTGTGGCTG
>Ga0080006_1147203_pt1 | contig 14190 bp, 14 predicted proteins | sample RS3BMetagenome_FD_69209 | JGI IMG/M metagenome (GOLD analysis project Ga0080006, IMG submission 69209) | Ferric oxide microbial mat and aquatic microbial communities from Rainbow Spring, Yellowstone National Park, USA - RS3B (SPADES... ...
GTGGTGTAGTGGCCAAGCATAGCGGGCTCTGGACCCGTTGACAGCAGTTCGAATCTGCTCGGGGCTATCTTTAAATCATGTCTCAAAAAGCTACCATTATCCCGGATAAATTTCAGGCGGTTCCCCTTGCATACCTGCGAACAGCAGCTTTACAAACTTTCCAAAAAGCAGGGCACACCTCATGGAAGTCACAATTGTGAAGCGTTTAGAGTTGGGTAAATCTTCATTTTAGATTGAATAATGCGCATCTATCTTCTCCATGGCATTCTTTAACTGCTTCTCAAAATTCAGCACGGCATTTGAGCCCTGTTCGGTTTGACAAGATACAAATCCCCAGAAACTACTGTGTGAGAGTGAGGGCCCCCTGGCTATGCCGTCTACATTTACGGTTTCACCCACAACTGAACAGAGTTTACGTCTTTATTTAACTTTTCAATATCAGAAATTCAGATAAGGGTTGTCGAACCGTGAAGATTCAGCGCTTTCCATCGTTCCGGAATAACAGGGGATACATCATGAAACCTGCCAGAATTACTAAAAAGGAAAGCATCACAGATATATTTAGAGGGTAGAGATCATCACTGATCGCGGTGGTAGCAATCGCGAACGCAAGAATAACGGTTGCAATCACGGGGATGAACAGATGAACCAGGAATTTCGGTCTTCCTGTCCTCAGGCCATATGCAGCCAAGGAGACTGAGACTATTATGTGGGAAGAATAGCTGAGTATTGCTGCAATTACAAGGAGGAAAATACTCCCCCAAAATGGCCCGAAAACAGTTCCTGAGATGAGTGCAATTGAAAGCCCTCCAGCAGCACCAAGGAAGATTGAGACCCTTGGCATTCTATCTGGATTGGCCGCGGGGTGAGTTTCATTAGAGAATTCCTCCTTCATGAATATTCCGAAAAACATTCTTGAGTAGTTATTTGATGTAGCCACAAGTGAGGAGTTGAAACTGTTCAATATGAATATTAAGAGAATTATGGAAAACACAGGCCCCAGATATTTCCCATAAATCCAGTAACCCGGATCTGAAATGGAGGAATAAAATAAGAATTTGCTTGGGCCAAAGACAGTACTCTGGGCAAATGAACTGAATACCACAGTGAAACCTATCAGAACGAGGGATACGGCAAGGGATAAGGGTACTGAACGGGTCGGATTTCTGGTCTCGAAGGAGAGTGGTGCCAGGCCGCTTACCCCGCCGAAAGACCCAATTCCCAGAATAACTGCAATCGGGCTCACAGAGCGGAGATTCATCGTGGTAGCGTAATGGATATTCCCCCTGAAGATATACAGGAGAGAGAAACCCGTGGCAGTCAGGAAAACTATCTCCGCAATTCCGGTAACAACAAAGTAGCGGGTTGAGAACTTTATCCTTCTCAGGGAAATGGCAACGGCCTCTAAGCACAAAATTGCAGCTAGGGGGTACAACATCCAGCCATCGGTGGAAAATTCCGGAACAGAATTTAGGAACGCTGCCATTCCAAGAAGACCAAAACCCGCAAAGCCTATTATATAGTAAAGCCAGTACAACCATCCCGAAACGAACCCTAACCATCTTCCAAGACCCATAGAGGCATATTTTGCCCACGGAGCAGGAGAGTAGGTTATCTTTGTCCACTGGTAAACAATGGATGTAATTGCCGCATACATTAGGAATGATATGAAAAGGACTAGCGTCATGCTGTAACCGGCAACCTCTGAGAGTGCAACAAGATAGAGGGAAACGGTCGCGGCAGGTCCGTTCATAGCTATGGACTGCCCTATTGCATCCAGGATCCCTATCTGTCCCTTCCTCACGCTATATGGGGTCATTTAATTGATGATCAATTTTGAATATAACGAATCAATTTCATCCACTATCTCCCTGCTGCTGAAACCTGAATTCAGGGCAATGTGATAGGCCCCTCCGGCTCCCACACCCTCTTTCACGATGCCCTTCTCATATTCCCTTATTCCTTGGTGCCCCGAAATCGAAAGGTCTATGGGGACCTCGATGAAATCAACTCCTATTTCCCTCGCAGTTTCCGGAAACGTTGCACTTCCATCTCGGACCACGTACTTGGTGGTCACTATTCCCTCAGGCTTGACCCCGTCCAGTTTCAGAAGGGCAGCGACTGCAAGCATCTGAGTTCCCCCTGCCAGATACGTTTTCCCCCTGAATCTTCTGGCAAAGGCGTAGATGAATGCAAGCACGGGATCGCCAAGTTCCTTGAGAATATCTATTCCATCAGCATTTTTTGCGCGCCTGAGTGCCTCCTCTATTATCGCCTTTTTCAGTTCCACGGGGTTATTAGACATGGAAGAGGAGGAGACGGAATCATATCCGAGCTTCCGCAGGACTGCCATTGCGGTGGTTGTACCCCCAGGAATGCTTTCAGCAAGCATGACATCCTTTTCATGTCTAGAAATCTCCTCGGCCAGAATAGAACCTCTTTCAATTATTTCACGCACATCTGAAACACCCGCCTCCCTTCTTATGTCTCCCCCCTCTTTTTGGGAAATATGTACGTAAGGAAGTAAGGGTTCAGCTATAGAGCCGGCCCTCACCACGAGAACAGGGAACTTCACCAGCTCCCTGGCTGCCTTGGTAATTATTGCCGGAGTTGGATTTCCTGATGGTGTCACGGGTATCGAATTTATGCACCTGGGTCTGTCATAAAATAGGTATTCCGCATCTGCCGGCGGAGTGAATTTTATGAGTTCTTCATTACCGCCTGCTGCAGTTATCCCTTTGATTCTGGATACAGCGGTGTTTCCTATGGTTAGTATGAACATCATGTCAAGCATGGTTGATAAAATTAAAGTTTATTTAACCCTTTTGAAATATACCAGCAGGAATGAAAAGCGAAAACGTGGCATCTTCGAGAGCTCTATCCCTTTTGAATGTTCCGGGAACGTTGATACAGGCCGGGATACCACTCATGGATCCACGGAGAGGGATGGAATGTCTTGCCGATGATATGGGGAAGGAGATTGAGGAGGGATGAGAACTCTTCTCTCCTTCTTCACAAGAATTCCTGTGGGCGGTTCAGAGGAACATCCCGGTAAACTTTACCTTTTGATTATCGTTGCTGCCATCATATCCTTATTTCCTGTTGCCATTTTTCTTTTGACATACAGGTTTCTCCCGAGAACCCTGGTTTCAATACTTTCCATCATTTCCATCTACGGTGTCACTGGCCTCATTCACGTTGACGGCTTAGCGGATTTTTCAGATGGGATCATGAAAAAGGGGACACGGGAAGAGAAAGTAAAGGCGATGAAGGATGTGAATACTGGAATTGCGGGCATCTTTTCAGTGGTGCTTGTGCTTCTGGGGGAGTTCTATGCAATATCCACCATAAGAATTTCCCTCTTTTCTATCCTCTCATTCTTCCTTGTTTCAGAAATTTCTGCAAAGTTCTCCATGCTGGTAGGGCTCACAGTTTTCAAAGCTCCGGACGCAGGCCTCGCACATGATTTCAAACTTGGGACGAAGAAATATGACGCTCCCATCTTTCTCCTGATTTCTCTCCCAATAATTATGATCTCCTGGAAAATCTGGCTGGATGTTTTCGCAGGCGGAGTGATATCAATAATTATCGGTCTCATTTCGCTTAAAAATTTTTCCTACGTGAGCGGGGACTCACTGGGTGCCATGAACGAGATAAGCAGGGTGGTGACAATGTGGTTGATGTGCTTGGGATTGTGATGGCAGGCGGGAAATCATCCAGATTCGGCAGGGAGAAATTGATGGCGGAGCTCAACGGCCGGAAAATAATAGACATCACCGTATCGAACATCTCTTCTTCGAGCGTCGGGAAATGGAAGGTCGCTGTATCTCCCAATGCGCCCCTGACCCTGGAGTACTGCAGGAAATATGATTGTATATTGACACCGGGTTCTGGATATCCTGAGGACGTCAAATTCCTCCTGGAAAAGTTGAAGAGACCTCTTCTCCTTCTTAATGGAGATTCAGTATTCATTGACCCTTTAACCATAGATATCTTTCTTTCAAGATTTAACGGAAGGAGCATGACTGCCGTGGTCAAAGATGGAGACGTGGCGGTGAACATCGGTCTGAACATTGCGGTTCCTGGGGACACGGAGGATGAGATTTTTGAATTCAAAAATCCCATACTTGCTCTCAACATAAACACAACAGATGATCTGAGGAGGGCTGAGCTCATTGCTTCTGACAGGTAGGGAGATATGGGTCCTGATTATTCTTGCTTCCCTAGGGATAGATTTTCTTGTGGAGTATCCAAACATCATCCATCCTGTGGCTTGGACTGGGAAGATCATCAAGGCATTTGATGACCACAGGCTCTTTTCCGGTCATGCGGGGGAGTTCGTGAACGGAATGCTTTCTGTGATAGTTGCAATTGCCGTGTGGTCTTCTGCGATATATCTCATTCATTTCCTTCCCCTCTTACCGAGGATAGCGGTGACGATATTTATTCTTAAATCAACATTCTCAATAGGAGGACTTGTAAGATCTGTGAGAGCGTGTGAAACGGGGGAATTAGAAAAGTTGAGGCGCAATACAGGGCTCATAGTATCGAGGAATGTTGAAAATCTTGATATGGATCATCTTTATTCTGCGGCCTTTGAATCCGGGGCAGAGAATCTCGTTGACTCTGTGATATCCCCCCTTTTTTACTTCGCCCTGTTTGGTCTCTACGGCGCCGTCATTTTCAGAATAGTGAATACTGCGGATGCCATGATCGGTTACAGAAATAAGAAGTACGAGTTTTACGGAAAATTTGCCGCCAGGATGGATGATGTCATGAATTTTATACCTTCAAGGCTTCTGGCTCTGATAATTCTCTTGCTAAGTCCGAAAAGGGTAATCAGCAATCTAAAAAAATACAGAAAATTAAAGCTGAATGGGATGTATTCGATGGCCACAATGGCAGCTCTCTTCAGGGTGAGGATAGAAAAGATAGGGTACTACTATGTTGATGGGCCTTCATTCCCGGATATCGGTAAGTTGAAAATGCTCGAACGCGCGATATACGGAATCTCTTATTCCCTGTTTCTTATTATTTCTACGGTGGTGTATTTCTATGGAGCATGGTGGAGCTAGGGAAGGGGAGGAGGATCTAATAGATTTTTCTTATTCGGCAAATCCCTACAGACCTCCTTTCCTGAGTAGAGCCCTGAAAAGAGCGAGGATAGACAGATACCCTTACTGTGAGGACAGGCTTGAAAGGGAAATCAAAGAGAAATTTGGCATAGATAGGGAAGTGGTGATAACAGCGGGAATTACTGAGCAGATCAGCATAGTTGTAAATTACTTTAGAAAGAGAAGATTCGTATCATTGAGGAGCACGTATGGGGAATATTTAAGGACTGCCAGAATCCAGGGCTCTAAAATGAAAATAGTGAATTCCCCTGACCCTGATCTCTCCGCCTTTATGCTGGAAAAGGACGATGTTCTTTTCTTTGCCAACCCCAACAATCCCACAGGCAAGTATTACAGATACGTGAAGGAGCTGGCAGAACTTAGTGAGGATAGGGGCTTTATCCTTGCGTTGGATGAAGCATTCATAGATTTTGTGGATTCCAGGGTCAGATATGAGGTAAATGATAACGTTATAGTTATGAGATCATTCAGCAAAGCATACAATCTTTCAGGAGTGCGCATTGGTTATGCAATTCTTCCCGAACGTCTAGCAGGAAAATTCAGGGAAAGGAGGCTTCCATGGGGGATTGGAAGCATAGGGTGTTCGCTCATCGTGGAAATTCTCAGAGATAATAAATTTCTAACCACATCCCTTGAAAAAATACGCAGAGAAAGGAAGAGAATTTCTGCGGTGACATCTCTGCAAACAGATGCAAATTATTTTCTGGCAGCGGTAGGAAACGGAGCATACGTGAAAGAAAAGCTTAGGTCAAAGGGGATTCTTGTTAGAGACTGCGCTTCCTTCGGTTTGCGAGATGCCATAAGATTTTCCATCAGAAAGAAGAGGGAAAACGATACCCTCCTATCCGCTCTGGACGAAATAGAAGTTTCGCCACCGGACTATGTCTCTTTTTGAATTTGCGCGATTCCTGTGAGCAGGGTAATTAATATTCCCTGATAAGAAGGATCATATTGTTAAGAGGCGCAACCCTATATTCTGCAATTGATGGACGACTTCACAGTAAATTTCAATGAAAAGATCTGAGGAATGTTTTAAATAACCGCGTCCGTGCCTGCATAATTTAGGGAAATAATTTCCACCCAATAATTGATAGATTTGCTTCCTGTGACCCCTTTGAAACGAGAAACTTCATATCCATTGATTTTTGAAATCTGCCACATACCTTTAACCACGGAAAAGGGCAATAGAAATCTATAAGTATTCACAGTTTCATCCATATTTACGCATCAGGCCGGTATTCCTACATCTGATAACAGAAGATGGATAGTTCTTCTCGGGTACATGCTCATTTCCATGTCCTCGCAGATCATATGGTTAAATTTTGCCGGGATAGTATCGCCACAGATGCAGGACATATTTCATGTTGGATTGGGACCAATTAGTCTCATGTCTGGACTATGGCCGCTTCTTTTCATTCCCATATCTATACCCACAGGTTTGATGGTGGACCGGTGGGGGTTCAAGAGAGTGGTTTCTATAGGTGGCATCATACTGGTAATATTTTCCTGGCTGAGACTTCTTAGCTTTAAGAGTTTCGCCATTCTGTTCATTTTCCAGAGTCTTGCAGGAATAGGGCAACCATTTGTTTACAACGGAATATCAAAATTGGCGGGGAACTGGTTTCCGGAGGGAGAGCAGGCCCTTGCAAATGGTATTGCCACAATGGGGCAAATTATCGGGATGATACTGGCACTGATAATAGTTCCTGTAATGGTTCCCAACCCAATTTTTTCAGAACTTCAGGAAAATATTGTCATTGTCTCGCTTATAGTGACATTCTCTGTGTTGCTCTTCCTGATTTCTGCCAGAGAATATCCCAGGGGCATAACGGCAACGCCTCTAGCTCAGGAAAGCGTCACGTCACAGATCAGTCAGCTTTTCAGAATGAGGAACATAGTACTGCTGATGATTCTTTTCCTCATAGGTGTTGGAATATTCAGTGGGCTTGTACAGTGGATTGAAGCCATTCTCTTTTCGAGGGGTATCACATCTCTGGACGGAGGGTTGATAGGTGCCGCTATGCTGGTAAGCGGAATATTTGGAATGGTCACAATATCTTACATTTCGGATAGGTATTCTAAGCTGAAACAGATAGTCATAGTGAATAGCCTTCTCACCGCAATTTTACTGTTCCTTTTTTCACTTAGGGTGAATATGTTATACTATGCAATCCTTGCAGTTGCCATAGGCTTCACCCTCCTTTCCCTTGCACCGGTGGGTTTACAGATATCGCTTGAAACCGCAGGGAAAAACAGGGCAGGAACTGCCGCAAGCATGATATGGCTTATGTCGCAGGTGGGGGCTCTATTTTTCATACTTGTTATGCCAGTTATGGTAGCAATTCAGCTTGAATTCAAAATTCTAGTTAGCGATCAATGGTTCATCTCCCTCATCTTTTCAGGGATACTGATGGTTGTAGCATTCATCATCGGGACGAGGCTAACTGATACAAGGAAAATCTGGCACCATGCAGCTGAAGTATAGCGGTATAAGCAAATGGATGTATATCCCATTTCAGGGAATGTTCAGGGGAACCGTACTGGCAATTTTTCTTGATAAAGAGTTTCTGTGAACTTGCGGAAGGGATACTTGAGAGTTGAGATTTGCTTGACTGCATCAGAAAGCTGGAATCAATCCATAATCACGAAATATCTTTAATTCTCGCTGCATTTCTGGAATGTGAGGAATTAATTGAAACATTGGCTGCTCGCTATGGATCTCGATGGCGTGTTATGGGATAATCTTGATATTTCCTCAGTTTCCAGGCCATATTTTAAAGTTGAAGATGGAATGATAGAGAATAGGGAAGGGGTAAGAATAAAGGTGAACAGGGAGGCCGTGGCATTCATCATATGGGCAAAGGAAAATGGAGCTATCGTTTCAACTTTGAGCTGGAATATACCGGAGAATGCACTTGAAGCTCTAGAAAAGCTTGGTGTCATTAATCTTTTCGATTATCAGGGAATAGAATACAATCCGAGAAAATATGAAAGATTGCTAAATATCATCACATCGCTGAGAAATAAGGGGGTATCAATAAGACCGGAGGACGTGGTGTATGTGGATGACAGAGATATTCATATCAATGAGATAAGGAAGTATGTGGGCAATATTGTTTTCATACATCTATGGAAGGAAGTCAAGAACTTCGATGAGGCAAGGAAAGTGGTGAAATCCAGAATTCTGGATCATTGAGATCATCTTGCGTTGTATTTCCTCATGCTTTTTCTGTTGTTCCTGAAGTATTCCACGAACTGGTTGAATTTATCCTGATAAATGGATGCCAAACCAGGATCGGGCTCATATTCCTTATACGGTTCGCCCATATTCCTCAGATCTGAAAAGTTAAGCATTCCAAGCCCAACTGCTGCAATCATAGCTGCACCGCTTACAGTCGCAAATCTTGGATCATTAACCACCCTTATCTTTCTTCCAAGAACGTTTGAGATGATCTGTACCCATACAGGAGAAAGGGACCCGCCACCACTCATTTTAAGTTGCTCCAACTTCCTGCCAGTGAATTTTTCCACTGTGTTCAGCAGCCACTTTGAATTCAGGGCGACCCCTTCCATTACAGACCTCAGAAAATCACCCCTGTCATTCTCCAAGGAGAGATTGAAGAAGCCACCTCTCAGGTATGGATCCTCAACTGGAGCTCTCTCACCGAAGACCCAGGGAAGGAAGAGAAGCCCATTGGAACCAGGAATCGCCTGGTTGGAAAGGCCGTCTATTACAGAATACTTCTCATCCCCGTCAATCCCCATAATTCCGGAAACAAACTCCATGCAGTTACAGGCGTTTTCCTGCTCAGCCGCAATGAAATATTTCCCCGGTATACCGCTTGGAAGAGAGGCTATATTATGGAAGATATCAGTTTTCTTAAATGGTACATGCGAGGTGATCCAGGAGGATGTGCCTAGATACAATAAGGTCTGGAAGTCATCCACACATCCTGCACCGATTAGGGAACACTGCATATCTCCGCACCCGGATACCACTTTAGCATCCCGAATCCCAATTTTCCCTGAGATCTCAGGCTTCAACGAGCCGACAATATCCGTGGGCTTTACGATAAGAGGAAGCTTTTCCCGCGATATCCCTGACATCTGGATCAATTTTTCATTGTATAGAATATTCCATGCGTTCCTGTTATCCGTGACCCAGAGGAGGGCTACATTGTCCCAGGAGGCTGCGAATTTTCCAGTCAATTTTAATGCGATGAAATCCTTTGGTTCGAGAAACTTGTAAGTCCTCTCATACAGCTCAGGTGAATCTTCCTTTATGTAGAGGATGTGGGCGAGTGAATCCTTCCCTGAATGGGTCGGAGCCCCGCCAGTTATTCTAAGCCATGTTGCAAGTTTATCAACCCTGTACCCCGCAATGGACGGAAAACCGCCCGTAAGATCTTCTATTTCCTTGCTTCCCCTGGTGTCCATCCATATTATTGCATCATGGATCGCATTTCCATCCCTGTCCACAGGGACTGTTCCTGACCACTGTCCCGTCAATCCTATTCCCTTAATAGCAACATCACTGGCATTTGATATTACCTCCTGCATTCCGTCCAGGACTCCATCCACCCATTGCTGTGGATCCTGTTCTGCCATACCGTCCTTTCCTATCCTTAGTTCGTAAGTTCTAGTTGCGGTACCTAGGGAAATTCGATTAGCATCAACTAGGGAGATCTTCACGGATGATGTCCCGAGATCGATACCAATGAATGCGTCCCTCACCGTAGATCACTTATCCCATTACTGACTGTAGAGCCACTCTACAATACTTTTAAGGAAGAGATCAACTGATTCTCTTGGCAGTGTAGAAGCCATCCCGTAGATGGGAGCCATTGAGGATGCGCTAATCTTTCCAGACCTCACTAATTCAGCAGCTTTCCTGAGGTCTTCAACAAAGGATTCCTTTACTCCTTTCAGCGTATGCCTGTGAGTGAGTGCTATATGGAAACCTGCAGGATTGGAAAGACCGTTAAGCATCCACCCGCTTTTTCCCATCGCTTCCCAGACAAGGTACGGATCCATCCGATCAGAAGTAATCGCAATAACCCACAGAGGGGTACCTATAACCTTTAACCCATCTATCTTTTCAACGGATCTTTTTATGTAGTCCCCAGTATCTAATATTTCTTTTGCAGCCTTTTTATAGCCATCGTAACCCATCAGTTGCATGGCAGCCCAGGCTGCAACAATAGGAAAACCGGCTCTGCTTCCCTGTAAAGTGGGACTGAAATATATCCCGCCCTGCCATGTGGCATTTGCATATATCTGATTCTGGAAGAAATCACTATTCCTGTAGAGTATCACGGAGGTGCCCTTGGGTGCGTATCCGTACTTGTGAGTATCCATGGAGATGGATGTCACCCCCTCAACCGAGAAATCAGAATCCACAATATCGTAACCGCTTTCCCTCACAAATGGATTTATGAATCCCCCGAGACATGCATCAACGTGCATCCCTATGCCCTTGTCCATTGAGATCTCAGCCATCTCAGGTATGGGATCAAAAGTGCCGAATGGAAAATTAGGAGCCGACCCTATTATCCCGATGGTATTATCGTTGATGTTTTCCTTTATCTTTTCAACATCCGCCCTGAAATCCTGGTCCAGGCCCGTAATCACAGGTCTTATGCAGAAATACTCGCAGGCCTTCAGAAACGCAGGATGAGCAGATGAAGGCAAAATGATCTCCGGATTGGTGATGTTTTTCTTCTTCCTGAAGTAATCCCTGTAAGTTTTCATGGCTAAGAGTATGCTTTCCGTGCCTCCAGAGGAAACAGAGCCACGGGTACCGTAGTCCCCTTTCATGAGGGAGGCCGACATACTTACTATCTCCCTTTCAAATTTGGATATGCTTGGCCAAATGTCGGGATGAAGGGCATTGGTCTGTGAAACTATGTGATAAAGTTTATCATAGAAGGAGAGAAGGGGTTCGTCCCCATGGTACACTGCTCCAGATACCTTACCCTGCTGCCACGGAATATTTTCCCTTTTGGTATATTGCGTTATTCTCTCAATTAGAATGTTTTCGTCTATGCCTCTTTCAGGTATTCTGGTCGTACTCCCTTCAACTTCATCATAAGGTCTAAGGTTTTTACGAAGTTCACTTATTATGGAATCAAAATTGATTCCGTCCATAATTTAATAATTGATTCTCAAATATTTTAATGTTGACTAAGCTTATAGGGAAAAATGCATGAATCTTCTTCTGTTAAGGTACGCATACACAGGAGTAAGTTATCAGCTGCGTTAAGAATAAGGATTTTTCGAATATTAGAAAAAAGGACTGTAATTATCAATATTCAAGAAAAACAAGTGAGATCACAATATCGCGGATTGGATGCTCGATGCGTTTTCCTTGAAAATATCACCTAATATCATCCAGCTGAAATGGGTAAAATTATTATTAAAATTATACTACCCTATAACATGAGTAAGAGAGACCTTTTGATAGAAAATCTCCCGCGAAGCGAGAGTGAGAAAATTCTGAAGATTAAAAACGAAAAGGTGATGGAGTTCGTGAATTATTACTACGACCTAATGAAACCTTCTTCAATATTCATTGTCACTGATTCCAGAGATGATTATGAATTTGTCAGGAATAAGGCGATTGAGCTTGGAGAAGAGAGCAAACTGAAAAAAGATAGGAACACTTATCACTTTGACAATTACTACGATCAGGCAAGGGATAAGGAAAATACCAGGATGCTCACCTCAGAAGGAGAGAAGATCCCTTTCATCAATTCAATGAAAAGGGAGGACGGTATAAGAGAGATAGAGGCACTCATGAAAGGATCTATGAAAGGAAGAACTATGATCGTGGGGTTCTTTTCCCTGGGGCCCCTGGAATCCCCCATGTCCCTGAAAGCAGTTCAGATAACGGATTCCTTTTATGTTATGCACAGTGAGTTGATTCTCTACCGAACAGCCTACCAGTATTTTGTAGAGAATGAAGGGATTGATTTTCTCAGATTCGTGCACAGCCAGGGGGAACTGGATGAGCGGAAGACGAGCAAGAATCTGAAGAACAGAAGGGTATTCTTCGATCTCGAATCCAGTATGTCTCTCTCTGTGAACACACAGTACGCTGGGAACACCGTGGGCCCAAAAAAACTTGCGTTCAGGCTCACGATCAACAAGGCTGTGAATGAAGGGTGGTTATCAGAACATATGTTCATCATGGGAGTAAACGGACCTAACGGCAGGGTGACATACTTAACGGGAGCTTTCCCCTCAGGTTGCGGGAAAACATCAACCTGTACTGTCCAAGGGGAAAGGATTGTGGGGGATGATCTCGCGCTTATTAGGGAGAGGGATGGGCAGGCCTTTGCTATAAGCCCGGAGATTGGCATATTTGGAATCATAGAGGGAATAAACAAAGAAGATGATAAGGCAATCTGGAACGTCCTTCACGGGGATGATGAGGTTATCTACTCAAATGTTCTGATCAGCGATGGTAAACCTTACTGGAACGGAATGGGGGAGGATATTCCTACGAAGGGAATAAATCACAGCGGTGAATGGTACCTCGGCAAGAAAGATGCTGAGGGTAATGAGATACCACCGTCCCACAAGAATGCAAGGTTTACCGTAAGCCTGAATTCATTCCCTGGACTTGATAGGAAGGCTTTAAACGAGAAGAATGGAGTTCCGGTGGGGGGTATGATTTTCGGTGGAAGGGACAGTGATACCTGGCCACCCGTCTGTGAAGCGCTCAGTTGGGACCACGGTGTTGTCAATAAGGGTGCCAGCATAGAATCTGAATCCACAGCTGCAACCCTCGGAAAAGTGGGAGTGAGAACGTTTAACGCCATGTCCATAATGGAATTCATGTCAGTGGACCTTGGAAAATACCTGAGGAACTACCTGGACTTCGGTAAGAAACTAAAGAACAAGCCAAGCATTTTTGGAGTTAACTACTTCCTGAAGGAGAACGGAAAATATCTTAATGATAAGGTGGACAAGGCCGTCTGGCTCAAGTGGATGGAACGCAGGGTCCACGGGGAAATAGGTGCTATCAAAACTCCCATTGGTTACATCCCAAAATATGAGGACCTAAAGCCACTATTCAAGAGCGTTCTCGGTAAGGAATATACGCTGAATGACTACGAGAAACAATTCGCGATAAGGGCTTCAAAACTAATTGAAAAAAATAAGAGGATAAGGGATGTATATGCCACGATAAAGACAACGCCTCCAGAGGTGTTCAGAGAGCTTGATGAGGAAACCGCAAGACTTATTGAAGCACAGAAGAAATTCGGAGATGTGATATCACCCCTGAAGTTCGCCTGAACAATTCCAGTGGATTTAGAATATTCACATTTTCCGGGTTATGATCTCCCTCACTGTTAGAGGGGACCATAACCTTCTCTATTTTGACGGATCTACTTTCCAATCATTTATGATAAACCGCCCAGAGACCTTATATTCGACGTCTCTGGATTCAGCACCTTTTCCTGGTGTCATTCGTAGCTACCAAGCATTGAAGTAGAGGAACGAACTCATTTTCCATGTACTTTTCATCGGATGAAAAAAGGATCGCATTTCCGGAAAGGCAGGAGGATAGGGATCCCATGAAGAAGCCAGTTGGAAAAGAAATCTCATCGAAACTTGAAAAGCTTTCATACGAATTGAGGCAAGAGACAGATTATAATTCAATATTTTCACTTGTCAAGAGGGCCGTAAAGACCTTCACCGGGAAGGAAAGGGCTGGGCTCGGCCTTGCACTGGCTGATTTGCCTCCGCAGCTTGGGGCATTCTGGGAAGTCGGTGGAAATTACATAGTGATTAATAAAAATCTCCTGGGCTCATTGAAAGCAGCAAATAGATCCCCGATTGAGATCAACTCATACGTTTTCGTAATCCTTATGCATGAATATCTCCATTCTCTCGGATTTCTTGATGAGTTGAGTACCAGGGCGGTAACCGCTAAAATATGCAAAGGTATATTTGAGGAAGGTCACCCAGCACGTCTCTTAAGCGAAAAGGATCCCTGGCAGGTTTATCCCTTCCTTATGCATGCTCCCGCAGGAAAGTGGGAAGGCGT
>Ga0080006_1083284_pt1 | contig 14187 bp, 15 predicted proteins | sample RS3BMetagenome_FD_69209 | JGI IMG/M metagenome (GOLD analysis project Ga0080006, IMG submission 69209) | Ferric oxide microbial mat and aquatic microbial communities from Rainbow Spring, Yellowstone National Park, USA - RS3B (SPADES... ...
AACATCTCCCTGGCCAAGTCGATCTTGGTCTTGAACTCGGTGACCATCCCCAAATCCAACATCTTCCTCACGGCGTAGGGGAAAGCTCCCACCATGAACGTCCTGTCCGTGGAGAGGTCCACTATGGCAACCGTGAGGAGCTGCACGCCCCTCTCGAACCTCCGGTGGGCGTGGCAGTAGATCCAGTAGTTCCCGTGGGGGCTCACGTCCTTCCCCCTGGAGTACTCCTTGTGGTCCACGGTGTCGTCTATGATGACGGCCACCTGACCCTTCACCAACCCCGACAGGACCTCCAGGTAGTCCCTCCACGCGCCGTCGAGTTCTCCCAACGCCTCCAGCAGGTTTGCGTAGTCCAACCCGAACGTCTCAGCAGCATTCCTCACGCTGGCCCTCCCACCTACCAGGACCATGAGGAGAAGTGCCAACCCGACCTTCCTGCTCCTCCCGTTCCCCCTCACCACTCCCAGAACCTGGTTGATCTCCCTGACCAGCCTCTCCCTAGCGAACTCGATCGGTCCCTTTCCGTTCAGCACCTTTTCAGCAGGACGACGTCGAAAAATGAAAACTTCTCGCTAATACCGGCTTCTTGGTATTACCTCCCTAAGATTCCCATAACTGCTGTATAAAAATATTTCTAATACTATGAAAAAGATTCAGTCCTTAATCTTACGACACTGCAGTTACATACCTTCACCTAGGTCGCTCATGGGTGTAAAGAATCGTAAAGAGAATCCCAAGACCTCAATATTCTAAGTCAAGGGATCTACGCCGATCCTGTACCGCAATTGCAGAGACCCAGCTCATCTATCTCGGAGTTACAAATAGGACAAGTGAATCCGGTTCCTTTCATTTCGTAGCACATCTTACCAAATTGGGCCAAGTGTGGATTGAATAGGCTCTCAATACCTTCGTGCAAACTTTTAAATCTTATTCTCCAGAGCGGCGAATCGTCCTTAAATAAGGTGAAAGTGACAGATTTTAACCCACCCTTCTCCTCAATATCATCCTGTCTTAACTGAATTTTCTTCATAACATAAATTCTCCAGCACTACTTTAAGAACTTTTTCCTGAGAAAACTAAAAAGTTTTAAAGTTTTAAGTAGTTTAAATCCCAACTGAAGGAACCTCCAACGTACTTAAGTTATTATGGAATAAAAAGTCATATACTGAAAGTAGCCATGGCCTCAGATTTCAAAGATATGCCGGGCGTGTAGAGTACTATGGTATAGTTTCCAGGGGAGAGTTTCAAGGGTAGTAGCAGTTGGAATTGAGCCTCGCTACCTAAGGGGATCACAAAACCGGAGTACCAGTTGACGCTGTCTCTCTTATTCTCATTCCAAGGGGCCTGGACTACCTTCACAGTAAAGTTCGATATCTGGGAAGAGTTGAGATAGATGTGCCACGTGGAGTTATATATTTCCAGGAGGGGAGCGGTAGCTGGATAGGCATCAGGACCATCAATGTCAGTTACATTCATGGCCAATAGAGTTCCGTTCCCGTGTTGACTCGCCTGTATGTAAGTTATCTCAAGTTTGGGAAGTTTCGAGTAGTTCACTAGGGGTCCCACAACGTTCCCGTAAGCCCACTGACCCGTAGCTAAGATCCATCCTGCCACTAGAACCGTGAATATTAAGGCTATCAGGGCGGTTTTGTCCATTTTCCTCACCATAGCTTAATCATGTTTAGGATAGGAACCTTCTTGGACAGAGCCCTATCACCTAACTTCTTGTAGAGTATGCTGTCAAGCCCCATAACTCTACCAGAGGCCGTCAGCATCAGGACCACTGCTCCTGCAGTCAGTAGAGAGCCTATTTGCCATTCGTCTTCACAGGTAGACCCTAACCAGTAGGCTGGAGCGAAGCCCAGGGACATAATCAAGGCAGCTAGAGAGGAAAGTCTAGTAAGGAGGCCTATTATTATGAATAGTCCCGCTATTATTTCCACATAGCTAAAGATTGTAAGGAACGCTACGTCCAAAGCTCTGTTCTCCAGTGTCATTATAAGGAAAGGTTTGAACGGGCCTGCATGGGGTAAAAAGTTCACAAGTTTCCCACCAACGAAAGAAGAAGAATTGGGGTCTAACTTGCTTGGCTTCAACACAGCTTTTCTTAATCCTCCGTCCAGGAACATCCATCCTACAGCGAACCTGAGAGGTAAGAGATACTCCATTCTCGTCGAGTTCCCCTCGTTGATTTTCTCCTTAGACATGATCTCACATCATGTCGTGACATCATTCCATTATATAAATTTTTAGTTTATAAAGTTTAAACTTAATAAAAGAAAAGGACCTATTAGAATAAAAAATCTCTATATTATTTATTTCCAATCAAGTGGACCTGGCTTAAGCAAAATTTAAGAGTTAGAATCACTCTGACCAGCTACGTTCTCTTTCCACCCTGGGTTAATGAAAATCTTCAAGATACGTTAAAGTCCCATAACCTTTGGGTAGGAGATTTCGTGTCTACCCCTCAGGGAGGAGGTCAGAATATGAGGAGTGTCAGATGTCGAGTTTGGAAAGGTAAATTGGCGTTGTAGCGCAGTAGGATGTCCCTACGTACGACCTAAAGGTGCTCTAATCCTTATCGTATATAAGATCGACCCAGACCTGAGAGATACTCATCCAGGTATACGCACATCACTCCTTCGTGACATTAAATTAAACTCTTACCCTATTCTACTACCTTTTATGGAAAATCACAATTAGTCTTATATATTTGCATTTTATCTTACAATAAACGATACTTGGGAAACACTTAATAACGAAGTCCTGAAGCATAGATTCAGAAATAGATGCGACCTAAAGGAAGTTCGAAGAAAAGCGACAGGAAGTACTTCCTGGCTATCGGCATTATCCTTGTAATACTCGCCTTTGGGATAGTAGCGTATCAGTCTAGATCATATTCCCAGACCTTGGAGCTCAATGGGATAACGGAGATCAACCAGGCTGTGCCCGTTGGTAACAACGTGATAGCCTTCGCTGGGACTCAGGGGAATGGAAACCTGACCAGGGGAGTAGCAGGTCTCATCTTCTTATCCAACGGTTCTTACACTCTCTTCAATGTGAGTGATTACTTTCTCCACGGAGCCATATACTCCATTTCTTATAATGGGTCAGCCTATCTCCTGGGTGGAACCAGATACGGCGTAGTGGACAACACATCGGTCCTCATCCCCACTCTTGTACTGTACGACAACGGAAGGGTGGTGAACTTGTCTCGCGACATACCTAACTTTTACATACCTGGACAGATCCTAGCTACCTCATGGGCTGACGGCTATTGGTTAGTTGGAGGTACTGCGTTAACAGTAATGGATGGTAGAACCTACCAAGTGCCTTTTCTCCTAAAGGTAAAAAATAATTTGACCGATCTGACCCCTTATTTACCCTCCTATTTTCTCTCTCCCATTTCCGTGGGTACCGGTATTTACACCCTTTCATCGAACGGGAGCTACACGCTAGTAGGGGGGTCCCATCTGTTTAACTTCACAATGGCCATTTACAACGGCTCCAAGTTCCTCAATATTACACCTTCTTTGGGGTCCGTTCTCACCTCCGCCCCTATACCTGGAGGATGGATCTTTGGAGGGTTTAATTACTCCCTTAATGACACAGAGATCACGCTTACGTTACTTGGTGTCATTCAAGGTTCACATGTTGACGAATATAAGTTGAAATATCAAGTAGGAGTAATAACTGCAGTTTCGTATTATACTGGAGTTTACGCCGTAGCGTTGAGGATACCAACAGTCAATAATCTCACTGGGGTAGTAAGCGAGGAGGGGATCATCTTGACAGGCCGTTCTCCCTCCTCTTTAGTCACCGTTTATGTTGGCGAGAACGAGAGTATTAATTCCCTCCTGTTCACGGGAAACCACCTGATAGGGGTAGGTTATAAGGCGACACCTGAGGGTAAGGAAGGATTACTAATTATATTAAGTGAGTGATACTAAATACTTTATTCTCGATTTCTGCCGAAAGAACATGATCTCTCACCGTGTAAGCTCTGCCCAAAAGGGAGTGACCCGGAGATGCGACCTGCGTGCCCTTCTGCTCGAAGGAGTTCAACGACTCGCCTTAAGTAGGTAGCTCGGGGCTAACTCCCTAGCTCCATCGTGGTTAAAGATAAAGCTATTGAAATAAAAGCGTGGGGATGAACGGGGAAAACTCCCGTCCTTAAGAGTTCCGGCCAATGTATAATTAATAAAAACATCCCCACTGGCATTGAAGAGGGTCATGATGAGGAAACTAAATTTCTATCAAGCGTTGGCTATAGGCCTTGGAAACATAATTGGAGCGGGCATCTTCGTCATGGCTGGATCGAGCATATCTGCGGCAGGCCCCGGGGCGATCCTAGCCTTCCTCATCACCGCTCTTTACGCGGTGAGTGTGGGGCTAAATAGTGCTGAGCTCTCCTCAATATTCACTGATGTGGAGGGAGGAGTTTACAGCTTCACGCTGAAATCCCTCGGGGAGACTTCGGGATTCCTAGTTGGGTGGTTCAGAGTGATAGCCTACTCCATAGGAGGAGGGGCTACCGCGCTGGGATTCTCCGGATACCTAGTTCAGGTAGGATTGATTCCGCCTCCCCTCTACTACCCTGTCGCTGCCCTTTTGATATTGACGCTCCTCACCATAGACTATCTCGGTCTGAGACTAGCAGCGGAGGTTGAAAGTGGTCTGGTTGTCCTAAGTGTGATGGGACTCACAGTCTTCATAGTCTCCAGTTTCGTCCTAGCGGGAATCAGGCCAAATAACTTCATCCCGCTCCTTCCTCACGGCGTATACGGTTTGTTGACCGCATCCAACATAGCCTTCTTCGCTTATTCGGGATTCAACACCGTGGCTACTCTTACGCCCTCCACCGAAAATGGGGAGAAAGTGATACCTAAGGCCATCGTGGCTTCCCTGATCCTCAGTGCTCTGCTTTACATGGCCGTGGTCACAGCCATGGTAAATGCGGTGATGTGGACCTCCTTCGGCGAGAACTCGGCTCCCCTGGACCTAGTACTTGGCTCTCTTCATTCCCCAAAATACTTGGTTGACTTCGTCACCCTCACTGCATTGTCTGCTACTATCAGTGTGACGCTCTCTACCATAATAGCAGGTGAGAGGACGCTCAGACAGCTGTCAGGGGATTTTAGGTTACCTTTTTCGGGACACCCGCTCATGCTGGTGGGGTCAGTGATGCTCCTCTCCCTGTTCCTCGGAAACGTGGAGGCCATAGCTTTAGCCAGCAACTTCGGCATAGTGTTCTCATACATGTTGACGGGAGTTGAGGTAATGAGAGTGAGGAGGAGGGGCCTGAGGGGAAAGTTCAGGTCTCCTGCATATCCCTGGCTACAGGTAGCCTCAACGGTTCTCTCAGCTATCTTCCTCATCTCTCTGGGGGGAACGTCACTCGCTATAGGGGCCGTGACTCTGTTAGTGGGGCTGGTGATCTATGAGATCCTGCGGGAGGAGAGGAGATAGAACATATTGTTTAAATTTCCTCTTCGCTATAGACATTCATGTATGTTTTCAGCATTGAGCACACGTCCTCAAACATGGTCAGGTCCGTGGGGAGGAAGAGTGCTTACCTTGGTGAACTGGCTAGGTCAGGGATAAGAGTCCCGTGGGGCTTCGTAGTTACAAGGGCCGCGTTCAGGAGATTCATGGAGCTCGTGAGAGGAGAGATAAACGAGATCTTGAGGGGGGTGAACCTAGACGATCCCACCGATGTGAGGAGGAGGTACGAGACGGTTAAGGACCTTATTGCCTCTAAGGAAATGCCCCTAGACATCCACCTGGAGTTGGAGCAGGGTTTGAGAACCATAACTTCGGACTTCGTCGCGGTCAGACCTACCATTACGTCACCCATGTCAGGACCTAGCTTCGCTGGAGAACTGGATACGTACCTGTTCGTGGAGAAGGGGGAAATAGAACATTATATCAAAATGGCTTGGGCCAGCTATTTTAACCCTAGGGCCTTGGCTTACAGACTTGCCTCCGGCAACGTAGCTGAGATAGCCGTACTTGTCCAGGAGATGGTGGAACCTGATTCTGCGGGCACCGCGTTTACAATTCATCCCGTCACTAAGGACCCGAACGTTGTGGTCATAGAGTCCTCCTGGGGATTAGGGCAGGCGGTTACCAAAGGTCTGGTGACTCCTGATACTTTCGTCCTTCCCAAGAGGGACAGGGTAGTCAAGGAGAAGATAATAGGTCATAAACACCTTATGTTAAAATACGACCCGAAAAGCAAATCCGTAGTTGAGGTTCCCCTAGGAGGTAAGGCCATGGAACCCAGCCTCGATAACGTGAAGGCAGTGGAACTGGCCAACCTCGCTATACGTATAGAGGAGCTGTTCGGGAGACACGTCAACTTGGAGTGGGCCCTGAGTTCCAACAAGCTATACATATTGGAAGTTAGGGGAGTCAGGACTACGTGGGAGGACCTCTAGGGTACAGAGCTCCTGCAGACTTGGAGGTCTCTGAGCAGTTCGTCTCTGTTTGACCACTCACTCGACCTTAAGAAACCCGTTCTACCCCCTAGACAGGCCCGGACGTGACTTGATGACGTCTCGTGTACAGGGCAATAATTAAACAGCAGTAATGGGGTTTTCCCTTAGGTAGCGCTCTGCAATCTAGGTGAAATCCAATAACTGCTGAATTAAACTTAGCCTTTACCACGAGACCTTAAGGCAAAGTCCCACAACTACTGCTGCGTGTTAACCTTTGCTTACCCAAGGAATTTTATCCACGTCTGGATGCTTGAAGTATGAGATACCTTATTGTAGGACTGGGCTTCATAGCTACTCACATCGCCCTGAGACTCTCACAGTACAAGGACACTTCAAGTGTCACTGTCACCTACAGGTCCCTTAACCCAGTGAAGGAGGAGTACGTGAAGCTGTTGAAGGGGAGGGTAGACGTCGTCAAGGCAGACCCCATGGATGAGCAGTTCAGGAAACTGGTGAGAGACTCAGACACCGTGGTGAACCTAGTTGGGGAGATCTCCGGGAGCGAGGAAACGTTGAGGAGGGCAAACGTGGAGGTGCCGACGGCTCTGGCCAGGATGTCTGCTAAGGAGGGGAAGCAATTCATCCACTTCAGCGGAGCTACGTCAACCGGTGCAACGGGAACTAACGTGAGAGTGGAGCAGGAGCACTGTAAGGGCGTCTCGCCCACGACAACGTTTGAGATCACCAAGTGTCAGGGGGAGAGGTCTGTTATGAACGAGACTGAAAAGGAAGGTACTCCCTTGGCTATCCTGAGACCGACGTTGGTCTACGGGAGGTACGCTGCCCACGTCCAGTTCGTGAGCATGTACAGACTTGCTAAGGTGGGTTTGTTACCTAAACTGGGACTTCTCATGGCCACGGTAAACGCTGACTGGCTAGGAGACGCCGTGAGATCTCTGAGCCAGAAGAGACCGAGGAGGCTCTACGTTTACGCCAGTGAGTGCGGGACTGTGCCCGTATCTAGGTTCTTCCAACTTATGGCCGAGTCCCTGAAGCGGAGGGGAATTCAACTGCCAGTTCCACTCGGGATAGCTAAGGCCTTCCTGCCCAAGGATATAAGGGCTCTCCTGAGGTACTCCGGAACCTCCTATGATTGTCAGCCCTTCAAGGAGATCTCCGGTCACTCGGAGTTCGATCCTGAGGAGGTAAGACTCAACGCCCTCTTCCTGAGGGACCTGGAAAAGAAGGGTAAGCTGATCCCCACTTGACTAGGGATAGTTCCTCGCCATCAAGGTTGAGAGGAGGGAAGTGTAGGGTATCGTGAACAGGTTGAGTATGGGGATTGTGGACAGTATGGATCCTATTAGAACTACGACGGCTGAGTTTCCATCCCTTGAGAAGGAGTTTGAGTACCAGTTCAGAGACGCTCCCAATCCCATCGCCCGACCCAGGGCCAGGTGAGAGGTGATCACGTAGGCCAGTATGAGGACTAGTCCCTCAATAACGAAGGCTCCTGGAACTCCTGCTAAGGCCAGTAGACCGTATATCAACCCCACCAGTAGGGCTGTTGGAAGGATGGTTCCCGTGTTCGCGGTGGTTCGTCGCCAAGCACTTCCTACGTCAGGGACCATACCGTTCATGACGTCCACGGACTCATAGGCCTCCAGCTGAATGAGGAAAGTGATGACTATTCCCACTATGAAACCTATCACGAAAGCTATTCCCCTTATGGCTGTAAAACTGATCAAGGGAAGGAGGGCCACTGTGATCAAACCTATGGCGAATCCTAGAACTAGTGTTATAATTAACGCCAGAAGTGCAGGTATGATCATACCTAAGTTCCTGGTGAATAGTTCCAGAGCCTGCTGATAGAGGGGTTTCACGTATCCTGGAGGGGTGTAGCCTCCTTGCGGATTCCAAGTGGGGGGAGGGCTCTGAGGAGAAGAGGTAGGTGGGCTCTGACTTGGGGGAGTAGAACTGGAGGAGTACACAGACTGTAGGCTGTACCCGCAGGATGAACAAAACTGGGCGTTATCAGGGTTCTGTGCCCCACATCTAGGACAATACTTCGTCATGAGGGCTAGTCCCATTACCAAATTATAAGTTTTTGGAATTGGAATTCCTAGTCACTTAGTTTCCTAGACATTAGGAAGAAAAGTTATGTAGGCAGAAGGAGCTAGCTAGGTTCCATTTAGGAACTGAATTAAAATGGAAAAGATTAACCAAAGTATCCATGACTAAATATTAAAAGCGGTCAATTAGAGATGAAATAATAGGAAAAAGACCTTTATAAGGTAAATTATAAGTACGTTGAAGCTAGAGTGATCGAGAGTTTTTCCCGGACTTGCTAATCCCAATAAACTTTAATGAGTTAAATAAAGCGAATTTGCGATGAGGCCTGAACGACCGCTTAAGGCTGCGTATTAACACGTTTCGTCTTGAAACGATAGTATTGGTCTCTTCTATCTTAACTTCTTTTGTAATTTTGAACTCTAATATTGTAATCTATCACTTTCGTTTTTCATTCATTCCTGTAGATAGAACGATTTTAATTGTACAGCAGTGATCTGTCAAGAACGGCCCGTACTCTCAAGTTGGGAGAGACGGACAAGGAGAGAAGAGCTCCTTCAGAGAGAGTTTAAACTCCTAGTTCAGAATGAAAGTCGAACGTAGTATCTTATATTAGGCGTGCTTCGAGTCCTTCTTTCGCGGCTATTTCGTATTGTTTTTTATCAGATGTTACTAATTCAAAGTTATTTAATTTGGCTAAGGCAATAAACAGGGAGTCATAAACTGTTATTTTATTCCTATTTGCTATCTTAAAACCTTCTATTAAGTAATCGTCCTGCTTTACGAACAACATGGCCTCACGCTTAATTAAGTCAGAAAGTATGTTGATTGCCACTTCCTCCTTCATCTCCCCACGCAGTACCTTTTTCCACAAAGCACTAGCAACCTCCTTAATTGCTAAGTCTAAAGTCATCACACCTTCAGTTATCACCTCCGCCACTTTTTCCCAGCCCTTCTCCCTTGAGAAAAATTTTACTAGGGAGGAAGAGTCAATGACTCTCACGGTCCTCCCTCACAGAACCTACCGAGAATCCCTCCTCACTGGGCTTAACGTCCTTGAGATCTTCAATCCACTTATTTACGTATTCTTTAGCCTTGACCTTAAGGTAAAGTTCTTCCAAAAATTTTCTTACCTCCTGATCAACGTCTATACCTTGTTTTTCTAACTCCTCTTTTATCTCCTTCTTTATCCTCACACTAATGACTGTAGACATATGTGTCTACTAAACGTAGACACAAATAAAGGTTCTCCTCTATCTACTTGAAGCGGGACCAACGATGACCATCACGATGACCAAATTAAGGTTTTCGCGAGTAGATCCTGGAAGGATGTTTAATTATTTGATAATTACAGATTAAGCTATGACCACTCAGACGGAGGAGGAGAGGAGCGGTGCATCGATCCTGCTCCAGGCACTGAGGAGGGAAGGGGTTGACAAGATATTCATGGTCTCCGGAACCGACTATGCTGCCTTCATTGAGGAGAAAGTGAGAGATCACTCCCTTCCGGACTTCGTGATAGTCCCTCACGAGATCACTGCAGCTTCTGCGGCTCTGGGATACTCCCTGGGAGGAAAGTTGGGAGTGGTAGCTGTCCACACAGTCCCTGGGACTGCGAACTCGTTGGGGATAATAGCTAACGCCTTCACCAGCAGGATACCCCTCATCGTAATAGCCGGTAGGTCACCCTACACCGAGGAGGGAAGTACAGCCAGCAGGAACTTGAGGATTCATTGGACGCAGGAGGCCAGGGATCAAGGAGGTCTCGTCAGGCAATACGTTAAGTGGGACTTCGAGGTTAGGAGAGCGTCGCAAATGGAGGTGGCAGTGATGAGAGCCCTACAGATCGCCAGGAGCGAACCACAAGGACCAGTATATCTCGTAATACCCAGGGAAGTGAGCGTGGAGAGATCCTCCTCAAGGAGAGTTCCCATGGATCCCTACGAACCGGGCCCCTCTCCCTCAGCCCTGAGAAGGATAGAGGAATTGATAAGGGAGTCTGAGAAGCCTGCCATCATCACTTGGAGGGCTGGGAGGAGGGAAAGTTGGTATGCCTCGCTTCAGAGATTCGCCGAGAAACTGGGGGCCCCGGTCCTGCACTACGTGGGGGAAGTGGTGAACTATCCCTCCACTGGAGGGATGGCCTTGGATAGGTTGGATCTCTCTGAGCCAGACCTACTCATCGTAGTGGAGTCTGAGGTTCCCTGGATACCCAAGAAGGTCAGGGTAAACGCAAAGGTGATAAAGGTCGACGTTGATCCCTCGTACTCCTATATACCATATTACGGTTTCAGGTGCGACGTCTGTCTTCAGGCGACTCCTGAGGCGCTCGACATGGTCAGGGTAGATGCCAGGGATAAGTGGAGGGACGAGATCAAGGAGAGGGTGGAGAAGAGGAGAGAGGAGAAGGCGAAGGAATTGGAGCGATTACGGTCTGGAAAGAAGGTACACCCCAGGTTACTGTCCCACTTGGTGTCCAAGCTTGGGGGTGTAATATTCAACGAGTACCCCTTCAACCCCAGGTACGCAGACCTCTCTTACAGCCAGTACTTCGGCGATCTATCCGAGGGGCACCTGGGTTGGAGTCTGGGAGCGGCCTTCGGTTACAGGGTAGCTACGGGACGTGAAGTGATAGCGACTGTGGGAGACGGCTCCTTCATCTTCGGGGTACCGGAGGCCTTCTATCACGCATGTGCCTCTTACGGTTTACCTGTGCTGGTGGTGATTTACGATAACGGCGGTTGGCTAGCCTCTGCTGAGGCTGTGGACGAGGTCTTCCCGGAGGGCTTAGCTAAGGCTAAGTCACTCTATCCCGGAGCTGACTTCAAGAGGTATAATATAGGTGAGACCGTGAAGGCTTTCGGGGGTTACTTCAGGTTAGTGGAGATGGTGGACGAGGTGGAGGAGTCTCTACGCGAGGGTTGGAGGAGCGTTAAGGCAGGGCAAATAGCAGTAGTCCAGGTGATAGTGGAGAGGACCAGGTAACTTCAACCCACTACTAAGTTTAGCCTACAGTTCCAGTGGAGTCAGAGATTTGGCTCGTGCAAGCTGATCCCGGAGGAAGATTGACCTGAGATCGTTCAGGAAAGTGATTTTAGGGCACTGAAGAGAAAGCTATGAGGACGTGAAAATCTGCGTTGGAATTCAAAATTACGTCTTCTAACAACCGGGCCTCAACTTGTCTAAAGTTTAATTTAGGGTCAACTAATGTTACCCGTGGAAGAACTGATAAAAAGGCCGAGGAGCTGGGAATAAACGTGGAGGACTTGATTATGGACGCGATTTCAAGACACGACCCTCCTGAGGCCACAAAGCTTAGGTTGAAACTAGTTGAAGATATATGGCTGAATGTGAGGAGTACCTTAGGAAGGGTGACCCCGTCCAGGCCTCCGAAAAGGCGTATAAGGTAGCTGAGGAACTGGTGAAAGCGTTGTCCGAGAAGTTCGGGTTACCGGAACATGACCAGGCATCGAATGAAAACAGATGGTACACACAATGGTTAGTTTCGGCCTCGAACAAGTTGGCTGAACGATTGGGGAGTTGGGTGATCTGAGGCTGGAGTGCTGGATGCACTCTTCACGTTTGGAGATTTCATGACGCAAAATTATCCGTGAACGATATCACTGAGTACGTGAAAGAGGTGAAGGAGATGCTACAATATTCGGAAAAATACTACTAGTCTAGGAGTTATCTGCCTAGTTAAGGTATGTTGCAGGGAGGTTAACTACGAATAACCTTTATGAACGTCCCAGGTTTGAGATCTGACATGCTCCTTATCATAAGGGCGAAGGTTCCCTAAGTTGAGGGTTAGATTCCTCTAGTAGTGATGGTACGTGTTTATCTTTGGTTTAGACCCTGTATGCCGCTTGGTCCTTCCCCTGGATTACTGGGGAAGGCTCGCTCTCGCTCCTCCACGAGAAGTTGACCAGAGGAGCTGTGTATGAGTGTGGCAGAGGTGCTACTGGTAAACTCCAGCTCAGGTGTCTCGGTGACGCTTGTCAGTCCACTAAGTCCTCACACTCGATCACGATTTAACAGCAGTAAGGGATTTTCCCTTGAGTACCGCCCTGTAATCCAGACGAATTCCAAATTATTGCTGGTTTGAAATGAAATGAGTGGAGAAAGCTTAGGGACAGACGGAAAAGCTCAATACCCTCACAGAGTAGTCTTCAATGTGAAGGCCTTACTGTTTGAACGACAGGGTCTCGAAAACCTGGAGCTTAGAGACGTTGACACAAGGGAACTGAGGGAGGGAGAAGTTAGGCTCAGAGTTACGCTGGCTTCAGTCAACCCGGTCGACATATTGAGTGTGGAGAAACTCAGGGTAAGTCCGATGCCTCACATTCCGGGCTCCGAGTTCACAGGCGTAGTGAAGGAAGTGGGGGAGGGTGTTGAGAACGTAAAGGAGGGTCAGAAAGTAGCAGTGTACACCAGACTCTTCGACGGAAAATGCGACATGTGTATGAGGGGCGAGCAGACCTATTGCGTTAGTGGGAAGAGAATGGGGGTTGAGGCTCAAGGTGGGTACGCTGAGGAGGTCATAGTCCCGGCCATCAATGTGTTCCCCTCAGATTTACCTGAAGAGGCGTTGGCCAGTCTACCCATTGCAACGCTGACTCCCTATCACGCTTTGAGGACTGCTCGCGTCTCGCCTGGAGAGACAGTGGTAGTGCTAGGAGCGTCGGGTAATACAGGCTCATTCGCTGTCCAGTTGGCTAAATTCATGGGGGCCACTGTAGTGGCCGTCACCAGGAAGGAGTGGGTCAAGGAGCTCGGGGCGGATTACGTCGTGGATTACTCCCATGCTGATGTCCTGGTCAGGGACATCACGGAGGGCAGGATGGCAGACGTGGTAGTTAACCCGTTGGGTAAGGACTATTGGGATCTGGGACTTAAGCTGGTAGGTAACCTCGGGAGACTGGTCTTCTTCGGTGGAATCACCGGAAACCAGACATCCATAAACTTAGGAGAGATCTACTCTAGGCATATCAGTCTCCTCGGGACGAATAGGGGAAGGGTTTCTGAGTTCGTGGAGTTGTTGAGACTATGTCGAAGGTGTAAGGTAAAGGTCGGAAAGGTATTTCCGTTGGAGAGAGGGGTTGAGGCCATGATGGAGTTTAAGTCTGGTAGTAGAGACGGGAGAATATTCATAAAGGTAAATTAATTTTACCAACTCAGCGTCATCCTGCCGAAAAGGTGCTGAACGGAAAGGGACCGATCGAGTTCGCTAGGGAGAGGCTGTCAGGGAGATCAACAGGCTGGGAGTGGTGAGGGGGAAGGGGAGGAGCAGGAAGGTTAACTGGCACTGATCCTCATGGTCCTGGTAGGTGGGAGGGTCAGCGTGAGGAACGCGGCCGAGACGTTCGGGTTTGAATGTGAATTGATGGGGCGTTGGGAGAACTCGACGACGCATGGAGGTCCTGTCAGGCTGGTGAAGGATCAGATCGTCATCGTGGACGACACCGTGGACCACGACGCTCTGGGTAGACGTGAGCCCCCAGGAACTACTGGATCTGCTGCCACGCCCACGGGAGGTTCGAGAGGGCCAAGCTCCTCACGGTCGCCATAGTGGACCTCGGGCAGGACGTTCACGGTTTCCCCTACGCCGTGAGGAAGATGTTGGATTTGTGAGGGTCACCGAGTTCAAGACCAAGATCGACGAGGCCAGATGTTGGAT
>Ga0080006_1136083_pt1 | contig 14182 bp, 11 predicted proteins | sample RS3BMetagenome_FD_69209 | JGI IMG/M metagenome (GOLD analysis project Ga0080006, IMG submission 69209) | Ferric oxide microbial mat and aquatic microbial communities from Rainbow Spring, Yellowstone National Park, USA - RS3B (SPADES... ...
CGCCGTGCGGCAAAAAGGCGGGGTGCCGAAAGACTCCCGGGTCGCCGGGGGGGCGGGGACCCCGGGGTTGGAGCGGGCGCCCACGGAGGACCCCCCCCGCCGCTATGCCGCCGAGCAGCCGAGCCTGATCCGGCTCAATTACGGGCTCCAGCGGCACCACGGCGGCGGGATGGCCGTCCGGACGATCGCCTGCCTGCCCGCGATGGTCGGAGCCTGGCGGCATCACGGCGGCGGGGCCTTGCTCTCGACCAGTGGCTCCTACGACTTCAACATGGAGGCCCTGACCCGCCCCGACCTCGCGCCGAAGGGGACCCGCGTCGTCAACATGAATCACCTGGCCGAGGCCCTCGCCGGCGAGCTTCCCGGCCCGCCGGTCCGGGCGATCTACGTTTATAACTGCAACCCGGCGGCCGTCGCCCCGAACCAGCGAAAAGTGGTCGAGGGGTTGACGCGGGATGACCTCTTTACCGTGGTCCACGAGCAGTTCGCGACCGACACGGTCGACTACGCCGATCTCGTCTTGCCGGCGACGACCCAGCTCGAACATATCGACATCCTGGGATCCTACGGCCATCACTTCGTGATGCTCAACGACCCGAGCATCGCCCCGAGAGGCGAAGCCCGGTCCAACAACGACGTCTTCCGCAACCTCGCCGCCCGGCTCGACTTCGAGCCTGAGCTTTTCCCAGACGACGAGACTTTGATCCGCCAGGTCCTCGATGGCGGTCCGACCACCCGGGGAATCACCCTGGAGCGGCTCCGGGAAGAGCCCTCGATCCGCCTCGACCTCCCGGCGGATTACCGGCCGTTCGCCGAGGGGATCTTCCCGACACCCTCCGGCAAGTGCGAGTTTTACTCGGAGCGGATGCGGGCGGACGGCCTCGACCCCTTGCCCTCATACACGCCGCCTCGGGAAGATCCGAGAACCCGGCCCGACCTGGCCGGTCGCTACCCGATCCAGCTTCTCAGCCCGCCCCGACCGCAGTTTCTCAATTCGACCTTCGCCAATTCCCCGAGCCACCGGCAGGCCGCGGGCGACCCGACCGTCGAGATGTCCGCCGAGGACGCCCGGGGCCGAGGGCTGATCGACGGTCAATGGGCCGAGGTCTATAACAACCGAGGAGCGTTTCGGGCCCGGGTCGCGCTGACCGGCGCCGTCAAGCCCGGGGTCGCCGTGGCCACGGGCCTGTACTGGAACAAGCTCGTCCCCGGCTCCGGCAACGCCAACAGCACGACCTCCACCGCCCTGACCGACATGGGTGGGGGCGCCACCTTCTTCGACAACCTCGTGGAAGTCCGGGCATTTCAGGGAGCCGAATAGCGGCTTGCCCAGAACCGACCTTCGATCCCCTGACGAGCCGATCGGTGAAGGCGCGCCGGCAGGGGTCCGGTTACAATCGTCCCGGAATGATGGCCGAGATTTTCGACTCGATCGTGAGGGAGCCTCGAACCATGTCCCTGCTAACCCGACCCGCGCCGATTCCTGCTCTGACCCGGATGACCGTCACGCTTTACACCCGGCCGCAGTGCTGCTGCTGTGGCTCGGCCCGGGACGTTCTCGAAGCGTATCAGGAATCGCACGGATTCGCGATCGAGGAGGTCGACGCCTCCGACCCCTCTTTCGAGGTCTTGATCGGACCGACCGTCCCGGTGATCGCCGTCGACGGCAAGGTCCGGTTCCGGGGCGAGGTCAATCGCGTCCTGTTCGAGCGGATGCTCGAAGCCCGAAGTCTCGAAGGCCGATCGTCCTGATCTCATTTTGAAAGAAACCGAAGCCCAAAAAGGCGAGGGCCAACCCCAGACCGGCCGGAAGTCTCGGTCTCATCGGGGTGGCCCTCGTCAGGAATCCCGGCCTCAGAAGACGACGGGTAGCTTTTGCTCGCGGCGAACCGCGACGAACTGGCCGACGTGCATCAACGGGTGCAGGCCGGTCAGATTGAAGGTCAGGCCCACGGTCGAGGCAAAACTCCGGATCGACTCGGGCGACGGGGCGTCGAGGTCGGCCTCGGACAACGACTCCAGCGCGGCTTTGGTCGCGGCGCGCTGGGCCTTCCAGAGGGCCAGATATTCGGCCTTCGAGTGGAACTGGGTGGGATCGTCGATCTCGGTGGTTTCTTTCTTGTACTTCGCGTCAAACCCCTCGGGCAGAGCGGGGCAAGAGCCGGGCTTGACCGCCTCGATGAAGCTTCGCTCGCTCGAAATGAGGTGGCCGAGCTGCCAGGCGATGTGGTTCATCCCGGCCACGGGCCTGACGAACAGAGCCGACTCGGGAAGGTCGGTCAGATATTTATCCATGACCATGTCGGCGACATTGATCGACTGAAGAATCGCGTCCTTGGCGTGCATCGGGCTTCGGCCTCGTACGTTGAAGAAGGGAGAGAGTCATCGATTCATCGAGACGACGGGAACGAGGGATAATCGAGCTTCGAGCACGAATGGCCATTACCAGCCGTGATGTTGCTTGAGCCACTCGATCTGCCCGGCGTGGTGGCGGCCGTGCCAGGCGTAAAGGTCGAGGGTTTCTCCCAGGCTATAAGTCCGGTTTCGCTCCGGGTGATAATAAGTCCTGGCGAAGTCATCGGCCGGCAAGGCTCGAAGCAGCCGGACCCACCGGGTATGGAGACCTTCGAGAATCCGGAGCGAGAACTCCGGGTCTTCGTAAGCGTCGGCGCTCTGCGACCACTCCCATTCCTTGTAGGGCTTGATCGTCGGGTTGTCCTCGGTCAGGGCCAGCTTGAAGCGAATGAACGCATTCATGTGGCTGTCCGCCAGGTGGCTGACAATCTGGCCCACGCTCCAGTTGACGTATCGGGTGCCAAGCTGCGGGCCCGACATCTCGGCAACCAGGCCCCGGACATGCGACGGCATCCGACCAATCTCTGCGATCGACGCGGCCCGGGTCTCGTGGGTCGGGTTGGAGATCGCGACGAATTCGCCAGCGGGATATTTCGGCGGGGACACGGCGACCCTCCTTCTTCCAAAGGACTCGGGACTGGCTGGGCGATCGGGATCGGGATCGGTCAATCCCTGGTCTTCGACTCGCGACCGGGATTGGCCCGCCCTGAGGATTCCGTCCTCAGTTCCGATCCTTCCCGGAGAGTGAAGTCGGCGATAAAAAGCTGGCTCTTGCGGTCGGTCTCGCGACCGCTCGAGGTCCACAAGAGCTTCTTGCCATCGCTCGAAAAGACAGGCAGGCCGTCGAACCCCTCGCGAAAGGTGATCCGCTCTTCGGTCCCCGAGTCCACGTCCATCAGGTAGAGTTCATAATTGGCATGTCCATGGCGACCCGTCGCATAGATGATGTGACGGCCGTCGGGGTGAAAGTACGGACCCCAGTTGACCGTGTCGTTGTCGGTCAGGGCCCGCTCGGCGGTCCCTTCGACGTTGTTGATGAAGACCTGAAGGTTGTCGTTGCCCTTGCGGTCGCTCCGGTAGATGATCCGCTTGCCGTCGGGCGAGAAGAACGGACCACCGTCGTAGCCCTTGGATTTCGTGATCCGTCGGACGTTCTTGCCGTCGGCATCCATGATGTAGATGTCGGCGTCGCCGTCGCGGAACGAGGTGAAGATGATCTGCTTGCCGTCGGGCGAGTACGACCCTTCGGCGTCATATCCCGGCGTGTCGGTCAATCGGACCAGGTTCGAGCCGTCGGGATCGGCCTTGAAGATGTCCATGAAGGGGTCGAAGTCCCAGCGGTAATTCGCACCCGCCCGGCTGTAGGCCGGCCCCTTGGGTGCCGCAGGCTCGGCCTTGCCCGAGACGATCGCCGGATCGAGGTGCGACGAGGCGAAGAGGATCGACTTGCCGTCGGGATGATAGTAAGCGCAGGTGCATTTCCCTTTGCCGGTGCTGACCATCTGCGGAACGGCGTCCGGCTTCAGGTCGGCGGTGAAGATCTGGTAGTCTTCCTCGTTCGGCTTCGGTTGATGAAACACCGAGAGCGGGATCGGTCGGACCGCCTGGAAGATGATTCCCTGGCTGTCGGGACGGAAATATCCTTCACCGGCCTTGGCAAATCCGAAAGTCACCTGGCGGATATTCTTGAGATGCCTGGCCTCGGCCGCGTCGGCCTCCCGGGTGTCCGGGGGCGCGGGGGGCTGGGCGATCAGGAGCACGGCGAGGGCCAGGTGGGCGACCATGTCAGGAAGAACTCCGTCTCCAGGGGGATGCTTTCCGCCGAAGGCCACGGCGCCTAGTATAGGGCGGGCCCAGGCCTTCGCCAATGGCCTCGACCCTTTGTGATCGATCCGTTATGGAGACGTTGGTTGAAGATCTACACCAAGACCGGCGACGACGGAACCACCGGCCTGCTCGGTTCCGGTCGAGTCGGTAAGGACGACCCGAGAATCGATTCCTACGGGACCGTCGACGAGCTGAACGCCATGCTCGGCCTGGCCCGGGCCTCCGGTGGGCTCGACCGGGATCTGGATGGACTGGTCGCCCGGGTCCAGGACGACCTCTTCGCCGTCGGCGCCGCGCTGGCCGACCCTAATCCTTCGGGCAAGTTCCACAACGCCGTCAGCGAAGCCCACGCGACCCGGCTCGAAGCCGAGATCGACCGGCTCGAAGCGGAACTCTCCCCCTTGACCCAGTTCATCCTGCCCGGCGGTAGTCCCTCCGCCGCACAGATCCACCTGGCCCGGACCATCTGCCGGAGGGCCGAGCGACTGGTCGTTCACCTCGGCCATCAGCCCGGCTCGGACGTCCCGCACCACCTGGTCGCCTACCTGAATCGCCTGAGCGACTTTCTTTTCGTCCTCGCCAGGGCCGTGAATCAGCGGGCAGGCGTCGCCGATACTCCGTGGTCGGGACTCTGAAATGGACCTGAAAGGCAAGGCCATCCTGATCACCGGCGGTCGACGGGTCGGCTCGGCGCTCGCCTTGATGCTGGCCGACCGGGGCGTCAATGTCGCCCTGACCTACCACACAAGCCGGGAAACGATCGAGCGAACCGCCTCCGAGGTCGAGGCCCGAGGCGTTCGCGCCCTGGCCATCGCCGCCGATCTCGCCGATCCCGATCAGGCCCAGGGAACCGTGGCCCAGGTGATCGATCGATTCGGCCGGATCGACGCGCTGGTCAACATGGCCAGCATCTTTCGACGAACTCCGTTTCGATCGCTCAGCCCCGCCGATTACGACGCCATGATCGCCGCAAATCTGACCGCTCCCTATCATGCGGCGGTCTTCGCCGGCCAGCGAATGCTCGACCAGCCCACCAATGAATCAGGACTCAAGGGAAAGATCATCAACGTCGGCGACTGGTCGACCGAGCGGCCCTACCGGGACTATCTGCCCTACATCGTCGCCAAAGGGGGCCTGACCACGATGACCCTGGCCCTGGCGGTCGAACTGGCCCCGGAGGTGACCGTGACGATGGTCCAGCCAGCGATGATCGATCCGCCGCCCTCGATGACCCCGAGCGAGCGCGAAGCCGTGGTCGCCGCTACCCCGCTGGCTCGTGAAGGCAAGCCCGACGACGCGAACCGGCTCATTCTCTACCTGCTCGAAGGCACCGACTTCGCCACCGGTTCCTGTTACCGGATCGACGGCGGTCGGTTCCTCGGCGTCAACCCGGTCGGCGACGCTTGAAGACAAAGATGAATGAGAAGCTTTCGTGATCCCGCCAATTTCTGCTTGCAAATCAGCAATGACTAGAAGATGATACTCTCTCTGCATAAATCCTCGGGGTTGAAGCATCGATTGCATTCCCCGCCTTCGGCTTCCTCCCACCCAAACCTGGTTCCTCCCTCTCGCCCGCCCATCAATCAAACCCGGAAAAAATTCCCATGCGAACACCTTGCCGTCGTCGGTGCGGATTCACGCTGATCGAGTTGCTGGTCGTCATCGCCATCATTGCCGTTCTGATTGCCTTGCTCCTCCCCGCCGTCCAGGCCGCCCGAGAAGCGGCCCGACGCGCTCAATGCACGAACAACCTCAAGCAACTGGGGCTCGCCGCCCTGAACTTCGAGTCCACCAATTCGACCCTGCCGCCGAACTGGGCCCCCTTCCCCTACATCAACGGAGGGGGTAGCCGGGCGAATTTCCTGGCTTATCTGATGCAGTACATCGAACAGGGCGCCTTGTACAACTCCTGGAATTTTGGCCTCGACGCCAATAATGCGAAGGCTAACGACACGGCCAGGACGAGTGTGGTCAGCGCTTATGTTTGCCCTTCGGACGCCTCGGCGGCCACTTTCAATAATAGCGCGATCTCCGGCGGCGTCAACGCCATGGAAGGTCACACCAACTATTACTCGAGCATCGGCAACACCGCCGGCCAGCAATATAACAACGGCGGGACGTTGAACGAGACCAACTCGAACTTCCTTGGGATCTTCAACGTGACCTACGATACCTCCCAGTCGCAATATCTCGACGCGGCGAAGACCCAACGCAACCCCCTTTACCTCCAGGTCAAGGGAACACCCCTCTCCACGATCACCGACGGCACGTCCAACACGGCAATGTTTGCCGAGATCAAGCGGTCCCGGTTCAGTTACCCGGGCCCACCGCCGGCCGATCCGACCAATTATACCGATCAGATGAACCTGATCAGCGGCTTCACCAATCTCCAGACGCCGGACCCGAGCTGCGCCACCTTGACGTATCGGATCACATATCGGGGCAACGAATACTTTCGCTTCATCGTGCAGATGACGAATTATTCGCACACCGTCCCGCCGAACTTCACGAATTTTGACTGCGGAGATCTGACAATCAGTGCCAGCCACAACGCGTCGAGGAGCTATCACCCAGGGGGCGTGAACGTCTGCAACGCCGATGGCTCGGTCCACTTCATCAAGAGCACGATCAACATGCTCACCTGGCGGGCGGTGGGAACCAGGGCCGGCGGTGAAATCATCAGCGCCGACCAACTTTGATCCCCGGTCCCTCCCAGCCGGAGAGCAGCCCAATACCGAGGAACATGCGATGCTCCGATTCATGAAGACCAGACGACTTCTGCTGCTGGCCTCGCTGGTCGTCTGGACCGGCTGCGGGCAGAGCGGAGGGGTTTCGAGTTCGGCCGACCCCGAAGAGATCTTTCGACAGAGCCGGATGAGCGAGCTCGGCGAAATTCTTTCCATCAACAAGGCCGAAACGAAAGCACCCCCGAAGGCCGTGGCCGACCTGACCAGGTATCAGGGCGGTTGGCCCGCCGGATACGCCGCGGTGAAGGATGGCAGTGTCGTCGTGATCTGGGGCGTCGGTGTTCAGGACGGCGTCTCGGACAAGATCATCGCCCACGACAAGGAAGCCGCGGATTCGGGCGGTTACGTGCTCATGCAGGATGGCAAGACGGTCAAGAAGCTGTCCGCCGACCAGTTCAAGGCTGCCAGCAAGGCCAGCAATAGCTGAGGTCAAGGCCGACTCCAGGCCGAGACTCAAGAACATCCTCCGAGGCGAGCCGGACGCTCTCACCGTCCGACTCGCCTTTTTTCATCGGGCGAGATCGGAATTCCTCGAGACCGAACCCGGTGAGGTGGACAGAGTGATCGGGTCGAGAGCCGGGGATTCCGGATCCTCGGGTACTCGGTTCAATCCGCTCGAAATGTTGATAGAATAACTCCATAAGGCGGGACGAGTTGCTCGCGGGGATCACTCGCCGACTTGTCTCGTCCAGACCGGGTACGAGCGGAGTCGTCATGCGGACCGAGGCCCTGGAAGCACTCAGCGGCGACATTCATTTGCTGGGCGGATTGCTGGGCGAGGCGATCCGGGGCCTGGCGGGCGATGAGGCGTTCGGACTGGTCGAGGAGGTCCGCGCCGCTTCCAAGGACTTGCGAGGGGATGCCTCGCCCGAAGCGGCCCGTCGGCTCCGCGACCGGCTCGGGGAACTCGGGCTGGGCGACCTCCGGACCCTGATCCGGGCGTTCAGCGTCTACTTCGACCTGACCAACCTGGCCGAGCAGCAAGCCAGGGTCCGCGCGATCCGGGTCCATGCCCGCGAGGCCAACCCGGCTCGGATCGACGAGAGCCCCGAATCGGCGCTCCGGCAGCTTCGCGACCGGGGGATCGACGCCGACCAGATCGCCGAGCATCTCGACCGAGCCCTGATCTGTCCGGTCTTCACCGCGCATCCGAGCGAGGCCCGGCGGCGGACGATCCTCGAAAAGCTCTCCGCGATCGCCCGGGAACTCGACCGGCTCGAAGACCGGCCGACCCTGCCCATCGACCGCGAGCGAGCCATTGCCTCGATCGCCGAGGAAGTCGAGACCCTCTGGCTCTCCGACATCATCCGAGAGACCCGGCCGAGCGTCGAAGATGAGGTCAAACAAGGGCTCGGCGTCGTTCAGGCGAATCTGCTCGAAGTCGTCCCCCGAGTCTATCGGGCGATCGAAGCCGCCCTGAGCCGGGTCTATCCCGGTCGAGAGTGGCGGGTTCCCCCCTTCCTCCGGTTCGGGTCCTGGATCGGCGGCGACCGCGACGGCCACCCCGGGGTCTCGGCGCAGACCACCGCCGGGGCGATCCGGCTCCAGCAAGAAAGTCTCCTGACCCATTACCTCCAACTCGTCGCCGACCTCTGGCGACGCCTGAGCCACTCCGACCGCCTCGAACATCCCGGCCCGGCGATTCTCGACAGCCTGGCCCGGGATGCCGAGATCTTCCCCGAGATCGATATCCGGAACCATCACGAGCATTACCGGCTCAAGTGCCGGATGATCGCCGCCAAGCTCCGCCGGACTCTCGAATTCATCCGGAAAGTCGAGCCAGCCTGGTCCGGCGACGACCCCGAGCCCTGGCCCGGCGTCTATCTCGGTCGCCGCGAGCTGCTCGATGACCTGAACCTGATCGCCGACGATCTCCGCCAGTCGGGCTCGAAGGCCGCCGCCTCGGGCGCGATCCAGGACATGATTCGCCTCGTCGAGGTCTTCGGCGTCCACCTCCTGACGCTCGACCTCCGCCAGCACGGCGCCCGGCATACCGGGGCGCTCGATGAGATCCTCCGCAAGGCAGGCGTCTGCCAGAACTACGCCGATTTAACACCCGACGAGCAGTTCGACGAACTGGCCCGCGAGCTGGTCTCGACCCGAGCGTTGATCCCGGCGCACCTCGATTACTCGCCCGAGACGACCGAGGTGATCCGGACCTTCCGGACCGTCGCCGCGATTCTCGACCGGCAATGCCCCGAGGCGATCGATAAGTACATCATCAGCTCGACCACTCACCCCGCGCACCTCCTGGAAGTCCTTCTCCTGGCTCGCGAGGCCCGGCTTTTCCGCCCGCAGGAAGGAGTCAGCCGGCTCGACATCGTGCCCCTGTTCGAGGCGCTCGAACCGCTCCAGACCGCGTCCGCCATCATGGAGCGGCTCCTGGCCTTGCCGATCTATCGCCAGCATCTCGAACTCCGCGGCAACTATCAGGAAGTGATGATCGGCTACTCCGACAGCAGCAAGGAGAGCGGCTCGCTCCAGTCGGCCTGGGCGCTCTACCGGGCGCAGGGGGACCTGGTCGAGACCGGCCGTAAGGTCGGGATCACCATGCAGATGTTCCACGGTCGAGGAGGCGCGATCGGCCGGGGGGGCGGACCAGCGAACCGGGCGATCCTGGCGCAGCCGAGAGGGACGGTCGACGGCCGACTCCGGATGACCGAGCAAGGCGAGGTGATCGCCGACCGCTATGGCCATCCCGGGATCGCCGAGCGGCACCTGGAACAGGTGGTCCACGCGGTCCTCCACACGAGCTTCCCCGGCGAAGGGGACCAGCCCGAGCCCCATTTTCTGGCGATGCTCGACAAGCTCGCCGCCGCCGCTTGCCGCCACTATCGAGCCCTGGTCTACGAGGACCCCGACTTCCTCGACTACTTCCGTCAGGCCACGCCGATCGAGGAAATCGTCCAGCTCAAGATCGGCTCGCGCCCCTCGAAGCGAGGCAAATCGACCTCACTCGACCAGCTCCGGGCCATCCCCTGGGTCTTTAGCTGGATGCAGTGCCGCCACACCCTGCCCGGCTGGTACGGCTTCGGTGGAGCACTTGAGGAATACCTCCGCGAGAATCCCGGAGATCTGACGACCCTCCAGGAAATGTACGCCTCCTGGCCATTCTGGCGAACCTTGATCGACAACACGCAGATGATCCTCGCCAAGGCAGACATGACCATCGCCCGGCTCTATGCCGACCTCGTCGACGACCGAAGCCTCGCCGACCGGGTTTATGGCAAGATCGTCGATGATCACGACAAGGCCACCGAGGTGATCCGCCGGATTACCGGCCAGTCCGAACTTCTGGAACAGATGCCGATCCTCCGCCGGTCGATCGACCGCCGGAATCCGTACGTCGACCCCTTGAGCTTCATCCAGCTCGTGCTCTTGAAGCGGCTCCGGGAGGGCGAAGGACCCCACGACGAGACGCTGACCGCTGTTCTCGAAAGCATCAACGGGATCGCCGCCGGTCTCAAGAACACGGGATGAGCGGTCAATTACCCGCTATCGGGCGTGTTCCTTGTACTATAGGATTGAGATAGCCAACCCGCCACCGATCCAGGTCGGTTGACGCTCGCGGGACCACTCCTCCGGGGACTCGACTTCGATGAAGATTGCCGGAATGGCCAGGATCGCGACATGGGCCCTCCTGATCGCGCTGGGAACAAGGCTCGACCAGGCCCAGGCCCAGACTCAGGTGGTCCCGCCGGGATCGCCGACGATCGAGAGCATCAACGCGGAATACGAGAAGGCCGTCCATCAGCTCGACCGGCAACGGCTCGAAAGCCTCGGCCGGCTCGCCCTCAGCCAGCCCCGAGCCCAGGCGGCGATCACCTACGACGCGTACTTCCGGCTGGCGATCGCCAAGAGCCTCTACGCCGACGCCCTGCCGTACGCGACCCGAGTGATCCAGTCCGAAGATCCGCAGGCGAGCATCTCCTGGCTGGCCCACCTGGTCCAGATCGTCGCCGAGGCCGACAAGGGGGACTATGAAGGGTCGCTCAGGAGCCTGGCATCGGCGATCCGGATGAAGGCCGCCGATCCCAACAAGGCCGCGACCAAACCGGGCGGGCTCTCCATCGGCACCCAGGCCTCGATTGTCGATGCCTACTATCAGCGACTGATCCACGGCGACCAGATCGAGGTGGCCCGCAAGGCCATGAAGCTGGTGGCCGACTCCGCCGAGGCCCCGCCGATTCGCGACCTCGCCGGTCGGAGACTCAAGCAGCTGGGACTGGTCGGCAAACCGGCCCCGACGATCGCGGGGACGGATATCGACGGCAAGCCGTTCCAGCTCGCCGACACCAAGGGCGAGGTGGTCCTGGTCGTCTTCTGGGCGACCTGGTGCCTGCCCAACGCCCAGCAGATGCCGATGCTCGACTACATCAACAACACTTACAAGACCAAGGGGCTCCGGGTCGTCGGGATCAACCTCGACGCGGCGCAGGATGGCTCGCAAGACCCCAAGACGCTCCTGCCGATGATCCACCGATATCTGCTCGACTACAACGTCACCTGGCCGACCCTGCTCAACAGTCCCGGCGACCACGACTACGCGGCGGCTTTCGGTGTGACCGAGATCCCCGCCAGCGTCCTGATCGGCCGGGATGGAACGGTCAAGCACCTCGACCTGGTCGGCCGCAAGCTGGAAAAGGCGATCGCCGAAGCCCTCGCCCAGAAGCCCTGAACGACCCACCCGGTCCCCTGGATGGTCACGGAGCGCACCTCGATGAAACCGATAACCAAGCTCCTCTCGATCCTGACTCCAGCCCTGGTTCTCCTCGCTTCTGGGAGCCGGGCCGAGGCGCAGTACGGCTTCGGCGGCTTCGGGTTTGGCTGGGGGTACAATCAAAATGCTTACTCGGACGTCAACTATCTGAACTCTCGGGCGAACACCCTGGCCGGGATCGCCGGGGCTCACACCCCGCAGCCGCTCCAGGCTCCTCAATATCAGACCCGCGACGATGGCTTTTACGACAAGTACGACCTGGCGACCCGCGAGTCGATGATCAACCGGGTCGCGCGGAATCCGTCCGCCGAGATGGGGACGGCCGACCCTTCGGGTGCGACTCGAACCCCGACCCCTCGACCGGCCTCGACCGCCAGGGCTTCGACCGGGCCGAGCGAGCCGACGACCTGCTCGCTCGCCAATTACTTCAACAAGGACCAGCAGCTCATCTGGCCCAGCTCGGCGCCGATCTCGGGCGACCTGGGCAAGAAGCAGGAGACCGCCGATCTCGCCGCCCTGGCCGTGCTCAATGAATACGAGCTGAGAGGTCTGGCGAGGGTCTCGACCGTGACCGACGCCCGCCAAAAGCTGCTCGACTACGGCCGACCGGCGCTCCAGCAGGTCCGCGAGCAATCGACCCCCGCGCTGGCCGACACGTTCCACGTCTTCTTGCTCTCGCTCTACGGCAACCTTGGCACCGCGGCGACCTCGCCCAGGCCGAAGTGATCGAGACCGTCGAAGCTTGCCGGGGCGGGTGGTGGCGAGACCGGTCGGGACGGGCTAGAATCGCCGACATCCACAAGATCGCTCGGCGAAGCCGGTGTCGGACCCCCTCCTGATAAACCGGGGCGGTCGCGCCGAGGCTTCGCCCACCGATCCGGCGAGCGAGGGTCGCGATATGGTCACGGATCGACGAACGATGGCGAGTCTTCCCCCACTCCGGGCTTCCGGAGTGCTCGCCCTGATACTGATTTTCCTCGCGCCTTCCTGGTTGCTGGCGGATTCGATCTCGGTCCGGTTGGTCGAGGCCGGTCAGTCGGGCGTTTTCAACGTCAACGGCGGCCAGGCCACTGTCAACAAGGTGACTTCCGGCGCTGACGACGGGGCCTTGAAGCTGGACTACACCCTTCCCAGGGGGACCGCCGCCGGTGTCTGGGCCAAGGGATTTCCGACCGGGCTCGATGCCGACCACCTCGACGTGGTCCGGCTTGCCCTCGATGGCGTCGGCCCCGATCAAGGCCGACGAGTCGACGCGGCGATCGAACTCAAAGGCACCGCCGGAACCCAGCGGATCAAGCTCGACCTCGGTCAGACCGGCCGGACCCGGTTCGATCAAGCGATCGAGTGGGCGAGGATCGGCACCTTGAACGAGGTCGTCATCGCGATCGGTCAGGTCGGCGACGAGCCGGCCTCGGGCTCGATCACGCTCGACGTCCGGTTCGAGCAGGTCTCTTTCCTCGTCAAGTTCGCCGAATCCCCCTTCGCCAGGTTTGCCGCCGTCCTGGCCCTCGCCCTGGTCCTCGGCCTGGTCGAGGTGGTCGTCCGGTCGTTCCTGGGTGAGGGGCGCGAGGCGGGTTATCAGGCGGGCGAATTCCGCCGCGACTTCGTCCAGGGAGTGGGAACGGCCCTGATTCTCGGTCTGTCGCTGGCGATCTACGAGGTCGGTGGCTGGGGACCATCGGGCGGCGGTTGGTGGTCGGTCGGGTTCGCCCTGGCCGGGTTCCTGGTGGCGGCCTGGTGGAAGTGGGGCCTGACACTCCGCCACAGCACGCCCGGCGAGGCGTTCCGCGATGCCCTGGCGATCGGCCTGCTCGGGGTCTCGGCCAGCCCGATGCTGATCCTTCAAGCACCGGCGAACGGGTCGCAGATCTTTCAGTTGAGCCAGGCCGCCGCGAGCCTCTTCGCCCTGGTCTACCTGGCGACCATTGCCATCCGGGTCTCGACCACCGCCCGACGACCTCCGGCCAGCGTGGGAGCCTGGGTCGTGGCCATGCCTTATGTGCTGGGTTCGCTGGTCTTGCTCTCGCCATCGGGGATACTGGTGAGCCTGGATGTCTTGAAGAGATTCGGAACTCCCGAGCAAGGGGCGATCATCGGCCGGGTCCTCGTGCTCTTCCTGTTCAACGAGGCTCTGGCCCAAGGGCTGAGCCTGGCGACCAGGCGCCGACTGTTGGGGTCGATCCTGGCGCATCTGGCTTTGTTGATCGTGGCCGTCGCGGCCGTTGCGGGGCCAGGCATCGCCGATTACGGGTCGGGTCCCGAGGCGGCGAGCTGGGGTCCCTGGGGTCGGCTGGCGATCGCGGTCGTGACGACGGCGTTCTCGCAGGCGGGGCTCTGGGGCGAAGTTTACTTGATTACTGGCCTCCTGATGGACGCGATCCACGGCGTCGCCCCGTCGCGGGCCTCGACCGCCGGCCAGCCGTTTCTCGGCATGAAGAAGGGGATGATTTACAGCGGGACCTTCATGGCGATCCTTTATGGCCTGGCCGCGGCCTGGACGGTTCCCGGGGTTCGCCAGGGTCTGGAGGGTGTG
>Ga0080006_1260611_pt1 | contig 14179 bp, 16 predicted proteins | sample RS3BMetagenome_FD_69209 | JGI IMG/M metagenome (GOLD analysis project Ga0080006, IMG submission 69209) | Ferric oxide microbial mat and aquatic microbial communities from Rainbow Spring, Yellowstone National Park, USA - RS3B (SPADES... ...
ACCCAGGAGCGCCTCAAGGGCGGGGCGGAAATCGCCGGTGGCCAGCCCGCGCAGGTAGAGAATCGGCAGCACTTCGGGGACTTTGGGCGAACGGCGCATGTAAGGCGGCAGAATCCGGCTGGTGAAGCGCCGGCCTCCGCCTTGAGCGCCTCCATCAGCATTCGCAGCGCTCCTTTGCGCGCGATCTCATCCAGCAGCGAAACTTCCTCACCCGCTTCCCTCTCCTCCCGCTTCTCGACTACCTTCAGCATCGGTGGCGTCCTCCTTCCGACCCGGCTCCCACCGGGGTTTGCGTTGGCTACGCGGAAGGGTACGCCGCCTTTTTCATCCCCTCACCGATCCACAACTTTCGGTAATAGCCCCCGGTGCTGACCGAGCTTCCCATCGTATAGGAGCCGTTGCTTGCAACGGTAATCTCTACGCCGCTACTGCTCGTCAGCGTCCCCGTGGTTTGCCCGGTGCTGATGGTGAAGATAAGATCGCTGAGGTTTTGTCCAACCGCGGAGGGATTCGCCTGCAGATTATAAAGGGTGATTGTAAGCTGACCGTTAGAAGTTACGAAAGACGCGGTGGCGTCAACCGGCAAACTATTGGCAGGCTCTTTGGCGCCGGGCTGCGTTGAGAACTCGATCGTTGTCGCATACGCCAAACCGGAGAGCAGGCCTGCACTTAAGAGGCTTAGCGCTCCTGCGAGAAAAAATTGCCTTACGAGCTTCATTGTTTGCCTCTTGACCCCCAGCTCCTGGAAAACACCCCTTCGCGCTGTGCGCTAGTAACCGCTCTGGCTGATGCGGCGGGCGTGTCTCCGTATGGACAGTCGACCACAGACCTCTAAAGCAACGCCGTTACCTTATCGCCTTTCAAACGAACTGCAAAGTTAGCGCGACGATCATTTTGACGCGGCTGTGTCGGAAGTTCGGTTACTTCTGACCCCGCCCGATCGCGCGTCGTCTTTGCACTTGCTGCGCGGGCCAGAACCCGCTTTCGCCAGCATCGCGGAACGGATGGAATGCGGCCGAAATCTACCAGGGCAGCGCAATAAGGAGATCGCTGGATAGATAGGGCCGACCGGATGGATGACGACAACAACCAGACGCGATGCAATGATGACCGCACGTCCCGAGGCGGTACAACTCGCATGGCAACTGTGACGGGGGTTGGGTGCGGGGGCTTTTGTATTGGCCGCGCTGGTAGTGCTGACCCTGGGCATTGAGACTCGCGGCAAAACGCTGGAGGAACTCAACCCGCTACGCCCATGAGACGCGAACGGGCTGACCCGGGATGGCCGCGGCTCGCATATCAGCAGGCTGGCGAAGGTCTCGCGCGGCGCCGCCGCCGTAAATCGTTCTATTATCCGGGCGAAGCGAGCGCGCCGCCGCAGCTTGAGCCCGCTCCGGCGGTGCAGCCGAAGCAATGACGCCCGGTGGCGACTTGAACTCCGTCAAGCTCCCCGAGGTCGTCGATGTCCCAGACCGTAAGCTCCGCGCCGTCCGCCCCCGCGCGCATCGCCATCCCCAGCATCTGATTGAAGTCGCAATCATAAAGCTTGCCGTCATACCCAACGCTCACCAGATGGCGGCACATCAGGCCTGCGACCGTCGCCGGATTGAAGTGATTGACGAGCAAGCCCATATATTCCTGCTCTTTGCCCCAACGCCGAAGCTGAGCGGCGAAACGGTTGATCGGCATGTTAGTGATGGTGAGTAGACGATCGAACTCTATCCCAAAGTTCCTCTTAAGCTCGTATTTGTAGCGCGCTTCAAGGTCCGCCTGCGCGGGCGGCAGGAAGGCTCCGACCGGGTTGTAGACCAGATTGAGGATAAGCTCGGGATTTCCGACGCCGTAGCCGAGCCGATTGAGCGTCTTAAGCGCGGCGATGCTCCGATCAAAAACCCCGCTGCCTCGCTGTTGATCGACGTTCTCGCGGCTGTAGCAAGGGAGCGAACAAACTAACTCCACTTGATTGCGGCGGTAGAATTCAGGCAGCCATTCCATGCCTTCGACGAACAACACGGTGAGATTACATCGCACCATCACTCGTCGGCCCAGCCCTCGGGCTCGCTCGACTAGGAAGCGAAAGTTCGGATTAAGTTCGGGTGCGCCGCCGGTCACGTCCACCGTTGCGACTCGTTCGCTGCGCACAAGCAACGCGATTACGCGCTCGGCAACCTCGCTTGTCATGCGCTCCGGGCGCTTCGGGCCGGCGTCGACGTGACAATGATGGCACGCTTGGTTGCAGAGCTTGCCCACATTGACCTGCAGCGTCGCTGTCTGCCCGCGAGCAAGCACACTGAGGCCGTGCTGGCGTAATACACCGTCGAAATTGACGCCAACGCCGATTGGATTGTTATAGACGGCCTTAAGCTCGCTTGTCGATTCCACGTGGCGCTCCTCCCATGGAGATTTGAATATTGTCCATCGAAAACGCTGTTCGTTACAACCAGCTAACCGCTTCGCGCAAATCTCCGGGCCATGAGGCCCCGGCCGATCTGCCGCATCGCAAATTCATGCCTGACGACCGCGGGCTCGGATGGGCCGAGCGTCCCTTTCGATGTGCAGCTAACGCCGCTTTGGCAAACAGGAATCCGGTGATGGTGGCGGCCGTCCGCCAGTGCGACTCGATTACGTCGCAGCGCGAGATGAGATCGCCGGCGGCGAAGCGCTTGAAAACGATGCTGAGCAGAAAAGCCTCGACGCAAGTCAGATGCGGCACAGATTGACGGGATGCGGTTGGCTGGCTCTTTGCCTTTCGCGCTGTTGCGTTATAGATAGTCATTGAGAACGCCTCGGCGCTAACGGCAGAATCTATCGTTTACTTAAAACCTGCGTCGAGATTCTCCTGCTCAGATGGAAAGGCTCGCATGACCGCGATCAAGTACGCGAAAAGCGCCAGCGTCCACGTTGCATACCAGGTGTTCGGCAGCAGACCGCACGATCTAATCATGGTCCCCGGGGCGTTTTCGCATCAGGAGCTCGTCTGGGCGACCCTCTGGCGGCGCGCTTGCTGGAACGGCTCGGTTCATTTGCTCGCGTGATCGCTTTTGACAAACGTGGATAGAGGCTATCCGACCGCGGCACCCGGCCGCTCAGGGGGTCGCCGACGAATGGCGCCTATTCGCCGTAACCTGACGGCTGCTTGATGAGTAGACGATCAATCGTCGGGAGCGCCGAAGCCAGGCGGCGCGGCACCTGGAACACCAAGCGTAAGCCGCCGTTGGCTGTGGGCGAGGCATCGGCGGACAGCACTAAGCTATGTTGTCGGCCCGTCGGGCGGGCGCTTAGCCGCCGCCTTCGCGCGCGCCGGCGCTGCTCCGTCATCGAGCATTAGGCAGCCGTCGGCGAGCCAGCGCTCGATCATCCGATTGATTTCCTGAACCGCCTTGCTGTCCGCCCGGGTGCCGGCGATTCTCTCGCACAAAACCGCAAAGCTGCTCCCTTGAGCGAGCAGTGAAAAGGCGTCTCGCTCCCGCCGAGTGATCTCGCGATAATAGACCGTCGCGTCCTGGCGCCAGACGACAACGTTTTGGGACGTGGCTTCGGGCGGTCGCCATTCGTTCCCCTCCTGTACCGCGCGCAATAGTTCTGTGACCCGCCATCGGCAGTCGATAACGCTAAGCGCTGGCGGCGTCTTAAAGCGCAACTCGGGCCATCGCTCGGGCGCGATAGCGCGTAAAACCTCCGCCTTGAGGGCAACGGCGTCACGCGCCTGAAAGGCTTCGATCAGCGTCCATTCGAGGCGTGCAACGTCGGCTATAAACGGGTATTGCTGCACGCCGTGATAGTTGCAAAGAAAGTCCGCCAGAAACCGGCCCGCGTACGTTACCGAATGATGCGACGGTGGGTAGGCGGCGAGATAGTCTCTAATCAGCTCAAGAAAGCGCTCAGCGCCGGCGATCGTGGCCGTTGCCGGAAAGTCATCCCTAAGGCACTCCAGCAAACGGTAGAAGTAGGCGTTGGCGTATATCGCTAGGCGCTCGGCTGCGCTGAGCCGCTCATCGCCGGCAATAATTGCCTCAAGGCGGCTCGCTGCCAAACCCCGCCCAAGCGCATGCGCCGGGGTGCCGGCCGGTTCAGGCGCCGTAATCGCTTTGTAGAGCAGGCGCTGAAGACTTTGCAGGCTTTTTTCCATCGTTGCTCTTTTGAGAGTCTCGCTCCCGCGCGCTCGACGCGTCGAAAATCCGACGCGCCGTCTTCGCTACCGTTTGCAGCTCAGAAAACTGGGGAATATTGTCGTCCCATTCGATAAGCGTCGATACCGCGCCGAAGCGCCGTGCGGCGAGCTCATACAAAGACCAAACCTCGGGACGGATCGGATGGTCGTGCGTGTCGAGAAGATACGCACCATGGTCGCTGTGGCCGGCGAGATGAAATTGTGCGACGCGCTCAACAGGAATCGACGATATGTACTGGACGGGATCGAAGCGATGATTAAAGGCGTTGACGAAAATGTTGTTGACGTCGAGCAGGATGCCGCAGTCGGCTTGCTCAGCGACAGCGGCCAAAAACTCCCACTCGCTCATCGTCGATTCAGCAAAGCGCATGTAGGTCGAGACGTTTTCCAGGAGAATCGGGCGCTCCAGAATATCCTGAACCTGGCGGACGCGGCGAGCCACGTGGCGAACTACAGTGGAAGTGTAAGGCAGCGGCAGAAGGTCGTGCAGATTGCGTCCGTCGACTCCAGTCCAGCAAAGGTGGTCCGAGACCCACGCCGGTTCGAAGCGCCGCGCCAGCGCTTTTAGCTCGGCAATATATTGTCGGTCGAGCCTATCCGTCGAGCCTATCGACAACGAGACGCCGTGCAGGACGATGGGATAACGCTCGCGCACCGACTCTAGAACTTGCAAAGGGCGTCCGCCGGCGACCATAAAATTTTCTGAAATCACCTCGAACCAGTCGATCGCGGGTTTTTCGGCCAATACCAACTCGTAGTGTTCTCTACGCAGTCCGACACCGAAGCCGAGAAAAGGAAAATCTGCTCGCTTCATTGTTTGTCTACCCTACTGTCGGTCGCACACCTGCGCGTACCGCGGTTAACGCGACTTTTCGTGCAGCTGCCGACCGACACTATCGCATTCGACGCGTGGCCGTAAGCGGTTTGCCGGCGGGCCGTCGGCACTTAACTCGTCGTGTGCTCGAGGCTGCAAACCGGCAATCCCAGTGGCCAAAACTCGGCGCACGAGCGATCAGATTGCGCGCGGATTTTGCACGCCCCGCTGAGCCTTTGAAGCGTGCTAAGCCGGTTCGCGGCTACGTTGTTGCGCGCGAAACCTGCGCAAGGCGATCGCTACATTTTCTTTTTCTCCGGTCGGCCGCCAGCGTCTTTGCATTCCTTGACGCTGTTCGTCATCGTAAACCCCTGTCCCTTGCAGGAGTTCTTTCCGGGGCCGGGGCTAGTAGCAGTCTTGCATGCGCTTTGCCCGGCGCAGGAGTTGCCACCAAGACAGCGCACTTTACCCTTCGCCATCGCGCCGGAATCGGCCCGCGCCGCAGGCGGCCGAGTCATAAACGCGAGCGCGACCGCAGTTGCCAGAATCACCCCCGTACTTGTCGCCCTCATCAAATGCCTCCTCATGCTTTCTGATTGCGCGACGTTGAAGACATAGCCCGGCTTGGCGCTATACGTAGTAGTCTTGTCACCCGTCGCGCGGTTACATCTGAAAACACTGTGCCCGTCTTTTGTAGAATGCGACGAGGGTGCCTCTTTCTCATTAAATACGCAAGGTTTTGCGAGACGGTTTGCCTGGTCGAAACCGGCGCGCATCAGCCGCTTCCACATCAGGCGGACTTCATCGCCTCGGCGCCGCTAATCAGGTCTAGGATTTCCGTGGTGACCGCTTCCTGGCGCAGGCGGCGCGCCAAAAGATTTAGCTCGTCGAATTTCTTTTCGATGTTCTGATGCGCGGCTTCCATCGTGCGAAACCGCGCCGCGTTTTCACTGGTAAACGATTCGGTCAAAGCATTCTCCAGCGCCGCGAAGAAGTATTCCCCGGCAAGCTCTTCGAATAGCTCGCCGGCGCGAAGATTTGTCAGCGGTGGGATTGTAAGAATGCGCGGCTCAAGCACACTCGGGTCCAGAGGTAGCAACGCTCGACGGTCGACCCCCGCTTGCTGTCCGGCGCGAAAGGCGGCATGTATAACCTCGAGCCGGCCGACCTCGCCCTGGGAGAACATTCGATAAAGCTCGGCGGCCGCGCGGCGCGCGACTGCGGTGACGCCGCCGCTGTGCGTCGCCATCTGCAGCGTGAGCTTAGGCCGCCGGCCCCGTTCGACGGCGCGCTGCGCCCCCCGGCTGCCAATCACGAGTAACTGTGCCTCGTAATCGCTTTCTGCCAGCACGCGGTCGACGACATCGAGGATCCGTTCGTTGAAAGCGCCGCAAAAGCCGTGCTCGGAGCAGATGGCCACGACGCCAAGACGCGAGCAGCGAGGCGGTTCCGGACGAGCTTCGGCGGTGTCGAGCAGCGCGGCCGTTTCAGCCAGGGCGTCGCTGATCCCTTGGGAGTATCTGTTGATCGCTTCAAGCGAACGCTGGCCCTGCTGCATCTGAGAGGCCGCGATCGCCCGAATCGCAGCGACGATATCGAGTAATTCGTTGAGCGAGACGATACGTGCCGAGACTTCTTGAATTTTGGACATTGATAGATCACTGAGCAGCCGCGTTCAGCCCGCCCTGCGCGTCGGCGGCTGTCTTCGCCACCAGCTCCTCCATTAGGGCGCGCAACGCGGCGCGTGACTCGACGTCGAGCTCGCCCGTAGCGTTAATTCGTTGTGCGCTCGCTGCCCAGCGCCGCTGTAACCAGTCTGCGCAGGTCTCGCGCAGTTCGCCGATCTTGTCGACCGCAAGCCGGTCGAGCAGCCCCTCATTAAGCGCCAGCAGCATAGCCACCTGATGTGCCAGTGTAAGCGGCGCATACTGCGGTTGGGTCAACACCGCGCGAATCCTGCGACCATGTTCGATCACTTTGCGGGTCCGTTCGTCGAGCATCCCGCCGAAACGCGAAAAGATCTCGAGCTCGAGGAACTGCGCGTACTGAAGGCGCAGGCTCTCCGAAAGCTTACGGATCGCCGCCGGCTGGCTTTTCCCTCCGACACGGGAGACGCTCGTGCCGACGTTTACCGCTGGCTTTTGTCCTTCGTGGAAAAGCCGCGGTTCAAGCACGATCTGGCCGTCGGTGATAGAGATGAGGTTGGTCGGAATGTACGCGGCCAGATTCCCCTCCTCGGTGGCCGCGATCGGCAGCGCTGTCAGCGAGCCGCCGCCCCGCTCGCGGCTAAGCTTGGCGGCCCGCTCCAGCAGGCGGGAATGGATATAAAAGATGTCCCCCGGGTACGCCTCGCGGCCCGGTGGGTTGCGCAGCAGAAGTGAAAGCTGCCGGTAGATCACCGCGTGCTTGGTCAGGTCGTCGATCACCAAGAGGGCATCGCCGGCGCGCTCCGAAAAGTATTCGGCCATCGTGCAAGCCGCGTACGGCGCGAGCCATTGCAAACCGGGCGGGTCGTCAGCGGCGGCGACCACGAAGATGCAACGGTCCAGCGCACCGTAGCGTCGCACCGCCTCGATAACCTGGGCGACCGACGACATCTTCTGCCCCACGGCGCAGTAGACGCAAACTACGCCTGTGTCGCGCTGGCTGATGATCGCGTCGACGGCAATCGCGGTCTTGCCCGTCTCGCGGTCGCCGATAATCAGTTCGCGCTGACCGCGCCCCAGCGGCAGCATCGCGTCGATCACGAGCAGCCCGGTATGAAGCGCCTGGTTGACGAAGTCGCGGTCGGCGATCGCAGGTGCGGGCTTTTCCACCGGCTCGAAGGCCTGGCCAACGATCTCGGCGGCGCCGTCGAGAGCGTTTCCGAGCGGATTGACGATCCGGCCGAGCAGGTTCTCCCCAACAGGCACGCTGGCGACGGCGCCGGTGGCGTGGACGTAGTTGCCAGCTTCGATCCCGATGGTCGGTCCAAGCATCGCACAGCCGATAAGCTCGGGATCGAGCGTCAGCACCATTCCCATTACCGGCCTTCCACCGCCGGCGGCTTCAAACAGGAGCAGCTCGTTGAGCCGCGCGTCGGGCAGCCCTGAAACGCTAGCGACATTGTCTCCGACGCGCTCGACTCTGCCGAAGACGTTGAGCGTCGACTGCGGCCTGAACTGCTCGAGCCGGCGGCGCGCCTCGGCCGCTCGCGCCCGCAGAGCGTCAGCTAGTGCGCTCATGGCTCACCATCTCCTGACGAGCGACAGCGATGCTATCGCGCCAGTTGAAACGCAGTGTAGCATTGGGAAATCGCAGCTCCGCGCCAGCGATTAGGTCGGGCTCGGTGGTAAATGCGAAGCTGGGCGAGTTGCCCAACCGCTTTGCCAGCGATGAGCGCCATTGCTGCTGCTCATCGGCACTCAGTGTATGCGCGGTGGCGATCAGCAGCGGTTGCGTGTTGCCGGCGCTGTAAAGCGCGGCGCGTTCCGCTTCGGACAAGCGGTCAAGATGTTCCAGCACGCGTTGAAGGAACACCTGTTCCAGCGAAGACGCGGCTACTTCCTGCAACAGACGCGTAGCCAACACGACAGCAAGCTCCGCAGCCTGTTCGAAGACCTCGTTGGTAATCGCGGCACGTTCCTCTTCGAGGCGCTTAAGCATCGTCTGCTTGAGCTGCTCCCCTTCCGCGCGGGCGGCCTCCAGCATTTTTTTGCCTTCCTCGGCAAGCCGTGCGCGTTCTTCCTCGACCATTGCGCGGCGTGCGGCTTCGATTTGCGCCCGGCGTGCCTCAAGCTCGCGGCGCGCTTGTTCGGCGTTTTGTTCGGCGGCTTGCGCCGCGGCTAACGCATGCGAAATTTCCTCCTTGCGCCGGGCCACGATCGCCGCCACCGGTTTAAACAAAAAGCGCTTGAGCAGCCAAACTAGGATTACGAAGTTGACGGCCTGCAGCGCGAAGGTCCACCAATCGAAGGTCATCGTCAGCGCGCTGCGTAGGGATTTGCAAACAACAGGAGCAAAGCTACTACCAGGCAGTAAATCGCCATGGTCTCGATCATCGCGAGACCCACGAACAGAGTGCGCGACAGGGTGCCGGCGGACTCCGGCTGGCGCGCGATACCCTCCATCGCAGCTGCGATCGCGCGCCCTTCGGCCAAGGCGGGGCTAATCGACCCGATTGAGACTGCCAGCGCAGCGGCAATGATGCTTACGATCTGTGTGTTCATCTGCTACCCTCCGTCACTTCTCAAGCGCGCCTATGCCGCCGCCGATATAAACCGCGGCAAGAACGCTGAAGATGTAAGCCTGCACGATGCCGACCAGGATTCCAAAGGCCATGAACGGAATCGGTACAAACAGCCCGGCCAGGGCTAAAATTATGCCGAGCACTAGCTCATCGCTCATCACGTTGCCGAACAGCCGCATTGCCAGCGAAAACGAGCGCGTGAACTCGGCCAGCACGTTGAGTGGCAACAGCAACGGATTCGGCTTAAGATAACCCTTGAGATAGCGCCCTAAACCTTGGACGCGCACGCCATAGTAATGCACTGAAAGAAAAACCACGGCGGAGAGCGCCGCAGGAGTTTCAAGCGCGGCCGTCGGTGCTTTCACGCCGGGAAGCACTCCAGACAGATTGGCGGCCAAGAGAAAGATGAAAAGCGTTCCGAGCAGGGGCGAGAAGGGTAGCGGGTCGCGATTCAAGATCGAGCCGATCTGATTGTCGATCTCGCTGACCAGAGTCTCGATCATTGCTTGAAGCGCGCCGGGATTTACCTTTAGCCGCCGCGTGGCGGCGTAGCAGGCTAACGCCAGGGCGCCCATCAGCACCCACGTCGTAACGACGGTGCGGCTTACCGGAACGATGCCGAGATGAAAAACAATCGGGCTCTCGAGCGGAGAGTAGTTCATGGGGAACCCTGGGCGTCGTTTCGCACAAGTTGGATCGCTGCGGTGCGAGCAGCGAGAAACCCGACGAAGGCGGCGAGCAGGGCGCCGGCGCCTGCAACCCGAGCGATCGCCGCAAAACATCCTGCAACGGCCAGCAGACGCGTTCCGTGCATTGCCACCGCACGTGTGGCGTGCCGGCCTCGGGTATACAGACGCACATTCCACCCCAGCGTGGCGAAATATATCGCCCCAACCAGCGCGCCAAGCATGCCGTAAGCGAGCAGCGCTGCGAGCTGCGTCATTATTCTTTCTGCATCCTTCGCCATACCGCGGCAAAACCGACCACTGCGCCGGCAAAGACCAGCGCCGCGCTCCAGAACACGCCGCTATGAAAATTCTTGTCGAGCCATCTTCCGGCAAAAGCTCCCAGCAGGGTGGGTGCAACGATCGTCCATCCGAAGCGCCCCATCATCCCCAGCGCGCGCGCTACGGGCCACTCGCCGGTGCGCAACCAACGCTCGCGACGCTCCTCCATCCGGCGTACCGCCCGTTCAAGCTCCCGGTTGGGCTCCTTAGGAGGCTCAGCCTTTCGCTGTTCGTCGGCCACGTGGGTACCTCTTTACTGCTCTGGCGCTTCGCCTAAGCGCGTCGGTCGAGCAAAAGGTTGAGCGGTTGGCCGCAGGTAGCGGGAAAGCCGGCGAATCGCAGCCCGCTCCAGCTTGAGCGCGCCGAGGCGGGCAATCTGTTCGGCTTCGAAATTTCTGGCCATCTGGGCCAGCACCTCGGCGCGCAGGTGAGTCAAATCGGTTCCGGTGACCGCTTCGCGGGTCGCGACCTCGACCAAGTTTCCGCTGCTCACTCGTAACACGCCGCCGCGCACGGCAACGTAGTGCTCAGTCTCATGCGTGTCGCGCCAGATCAGTACAGAAATCCTCAACACCGTCAGAAAGTTGGTATGCCCGGGCGCGATTCCAAAGGCGCCGCTGCGATCCTCGGCACGCACATAGCGTACCTTATCCTGGTCGACGGCGATTGCGGTCGGTGTGGTGACGATGAGCCTCATCGCGAGTGCGTCCTTTCGCGGTTGATCGCGGCGGTTTCGTTAGCGCGCACGTCGTCGAGGGTGCCGACCATATAGAATGAAGCCTCCGCCCATTTGTCGCCTTCGCCGGCTAAGATGGCGCGACAACCATCCAGGGTCTTGTCCAGAGCAACGGATTTTCCAGGGATTCCTGTGAACTGCTCGGTGACCATAAATGGCTGCGTAAGAAAGCGCTCGATGCGCCGCGCGCGTTCCACGGCCAGGCGATCTTCAGCGCTTAACTCCTCGATCCCGAGTAGCGAAATTATCTCCTGAAGTTCGCGGTAGCGTGCGATTGTTTTTCGCACCTCCTCGGCGACTGCGTAATGCTCGGCGCCAACCACCCGCGGATCGAGAAGGACAGAAAACGAATTGAGCGGGTCGATTGCCGGATAAAGCCCCTGGGCCGCCATCTCCCGGGAAAGCACGATGGAGGAATCTAAATGGCGAAAGGTCTCAACGACTGCCGGATCGCTAAAGTCGTCCGCTGGCACGTAAACCGCCTCTATAGCGGTTACGGCCGCGCCAGCGACTGAGGCGATTCGCTCCTGCAGTTCGGCTATCTCGGTTGCAAGGGTAGGCTGGTAGCCGACCCGGGACGGAAGCCGTCCGAGCATGCCGGACACCTCAGCTCCAGCCTGGACGAAGCGGAACACATTGTCCATCAGCAGCAAGACATTGCGGGCCATCACATCGCGGAAGTATTCCGCGATCGTGAGCGCCGTCATGCCTACGCGCCAGCGCGCGCCCGGCGGCTCATTCATCTGGCCGAAGACCAGCGCTGTGCGCGAGAGCACTCCAGAGGCGCGCAGCTCAGCGAGCAATTCGTGGCCCTCGCGCGAGCGCTCGCCGATTCCGGCGAATACGGAGATCCCTGAATACTTTTCAACCGTGGTGCGGATCAATTCCATCAACAGCACGGTCTTTCCTACCCCGGCGCCGCCGAACATCCCAGCCTTGCCACCTCTGGCCAGCGGCGCGAGTAGGTCAATAACCTTGATGCCGGTGTAGAAGACCTCGCGTGCATGGTTTTGGCGGATCAGAGCGGGCGCCGCTCGATGAATCGGCCAGCGCACCGCGTCGGCGCCGAGCGGTCCAAGTCGGTCAGTTGGTTCGCCCACTACGTTGAGCAGGCGCCCTAGCACCTTTTCGCCCACCGGCACCTCAACCGGCTTGCCTGTACTGCTCACCGGCGTTCCCCGGCGCAGGCCGCTGGTGTTTTGCATGGCGACTGCCCGCACCGTGCGTGGGTCGAGGTGCTCCTGGACCTCGATTGTCAAAGGGTAGCCGCCGTCCCATTCAACCGTCAGCGCTTCGTTCAGCCCCGGCAGCGCCCGCGAGTCGAACTCGACGTCCACCACCGACCCGCGCACGCGCGTCACCTTGCCACGCTGGTGGCAAGCGGCGCCTGGCTGACCATCCGGACTTTCTGCGCCGGTCTGCTCCAACATCGGTTCGGTAGCGCTTTTGGGGCCCTCTAACGCGTCGGACGTCTTCATGTGCTCCCTATCTCGCAAACACGCAACACCTCGAACGGTTGATCCCCGTGCTGAATAGGCGTCGGTAGTCGACTACAGGGCGACTTTCATCGAGGCGCCCGTGTCCAGCCTCTGCGGGCTTCGACTCGTCACCCCAGTGGCGCGACTTTCGGTTGCATTGCTTTCATCCTGAAACTTCCGAGCTCGTCTCCGCTTCATTGTGTTTCCCCGAAGCGCAGGCAACTGGAGGTCACCCGCCGCGTAATCCTTCGCCGTCTCGTTTTTGCCCTATATTGCGTTTTGGCCGATATTTTGTCGTCGCTTATGTGCGGCCGCTTGCCTGCTCGTTACAGACGAAGGGTCGCTCGCAAGGACGCGACCGAAGGTGTCGAGCTTTGATGGTTCAGCTCGCATAAGCGAAGCCCTGGCGTGTAGTCTACCACACGAATGCGGGTGCGAAGTTGCGGATTCCAGCCAGATCGATAGAGCCTCGACGCTTGGCAGGATGTCGGGAGGTGGGCTTCGCCCCGATGAAGCGCAAGTGCCACTATATTGTTCCTTTGGAGAGCCGACCGACCGTATGCTTGATCGATATCGGAAGCAGGCAAACAGAAGCCGCCGGCGCACCCCTTTATGCGACAGCCGTGCGACTTTGGTCCACCCTGCCTAGCCCGTCCTTTTTTACTCCACGCTGGAATAACGCAGCGAGAGCGGGCATTACGAGGCCAAGCGCGCCTGGACAAGCGCTCAAACCCGGAGCGATGCGGCATTGGTAACCCTTGCGGATCCACCCGACATTTCACCTTTAGACTCGTACAACCAAAAACTTATCGCAAACGTCCGTCCGCCCGACTGGCGCAACCCGACACCCGCCAAACGATACAACTTAGTCGTGATAGGGGCGGGCACGGCAGGCTTGGTCGCCGCCGCAGGCGCTGCTGGACTGGGCGTTCGCGTAGCGCTGGTTGAGCGTGACTTTTTCGGCGGCGACTGTCTTAACTTCGGCTGCGTGCCTTCCAAAGCGCTGATTCGAACGGCGCGCGCGGCCGGCGACCTGCGGCGAGCCAGCGAATTCGGGATAGCGATACCGTGGGACCAGGTTAGCGTCGATTTTGGCGCGGTGATGGAACGGATGCGAAGGCTCAGAGCCGGGCTAAGTCTCAACGACTCAGCCGAGCGCATGCGTGCTCTCGGCATCGATGTGTTCGTTGGGCAAGGCCGTTTTGCCGGCCCGGACAGTGTGGAGGTTGGCGGGCAGCGGCTTACCTTTCGCAAGGCGATCATCGCAACCGGTAGCCGTCCTGCCGTGTTGCCCATACCGGGTCTTTCAGAGTCCGGCTATCTGACCAACGAGAGCGTATTTTCGCTAACCAAATTGCCCCATACTGTTGCGGTGATCGGGGCTGGCCCGATCGGATGCGAGCTGGCTCAGACATTTCGGCGATTCGGAGCACGCGTGTGGTTGATTGAGACCGCGCCGCGCATCTTGATTCGCGAAGACATGGAAGGCTCTCGCCTGATCGAACTTGCGATGGCGCGCGATGGCGTGGAGATCGTCACGGACGTGGTGGTCCGCGCGGTTGAACAGCGGGCGGGCGCGAAGCTTATTCGGATGACACTACGCGACCAAGCTCTTGAAATCGCAACGGAAGAGATCATTCTCGCCGTGGGGCGTACGCCTGCGTTAGAGGGTTTGAATCTCGAGGCCGCGGGGGTCGCTTACGACGCCAGCAAGGGGATAGAGGTCGATGACCATTTGCGAACCA
>Ga0080006_1155300_pt1 | contig 14178 bp, 15 predicted proteins | sample RS3BMetagenome_FD_69209 | JGI IMG/M metagenome (GOLD analysis project Ga0080006, IMG submission 69209) | Ferric oxide microbial mat and aquatic microbial communities from Rainbow Spring, Yellowstone National Park, USA - RS3B (SPADES... ...
CGATGCCGCCGGCGTAGGCGAACGTCTGCTCGTGCTCGCGCCCCGGTCGCTCGTCACGGAAGCGAACGGTGACACCCTTGTTGAGAAAGGCGATGATCTGGAGCCGCTCGAGGATGCGCTGCGCCGAGAACTCGGTGTCCTCGAAGATCGTCGGGTCGGGCCAGAACGTCACCACCGTCCCGCGGCGCCCGTTGGGTGCAGGACCCACCTCCTCGAGCGGACCGGTGGGTGTGCCGCCCTTGACGAACTCCATGCGGTAGGCCTTGTCGTTGCGGTAGACCTCGACCACGAAGCGCGCCGAGAGCGCGTTCACTACCGAAACACCGACGCCGTGGAGACCGCCAGAGACCTTGTAGCCGCCGCTGCCGAACTTGCCCCCGGCGTTGAGCTGGGTCAGCACTACCTCGACCGCCGACTTGGAGGGATCCGAGGGATGGGGATCCACCGGAATGCCTCGGCCGTTGTCGGCAACGCGCACACCGCCGTCGGGAAGGATGGTCACCTCGATCTCAGTGCAGGCCCCAGCCATGGCCTCGTCCACGGCGTTGTCGACGACCTCCCAGACGAGGTGGTGCAGGCCGCTCGGCCCCGTGGAACCGATGTACATGCCGGGTCGCAGCCGCACGTGCTCGAGGCCCTCGAGTACGACGATGTCAGCGGCGGTATAGCTCGACTCCGGCTCCAACGTCCTCACCCTCCCTCGCGGCGCCAGTCGCGGCTCGCGCCGGGCACAGACTGCTCCGGCACCCCAGTTACGCATGCTCGGCGACATGAGCCCCTGACCAGCCCTGATGCGACCACCCAGGGCGGCCGCGGTGTCGCGCCCCTAGCCTAGCTGCGCTCACCGAGCCGTCTCGCCGAAGCGACGAGGACCACCTCGCCCACAAACCCGAGGTCCCGAAGCGACTGCTCAATCGCCGTTCTCCTCGCGCGCAGTGCAACCAGTGCTGGCCCGAGCGCACCGAGCACCACGCGCTGGGCGCTCACCTCGAGGATCGCGGTACGGGACCAGAGCTCCTCACCGAGCTCGGTACGCAAGGCCTCGCGCCAGCGGACCCGCCGGGCAAGGTCGCCACTCCCCCGCCGACCGATCTCGACCCAGCGGAGGATCTCCCCCAACGGCGTTGGTCCCTCACGACGCCACAGCTCGCGCATCGCTCACCCTGCCCTGCTCGATTGTGATGGTGGTGGCTGCACGTGCAAATGGGTCGGTGTGGCTCACAAACACCTGCAGACCCTCCAGGAGCTCCATGGCCACTTCGGCGCGCCGGCGGTCGAGCTCGGCGATAACGTCGTCGAGCAGCAGCACGGGACGCTCGCCTCGACGATCCCACACCGCACGTGCCAGCGCCACGACGAGGGCAACGACGACGGTTCGCACCTGGCCTTGGGATCCAACCGTGCGCAGCGGGGCGCCGTTAAGGAGCAAGACGACGTCATCGCGGTGGAAACCAACGCTCGTGGACCCGCGGCGATGGTCGTCGTCGCGAGCAGCCCGCAGCGCCTCAAGCACGTCACCTTCCCAGGAGCGCTCGTAGCGCAACTCGAGGACGTCGTCGCCGAGCATCGTGCTCGCGACATCAATAGTGTAGGGACGCAGCTCTTCAAGCGCCTGGGCGCGCCTCGTAGCGATCTCCACGGAGGCAGCCGCGAGCCGCTCGTCCAGCACGTCGAGCGTAACGAGGTCGAGCTTGGTCGCGCGCAGCGCCTCTGTACGTTGACGCAGCACCCGTTCCGCTTGGCGCAGCAGCGGCGCAGCGCCTGGATCGAGCTCGACGAGACTGCGATCGAGAAAGTCTCGCCGGTGCTGCGGCGGCCCGCTCACCACCACGAGGTCGGCAGGGTCGAAGCTCACCACCGGCAAGACAACGCTGCGGCGCTCGGTCTGACCATCCACGCGGGTTTCGAGCGAGCCATCGGCGCTTACGCGCCGACCCACCCGCTGCGAGCGACCGTCGTCGAGGACAACCTCGGCGCTCACCACCGCCTCTTGAACTCCTCGACCAACCACCGCGGATCGATCGTGCGTGCGAAACGAGCGACCCGTCAGCGCCAGGCTGATCGCCTCCAAGACGCTGGTCTTGCCCTGTCCGTTGGCGCCGACGAGCGCGACGACCCCGTCCGGCAGCTCCCCCAGCGTGCACTCGAGGTTACGCACACCCGTCGCTCGCACCGAGCGCAGCCGCATCTCAACGCGCCACGATGGGCATGAGGATGTAGAGGTACTCCCGGGAATCGGCTGCCGAGACGCAGGCTGCTCGGTTCGCCTCGATGAACTCGAGCCTGACCACGTCACTCTCGACGTTCTCGACCCCATCTGCCAGCATATCGGGATCGAAGTGGATCGTGAACTCGGCGTCGTTGAAGTTGGCGTCGAGCACCTCATGCACCTGACCCACCGACGGGATACGCACCGAGAGCTCGCACGCCGTCGGCGTCATCGTCATCTGGATAGACGAGCTGTTGCGCGCCTCCTTCGCCATGCGCCGCAGCCGTCGGAGCGCATCAACCATGCTGACCCGGTCCAAGAGCAGCTTCTTCGGGTACTCTGCCTCGACCAGCCGTCGGTAGTCGCGGAACGGTTCGTCGACGAGACGGGTCGCCAGCGTGGTCGCGCCGAGTTCAAAAACAGCGTCGCGCTCGCCGATGCCGACGCCGATCTCCTCGACCCCGGAGCTGGCTACGAGTCGCTCCAGCTCGCGCACCGCACGCGTCGGCACCACCACATCGCGGGCACCCTCACCAATCACGGAGAGGTTCGCAATGTCCCGAAGCGCCAAGCGTGTGCCATCGGTCGCGACGAGCCGCAGGCCGTGCGGGCTCGAGGAGAAGAGCATACTGGCGTAGATAAGGTCGCGACCCTCATCACGCGCGGCCGCCACCGCTACCTGGCGGATCCCCTGCGCGAGCGCGCCGGCGGGGACCCTCGCGCTCGGCACCGTGCCCGCTCCGATCGTAGGGAGCTCGAGCACCGGCAACAGGTTGAGGGAGACCTCGGCTCGACCCGAGCGCAGCACGACCGCCGCATCCTCGACCACCACTTCGATCTGGCTGGATGGCATCGAACGCGTCAGATCCACCGCAAGCGACGCCGGCGTCTGGAAGTTGCCGTCTGTGCCCATGGCCGGCAGCGAGGAGCGGATCGCAAGGTCGCTCTCGCGTCCCTCGATCTCGAGCAAGCCGTTGCGAAGCGTCCAACGCACCCCGGACAGCGAGGACTTTGAGGACAGAGCTCTGGATGCCGCCTGGAGTGCAGCAGCGAGCTCGTCACGTTCGCAGAGAAACTTCACCGGACCTCCCAGCTGTTGTGGATGTCAACGTAGCGGAAGTAGTAGGGCCTGTGGACTGTGGAGAAGTGCCGTCCTCCCAGCGCAGCAGTGTTAAGCCGATCCACAGGTTGTCCACGCCTGTGTGCACGACGCGGTGCGAGGAGCGGGGTGGCGTCGCTGTTGGAACCGGGGCTGTGGATCGCTGCAACCTTGTCCACAGCCAGTCCCCAGGGCTGTGCAATGCTCATGGTCGCGGCCCCCGCAGGCTCTTGAAGAGCTGGTCGACCTGCTGGTAGATGTCAACCGACTCCTGCATGAGTTCCTGGACCCGCTGGACGGCGTGGAGGACCGTCGTGTGATCCTTGCCACCGAAGGCACGGCCAATCTCGGGGTAGCTGAGCTCGGTGAGCTCCCGCACGACGTACATCGCGATCTGGCGTGCGACGGCGACGGGGCGCTTACGGGACGAGCCAGTGAGGTCCTCAGGGGTGAGGTTGAACAGCGCAGCAGTGGCAGCGATGATCTCGGGCGGAGTTCGCTGGGAGCGCGTGGCGTGCTGGCTGATGAGATCCGAGAGCACCTGCTCGGCCATGGCGAGGCTGATGCCTTCGCGGCTCAGGGTGGAGAAGGCAGCAAGCCTTGTGAGCGCTCCTTCGAGCTCGCGGATGTTGTCGGTGATGGAGGTTGCGATGAACTCGATCACCTCGCTGGGGACCTCGACCCCGGCATCCTCAGCCTTGCGACGCAAGATTGCCGAGCGGGTTTCGAGGTCGGGCGGCTGCACGTCGGTGATCAGGCCCATGGCAAAGCGGCTGCGCAGACGATCCTCAAGGGTCGAGAGAGCTCGCGGTGGGCGATCCGAGGTGATCACGATCTGCTTGTGTGCTCCGTAGAGGGTGTTGAAGGTGTGGAAGAACTCCTCCTGGATTGCCTCCTTGCCCTCGAGGAACTGAATGTCGTCGACGAGGAGCACGTCACAGGCTCGGTAGCGCGCCTTGAACTCGCTGGTCTGGTTGCGCTTGATCGCATCGACAAACTCATTGAGGAAGGTTTCGGTCGAGACGTAGGTGGTGACGAGGTTGGGGTAGTTCTCGCGGACGTAGTTGCCGATGGCGTGGAGCAGGTGCGTCTTGCCCAGTCCGGCGTCGCCATGAATGAAGAGCGGGTTGTAGGAGCGCGCTGGTGTCTCCGCGACGCTGAGCGCGGCAGCATGCGCGAAGCGGTTCGAGGCGCCGATGACGAAGGCTTCGAAGGTGTAGCGCGGGTCGAAGGTGGACGAGGATGTCACCGGGCGCGCCGAGGGTGTGGGAGCCGGGACGCTAAAGAGGTCGGCACGCTGGGGATCGCCCGGTGTCTCTGCCCGGACCCGGACGGCGACCTCAACCCCGCTGCCGACATGCTTGGCGACGACGTCGCGGAGCAGCTCGCGGTACTTCGTCTCAAGACGCTCCTTGGCTAGCGGCGACGGTGTGGTGAGCACGACGCGTTGCTCGCTGATCTCCTGCGGGGCCAGGGTTCGGAACCACGTCAGCCAAGTGGCCTCACCGACGGCTGCTCGAATCTCCTGTGCGATGGTGTCCCAGGACGCCACGCGAGTACTCACTCCCACCTCCTTGCTATCCACAGAAGGATCCACAGCTGTGGATCGAATCCTGTGGATAACGCATCGGGGCCGACGCGACGCACCATCATAGAACGAGCCCGGGGTTCGCGTGGGAGGCTGGCGAGTTTCTCCGCGGCAGGTTCCGGTCCGCACGACGCGTGGCGCCCAGCCATCCTTGAGACCGAGCCAGTGCACCGCGTGGCGGTTTCGCTCGGTAGACTTGCTCCGCTGCTAGTCCACAAGGAGAGTGAGTCGCGATGAAGCGGACGTACCAGCCGAACAACCGCCGGCGGGCTCGTACCCACGGGTTCCGGGTGAGGATGGCCACGTCTGCAGGGCGCGCCGTTCTGAAGGCGCGTCGGGCCAAGGGTCGGCATCGACTGACCGTGTAGGTGAGGCTCGGGCAGCTGCGGCGGCGAGCGGAGTTCGAGCGGCTGCGCAACGAGGGTCGGCGCTTCGGGTTTCCTACGATCTGGGTCGTCGTTGCGCCTGCGGCCGGCGAGTCGGGTGAGATCAGGCTCGCGTTCGCTGTGCCTCGCAAGTCAGGATCGGCGGTCGAGCGCAACCGGTTCCGCCGTCGAGTACGCGAAGCAGTGCGGACAGTAGGCCTGCCGCCTGGTGATTACCTCGTCGGCCCAAGACCTGGCCGTGTCGCAGCCAGCTTCGACGAGATCGTCGCCGACCTCACTAGGCTGAAAGCTCGAAGCCAGGCCCCCCAGGAGGACCCGTGAGCGTTCTCGCCCGCATCCGCGCGGTGCCACGGAGGGCCGGCCTCGCGCTCATTCGGGCCTACCAGGTGGCGCGAGCTGGCCGGCCGTCGCCGTGCCGCTACGTGCCGAGCTGCTCCCAGTATGCCTACGAGGCGGTCGAGCTCCACGGCTTGGCAAAGGGTAGTGCCCTTGCGGCCCGTCGTATTGCCCGCTGTAACCCGTGGGGAGGCTCCGGCTTCGACCCAGTGCCAGCACCCCGGCACGGAAAGGTTTCCAACGCATGATCGTCGCCAGCATTCTCGGGGACATCTTCCGCCCCCTCTTTGACCTCCTTGCGGGGATCGTGACCTTTTGGTACGCGATCATTCCGAGCTACGGCATCGCGATCGCCCTGCTTACGGTGACCGTGATGGTCGCGCTGTCGCCACTCACAATCCGCTCGACGCGATCGATGCTGCAGCTGCAAGCGATCCAACCGAAGCTCAAGGAGCTCCAGCGCCAGTACGGCAAGGATCGTGCGGCGCTCGCGGAGGCGCAGCAGCAGCTCTTCAAGGAGGAGGGGGTGTCCCCGCTTGGGGGATGCCTGCCGATGGTCCTGCAGTTCCCACTCCTGTTCGTGATGTACGACGTCATCCGTGGTCTGACTCACACGGTGACGACGAAGCACGGTGTGGTGGCCGCGCCTCTGTACATCCTGCACTCGAGCAGGTTGTACAAGAACCTGGTTGCCGACCATGGTCACATGGACTTCCTCGGCATCAACCTGGCGCTCACTCCACTGCACCTGCACATCGGCTTCATCCACGCACTCCCCTACTACGCGTTGGTCCTGATTGCAGTGGGGCTGCAGTACTTCCAGATCCAGCAGATCTCCTCGAAGAACCCGACCGCGGCGGCGGCAAGCCGACAGGCGCTGTTGCTGCAGCAGTCAACGACGGTCGTCTTCGGGATCATCTACCTGGACGTCCCCGCCGGCGTGGCGCTGTACTTCCTCGTGTCGGGGTTGTTCCGAGTCGTCCAACAGGAGCTGATGTGGCGCCACGATCCGGTGCTGCGTGCTCACTCGGTGGAGGCACGTCGGAAGGTGGCCGAGCAGCGGGCTGCGGACGGCAAGCCTCCGGCACGTGGGTGGCGAGGGCTGCGGGAGTTGGTGAGCCCGCCGAAGGCGGTGGAAGGTGGCTCGGACGAGGCACCCCCACAGGGTCCGCGCCAGGGTGCGTCGACACCACAGCAACGCCGTCAGGGTAACTACCGACGACGGCGCAATCGCCGCCGTCGTTGATCGGTTGGCTGCGACGCGCTCGTTGCAGCCCGAGGAGAGTGACATCACGATGGAGTGGATCGAAACGACAGGACGGACGATCGAAGTCGCGAAGGAGCAGGCGCTCGAGCTTCTCGGCGTGGAGGAAGTCGAGGTCGAGTTCGAGGTGCTCGACGAAGGCAAGAGCGGCTTTTTCGGTATTGGTGGGCGCGAGGCACGGGTACGTGCTCGGTTGCGACCGCGAGTGCCGGCTCCGAAGCGGGAGCGGCGTCGCGGTCGGCGTCGCCGAGGAGGCAGCGAGAAGGGTGCCGCGGCTGCGGCAGCAGAGGGCGGCGCTGAGAGTGAGGTCGACGTGGCGCAGGGCGAAGGGCCGGTGACGACGGATGCGGGGACACAGCATCAGCGCGGGTCGTTGTCGCGTGTGGAGCTGGCGGCTCGAGCGCAGAGCTTCCTTGCAGGACTGATGCAGGAGTTTGGCCTCACCGGTGAGGTCCGCGTGGTTCGCCTCGACGACGAGTGGATGGAGCTTTCGATCGAGGGCGAGAACCTCGGGGTTCTGGTGGGGTCGCGAGCAGTGGTCCTCGATGCGATCCAGGAGCTCACGCGCAGCGTGCTGCAGGCAGTGGCTGGTGAGGGCGTGGGCAGGGTGGTCGTCGACGTAGCTGGCTATCGCCAGCGTCGGCGGGAGGCCCTGGAGCGATTCGCGCGCGAGCAGGCCCTCATCGCCTTGGAGACTGGGGAGGAGCGAGTACTCGAGCCGATGAGTCCGGCAGACCGCAAGGTCGTCCACGACGTGGTTGCAGCGCTCGAGGGGCTAGCAACTCGCTCGGAGGGCGAGGAGCCTGAGCGTTACGTCGTGATCTACCGCACTGCTGAGCAGGGTGCGATTCCGGAGACTGCCGATGCAGGATCGCATCAAGGAGTGGATTGAGCGCAGCTGCGCACTCGGGTTCGTTGGCGAACCGGCAACGAAGGCCCTTGAGCACTCGAGGGCCTTTGCGTTGGTGCTGCGTGAGCTGGAAGCGCAGAGGTGGGTTGATCTCGGATCGGGAGGCGGAATCCCTGGCCTCGCGCTCGCGGTAGAGCTCGAAACGACGAGCGGCGTGCTCGTGGAGGCTAAGGAACGCCGAGTCGCGTTCCTCGAAGAGGCGGTGAGGGCTCTGGGTCTCGATGATCGGGTGCAGGTCTGGGGGGAACGAGGCGAGCTTGCCGGTCGGTCACCAGCACTGCGCGAGTGTGCCGATGCGGTTGTGGCGCGCAGCTTCGGCGCCCCGGCTGTAACGGCAGAGCTCGCAGCCCCGCTCGTTCGCGTCGGTGGTGCGGTCGTGGTTTCGGAGCCGCCGGACAGCAGCGGCGCGCGCTGGGTGGATCGAGACGCCCTTGCGGAGCTCGGGCTGGGTTCGGTGCGCATCGAGGCGGTGGACGGGCGCCACTTCGCGATCATCGCGAAGGTCTCCCCCACTTCGGACCGCTTCCCACGCCGGGTGGGGATCCCCGAGAAGCGCCCACTGTTTCGCTGAGAGCGAGCAAAGGGAGTTGCAGGGGACGATCCCGCAGGACGCAAGGTGATTGCGGCGCGTGGTCGCCGGTCAATGACGCAAGCAGCGGGTTGAGCAGCGTCGTTGGAGTCGGTCGGACTGAGTGCGAATGCGCGTCGGTGCGGATGGTGACTGGCGTTCCCGCGTGCTGGTGCAGCTGTTGCTCGCTGCGGGTTGGGTGGGGTCGTTGAGGTGTCGGCGCCGGCTGGACTCGACTGGGTGAGGCGTGGAGCCCGGTTCCTCCGAGAGGATGGCGTTGCGGCGGGGGCGAGGCCCCTGGTCGAGGTACCCCGGTGTTGGGCGGGTATTGGCCAAGCAGAGTTCAGCCGCGTCATGGGGTCGGCTTGGCGAGACCTTGTGGCATGAGACATGGTCAGCCAGCGTGCGTAGGTATGGGGCCGAGTGGAGCGTACTCTCCCTCCAAAGCCCTGGCTCCTGGCGATGGGCCAGCAGGACGCGGTCCACGTTGCGATCAAGCACGCGGGCGTCGAGTTAGGGAGGGGGTGGGGGTGATTCAGGAGTCTTTGACAGGGCGAGGACAGCACATCGACAGGAAAACCAGAGTGGGTTCGTTGCCGCGAAGGTGCGTTCCCTCACTCTGGTGCTCGATGGCCGGTCGGAGCATGCGCTGCCTCGAGCGTCGTCGCTGCCGGCATGCGTGGCTTTCGGGAGGGCTGGCTCGTCGACGAGGAGGCGCTTGGGATAGTGCTGTCGAAAGGGGAATTGGTTCCGGGTGCGCTGGGATGAGCAGTGAGCGGGGTGTCACGGGTTGGGTGCTGACTCTGGGGCGGTGTCACCATCGCGACGAGACATGGGGTGTAACAGCTGCGCTTCCTGTGATGGGTTGGCCCAGCAAGTGTTGGGCGGAGGAAGCGGTGGCCGGTCAATGGCACCTGTGTGGCGGAGGTGGGAGAGCGCGTTCTGTGGCGCCGCTGCAGCTTGCTGAAGGGCACCCCCGTAGGGCGACGAGAGGGTGGTCGTCGATCGCAGTCTGGGTCGCCGACGTGGGTCATAGAACAGGATCTGGGGCTTGAGAAGGCTGGCTGGTCGCCAGGGAGGCGCGCAGGAGCGGGGCGCGTTGGGCTCATGCCCTTCGCGTCGTGGTTGGTGCCAGGAGCGAGGCGAGGGTGGTGGGTCCGGGCGTGAGCAGCAGGGATGGGGCTGCACGATGCGGAGCGAGCCGGATGGGGACGGCTCTTGTGTGCGAGCAAATCCACGTGGTGTCGGAGTCGGGGAGGTGAGGAGGAGGCGGCAGCAAAGAGGTGAGCCGGTGGGTCGTGGGCGTTCGGGAGTGCTGCGCGCAGTTGAACACGGGTTCGGAAGGCCGGGGCGCGCGGCGGTAGGACCTCAGGCTTCAAGGAAGTACGCGGGTGCAAGGATGCTGGGGAGGAGGGCGGGCGTTGGGAGGGCGGATCGCAAAGGCGTGACGTGGGAGAAGGTAGGGACGCGTTGGTCTCGGTTGGGGGTTGCTCGGTCATGGACGTTCGTGGCCTGTGGCAGCAGTCGGTCGATACCGGCGGGATGTGCACAAGGGCGTCGAAGCCAGAAGGAAGGTAGTCGGCGTCGGGTCGGAGACGTGGGCGAGTGAACGTGAGGGTGGAGGGTTCCACGTGGAACGGGAAGCGGTCGAGGTTGAGGCAGGGGCGCTGCAGTCTGATGTTCGAGTTGGTAGCCTGAACTTGCGTGCAGTTTCACGTGGAACGCGAGGTTCCGGAGGTGGCCGTGGCACGGGTGATCGCGGTGGCGAACCAGAAGGGTGGGGTGGGCAAGACCACCACCGCCGTCAATGTCGCCGCCGCGCTGGCGGAGCAGGGTGCCCGGGTTCTGCTCGTGGACTTCGATCCACAGGGCAACGCCACCACGGGCGTGGGGGTGAATCCACGGGAACTGGGAGGCTCAATCTACGACGCGGTCGTGGGGGACACCCCGCTCGACGACGTGATCGAGCCTACGAGCGTGCGCAACCTGTTTGTCGCTGGGGCAACCATCGATCTCGCGGGCGCCGAGATCGAGCTGGTGTCGGTGCTTTCCCGTGAGACTCGGCTGCGTCGGGCGCTCGAGCCTGTGAAGAGCGAGTACGACTACGTGTTCATCGACTGCCCGCCTTCACTAGGCCTCCTTACCGTGAACGCGCTTGTTGCTGCCGACGAGGTGCTGGTACCGATCCAGTGCGAGTACTACGCACTGGAGGGGTTGTCGCAGCTGTTCCGCAACGTGACGCTGGTCCAGGAGAGTCTGAATCCTGCGTTGCGGGTGTCGCACGTCGTCATGACGATGTTCGATGCTCGAACCAACCTGGCGGAACAGGTGGTGGCGAACGTCAGGGAGTTCTGCGGGGATCTCGTGTGTGAAACGCTGATCCCGCGCAACGTCCGACTGTCCGAGGCACCGTCGTTCGGACAACCGATCACGGTGTTCGATCCGAGCTCGCGGGGGGCGATCGCCTATCGAGATCTGGCACGGGAGCTGCGCAAAGATGGCTAGGCAGACAGGGCTCGGTCGAGGGCTAGGGGCACTGATCCCCACGGGAGCGGCTACGAGTGGAGCGCGCGGCTTCACCGAGGTGCCTGTCACTGCCATCCGACCGAACCGCTACCAACCGAGAACCGTCTTCGATGAGGAGGCACTCTCCGGCCTCGCGGCGTCGATTCGGGAGGTTGGGGTGCTCCAGCCGGTGCTTGTGCGGGCGCTGGAGGACGGCTACGAGCTGATCGCCGGTGAGCGGCGATGGCGAGCTGCCCAGCGTGCCGGGCTGGATCGAATCCCGGCGATCATCCAAGAGCGGGATGACCTCGCCAGCCTGCAGGTCGCGGTGATCGAGAACCTCCATCGACGTGATCTCAATCCGCTCGAGGAGGCGGCTGCGTACCGGCAGCTCATCGACGACTTCAAGCTGACCCACGAGGAGGTGGCGAAGCGGGTCGGCAAAAGTCGTGCCACGATCACTAACATGCTGCGACTCCTGCAGTTGCCAGCAGCGCTCCAGCGAATGGTGCTCGATGGCGCGCTCTCGGCCGGCCATGCGCGAGCGCTGCTCGCGCTGCCGGATCGTCGCCTGCAGGAGGAGCTCGCGCGGCGCATCGTCGAGGAGGGCCTGTCGGTCAGGGACGTTGAAGCGCTCACACGTCGTCACGAGGAGCTGTCTGCCAAGGCTGATGGGGGGGAGCCGTCGGCGGCGACCTCGGGGGTGTCCCAGCAGAGCTCAGCTGGCAGTACGAGCGACGTTGCGGTGCGCGTTCGCCCGGCAATTGTGGTCGAGCTGGAGAAGCTCCTTGAGGATGTGATCGAGACCGAGGTGCGCATCGAGGTCTCGAGAGGCGGTGCTGGCTATATCCGCCTGCGGTTCGTCGACCTCGAGGACCTACATCGGATCGCTGCAGGCATCGTCAACCTTCATCCTCTTGAGGAGGCATAGGGTCACGGGAGGGTGAACTTCAGGGTTGTGCACAGCTGTGCACAACCCTGTGGATGACGCCGAGACCGCTATGTCGGGCGTACTCGGGACCATTGCGCCGCTGCTGACAGGGCTCGTACCAGTGGCGCCTGTGGCGGCTGGAGATCTGGATTGCCAATCGCGGGTCACCCGTCGGGAGCGCGTGTCGACTCCCGGGCTCTTGGACGCAGCGGAGGAACGGTGCTCGACTCGGTGCAGCGAAGGGAGTTACCCGGTGCAGGATGTGTGGTCAGCGTGGTGCACTGTGGTTAGGCAGACCCCACGTCGTTCAGTCGCCAACGGACACTGCTCCTGCGGTGACGCCGTGGCAAGGTAGCAGTGGCGCTGGTGGCATTGGTCGTGTCGATGGGCTCTTGCCGCTCGTGTCGGTCATGCAGCGCGCTGCGATCCACGACGCCGATCGCGTCACTCCCTCGTGGTCGTGCTGCTGGTGGCACTGGTAGGAGGACTCAAGGTCGTGCGGTTCGCAACCACGCTCGTGCGGCGCTTCGTCCGCGGATGCATGGCCTTCACGCGCAGCTCGCGCCTCACAACGCCACCGTCGTCCGCCTGCTCCCTCTCGACCTGACCGAGCGGGAGGGGTTGGAGACTGGGCAACTGGTTGCGAGGGTGACGAGCGGTCTTAGCCTCGTGCAGCAGCTCCTCGCCGAGGCGCCCATGATGTTCGGGAGTTGGCTTTGGGCCGGTGCCGTCGCTAGTGATTATGGCCGTGCTCAGTATTTCACTGACGGTGCTCGCACCAATGGTGCTGCTTGCGACGCTGGTGAGCGCGAGGACAATGCGCAGCACCGTGCTCCCGTCGAGCTTTGATGCCGAGCAGCGGGAGGGTTAGCTCACCGGAGTGGTCATCGATGCCGTACTCGGCGCTTGCGTGGTGTGCGCCTACGCGCAGGAGCGCTGACCCTAGGAGACCTTCCAAACGGCAGCGCGTGCTCTCTTTGCCCCGCGGTTGTGTAGCGTACGGCTGCGCGTTCCGTCATGGCGGAGGTGCAGAGCCTGCTGTAGCTCGTGCAAGCCGGTATGCGCTGGTCGAAGGCGTGCTTGCGCTGCAGGATGCCGTGACCATCAGTGCCGTCGTCGCGTCGCGAGCTATCTGATGTGGCTCGCAGAGCCGGTTGAGATGCTCGGTGGTTTGGTCGCCTCTCGCAGTAGGCTCGGGCCGGCTTCGAACGCATTTTCAGGTCCGTAAGTTCACGCCGCGCTTGTCGACGTCGCCGATCGCGAGGCACTGCCCGAGGGTCCTCTCGCCGTCAAGCTCGATGCGATCAGCGCTCGTCGCTGATCCCGCGTGGTGCTACGCGCCTTCACCTTGAGCTTGATCCTCGGGAGGTCGTCGCGATCCTTGGGCTGGCCGGCTCGCCGAAGTCGACCCTGTGCGCACTGTTGCTATGCCTGGCCTGTTTGAGGTCATGCAGTGCGTGGTTGCGATCCGTGGCGTGGAGGTGACCACCGCGTCGTTCCGTGAGCTGCAGCGACGGGTGCACGTGGAGATCGAGGAGAGCGTGCTGATCTCTTGCTCGATCGCGGACAACGTCCGTTTCGCACGGCCCGAAGCGTTGGTCGATGAGGTCGGCTGGGCGTGTCGGTTCGCGGGTCTGGAGGAGTTCATCTCGTCCTTGCCGGAGGGCTTCAACACCGAGGTGTGGGAGGGAGCCATCAGGCTCTCAGGGCGTCAGCCACACGGGCTGACGCGGTTGCGTCCACGGAAGTGGTGTAGTGAGCCGAGTCGCCTTGGGCCCGTAGGGAGGTGCTTGTGGAGCGGCGGCCACCGTGTGATCTTTCTTGAGAACGCAAGCTCACTAAGGAGTCACCACGATGGCCACCACCTCCTCCTCTGGACCTCGTCGCCCTCGTGCCAGAGCACCTGGCCAAGGCTCACCCGGATCTCGTGCGCTCGTTGCTCAGCACCTTCGTCGAGGCGCTCATGGGTGCCGAGGTCGATGCGATCTGCGGCGCGGCCTACCACCCTGCGAGCCCCGAGCGCACCAATCGGCGCAACGGGTCTCGGCAACGGCCCTGGGATACACGGGTGGGCACGATCGACCTTGGCATCGGCAAGCCTCCGCCAGGGCACCTACTTCCCGGACTGGCTCCAAGAGCGCTCTCGGTTGCTCGCAAGGTAGCCCTCACCAGCTGCTCGCCACCTGCTCGCGTGCTCGGGGTCTCGACACGACGCCTTGAGAAGCTGGCTGAGGCCCTTGGGATCACGAAGCGCTCGACGCCCCAGATCTCGCACGATGGCCCACAGCCTCGATGCGGAGGTGCAGGCCTTTCGCACCCGTCCCCCAGACAGCGGTCCGTACCCGATCGTGCTGGGCGAATGCGCTCGTGGTCAAGGTGCGA
>Ga0080006_1215632_pt1 | contig 14167 bp, 11 predicted proteins | sample RS3BMetagenome_FD_69209 | JGI IMG/M metagenome (GOLD analysis project Ga0080006, IMG submission 69209) | Ferric oxide microbial mat and aquatic microbial communities from Rainbow Spring, Yellowstone National Park, USA - RS3B (SPADES... ...
CCCGCCGCAGCCCCGCCCACCCCAGGCGCCCCCCCCCAATAAACCGCGCCACAGCCCCGGCTCCGGTGGGGGGGGGGGCGAACCCTCCCACCCGCCACTGCCCCCCCTTGGTGGGGATGGCCGTCTCGGGCCCACGGTCCAGCAGCCGCTCGGTCCGGCGCCTCTCCGCGATCAGGTCGGAGATGGTGATGACCGGGATCGAGTGCCGCAGGCCAAAGGCCTCTAGCTCAGCACGCCTGGCCATGGTGCCATCCGCGCTGGCGATCTCGCAAACGACCCCGGCCGGTCTGCGGCCCGCCAACCTGGCCAGATCCACCGCGGCCTCCGTGTGCCCGGCACGAACCAGCACTCCGCCCGGTCTGGCCCTTAGGGGGAAGACGTGCCCGGGTCGCACGAAGTCAGCGGCGGAGAACTCTGGATCCGCCAGCGCCCTGATCGTGAAGGCTCGGTCCTGGGCGCTGATGCCGGTGCTGATGGACTGGTCGGCCCCGTCCACCGAGACGGCAAAGGCCGTCTGGTAGCGCGAGTTGTTGTCGGCCATCATCGGCGGCAGGCCCAGCTGATCCAGCCGCTCGCCCTCCATGGCTACGCAGATCAGGCCGCGGGCCTCGGTCATCATGAAGTTCACCTGCTCCGCGGTGACCATGTCCGCGGCGACCATGAGGTCGCCCTCGTTCTCGCGTTCCTCGTCATCCATAACGATGACAAAGCCGCCGTTGGCGAACCGGCGGACCGCCTCGGCGATCGAGCTGAGAGTCATCTCCCCGCCACCTCGTCGGCTGACTCCGGGAATGGCGCTGGACGCGGTACAAGGTGGGGCCCCAGCAGCCGCTCCACCAGCTTGGCGACGGTGTCAGCCTCCAGATTCACCACCGTGCCCGGGTGGTAACCCGCGGCCACCGTAACCGCCCTGGTGTGGGGGATCAGGGAGACCTCGATCGTCCCCGAGCCGTCGGCGCGGTCGGCCACCTTCACCAGGGTCAGGGAACACCCGTCGATCGCGATCGATCCCTGGGGGACGCAGTAGCGGACGACCCGCTCGGGCACCTGGACCTCCAGCCACAAGGCGTTGCCCTCCGGCCTCATGCCCGCCACGACTCCGGTCCCGTCCACATGCCCGGTCACAAGGTGCCCCCCGACCAGCCCTTGCAGTGCGAGCGCCTGCTCAAGGTTCACCGGATCGCCTGCCCTGAGCTCCTTGAGCGCGGTGCGGCGCAGGGTCTCGGGGATGACATCCACCTCGACTCTCCCCCCCCGGTTGTCAACCACGGTGAGGCAGCAGCCGTTGACGGCCAGGCTGTCGCCGATCGCGAGCTCCACCCAGCCGGGGGGCGTCGAGATTCGGAAGCTGCTCCTCCCGGTGGTTGGGACCGCCTCTATCACGCCCCGGGCTGCAACTATCCCCCCGAACATCAGGCGACCTCCGCGGTGACCTTGAGGTCGGCACCTATCCGTTCAACCTCCCCAAAGTGCCAATGCCATCCGGCGTCCGGGGTTGCCGCCCCGATTCCCCCGAAGGGGCCGGGAGCGTCCTTGCCGCCGATCACTGTCGGGGCCATGAAGCTGACGATGCGATTTCCCAGCCGCTCGGCGAAGAGGGATGCCAGCACAGTCGGCCCACCCTCCACCAGAACGCTGGTGACGCCGCGACCGGCCAGCCTTCGAAGCACCTCTCGAATGGAGGGCGATCCCTCGCTCTGGGGAACCTCCACAACCTCGGCCCCTGCCCTCTCCAGCGCAAGACGCCGATCCATTCGACCGCCGGAGGTGGTGAATATCAGGACGGCACCTCCGGGCTCCCGCAGCATCCTGGCGTCGGGCGGGGTCCGTAGCCGCCCATCCAGGACCACCCGCAGAGGTTGGCGTCTCCCCTCGCCCGGTGACCTGTTGGTCAGCACCGGGTCGTCGGCCAGCACCGTCTGCGACCCGACCAGGATCACATCGTGGGCGTGGCGAAGCCGATGGCCCTCCTCGCGGGCAGCCTCGGAGGTGATCCACTTCGACCTCCCAGAGGCGGTGGCCACCCGACCGTCGAGGCTCATGGCCAGCTTCAGGGTTAGGAAGGGAAGCCCGGTTGAGACCCAGACCGCATACGTCTCCACCAGGCGCTGCGCCGCCTCGGCCGCAGCACCCAGTGCCACCTCAATCCCCGCCGCCCGGAGCACCTCGACACCGCGCCCGCTGACCGCGGGGTTGGGGTCGATCATGGCCGCGTTAACCCTCGCAACGCCGGACTCGATGATCCTCGCCGTGCATGGCCCCGTCCTCCCCTGGGTACAGCAGGGCTCAAGGGTCACCCAAAGCTCGGCCCCTCGGGCCAGGTCACCAGCCTGGTCCAGGGCGAGCACCTCGGCGTGAGCTTCGCCAGCTCGACGATGGTAGCCCCGCCCAACCGGCCGCCCATCCTTGACAACCACGGCTCCCACCATCGGGTTTGGGGAGGTGCCGTAATCTCCGAGGGCGGCCAGACGCAGGGCCTCATCCATCCACCTGGGCTGCTCTGCCGGGTTTCCGTCCACCATCTTTGACAACTCCCTGACATGGAGGGCAGGGAGCTAAATCCCGGGCACGCGGCCCGAGACCATCTTCTCCCATCCAGACTCAAGACCTGGCCACTGGCCGTCGGTCTCTGACTGTCGGCCCCGGAATCACACCGGGTCCTGCTTCACCTGCCATAGCAGACGAAGCTCGCGGGCTGTAACCGCCGGTCGGGAATCTCACCCTGCCCCGAAGACAACGGCAGCGTATCACGGAGGGGCATGTTTGGGGGCCAGATGGTTCGGGCACCTACACGCCGGGGGGATTAGCAAGACCTTTGCGGAGTTGAGTGTGGGAGCCCGTACCCGGATCCCCACCTTGGTATTCGGCCCTCCCCCACGGTCGCGGGGCCGTTGAGTTGATAGTGGGGCTGTCTGCCGGCGGGACGCGACGCCAGGGACCAACGGTGCATGTCATGACCGCACCCGGATTCACGGAACCCAGGGTGGCGCCCCCTCCGGCACGGGAGTTCGGTCGCAACCCTGGCCCACCCACCTTGGTTCCACCTGGCCCACAGCCTGGTCGCGGACGTCACCCTGCGGGCACCGGCATCGCCAATGGGATCGAGCACCTGGCGAAGGGCCCAATCGAGGCGCCTCGGCGCAGTGGCGGGATTCGCTAAGATTCCACCGTCCGGCCGAGGTGGTGAAATGGTAGACACGCTGCTTTGAGGGGGCAGTGAGCGCAAGCTCGTCCGGGTTCAACTCCCGGTCTCGGCACCACGGGCTTTCCAGGGGCGCCGCGCGGCCGCCTTGAGGTTGGGAAACGCCACGGGCGCGTGACTGCCCCGCCCCGTCACCCCGCGCACCGTCCGCCAACCCTTGACAGATCAACCTCATTGAGGCGGTCAAGGAGCCATGCTCAGGTCTCGGCGGGTGCGTGCAGGCCGTTCACCGAAGAGCCCTGCAGCACGCGGCCGGGAACTCCGAGGGCCTTGGGCAAAGCGTCCCAGAGCGGCAGGCAGACCGTCAAGGCGAGCCAGCAGCTCGCACCGCGCCCGGAAACCGGTCCATGCGCCACTCCTGCCCCCGATCATCGGCCCTTTGCGATGAGAGGTCGCTCAGGCGGTCACGGGAACAGCGAGGCCGGGTCGGCGATCCTCCGCCGCAGGGAGTACAGGAAGCCGGATGCCGTCATTCCGTCGATGACGCGGTGGTCAAAGGAGAGCGAGAGGTTGGCGACCCTGCCCACAACCACCTTGCCCTCCCGAACCACAGGGCGATCCTCGATCTCGTGAATCCCAAGGGTTGCCAGATTCGGCCAGTTGACCAAGGGAGTGGCCATCAGGCCCCCGAGTCGGCCCCCGCTGGAAATGGTGAAGGTGGCACCAGCCAGGTCGGCAGAGGTGAGAGAACCCTCTCGAGCCGCCCGCACCAGGCCGCTCAGCCCTGCCTGCAACTCCTCTGGCGACATGGCCTGGGCACTCCTCAGGGCAGCCACCTTGAGCCCCTCCTCGGTCTGGACCGCTATTCCCAGGTGGACCTCGTCCTGGAAGACGATCTCCAACCCCTCCTCATCCAGGGTGGCATTGAAGAGCGGCTGCTCGCCCAGCTCGGCCAGAACCGCAAGCGAGAGGAGGCCCAGGATCGTCGGTGCCTGCCCTGATGTTGCGGGGTGGCCCCGAACGCGGCTCTCCACCGGCTCCAGGTCGCACTCCAACACGACCGTCACCTGCGGGACATGCCTGTGGGCCTCGGCCATGTGCTGCGCCATGGCTCGCCGGGGGCCTCTCAGGGGTGTTCGACGCAGACCTCCGACCAGGTCTCCCATCCGCACTCTGCCGCCTGGCCCCCCGCCGTGGACATCCGCCAGGGCGATTCCTCGCTCCCGGGCAGCCCGGCGGACGGAGGGCAGAGCCGCGACCCTTGGAGAGTCGTTGGGCGCAGGTGGCGACGCCGTTGCCGACGTGCCCGCGGCGGTGTGCTGCGGTGGCTCAGGCTCCACCTGGGTCAGGTCATCCCCATGGCCCGGGGAGGTCACCGACTCCCCGGCGGCACGAACGCGAATCAGCGCCTGGCCGACCTCCACCCGAGCGCCTTCCTTGGCCATGATGGCCTCCACCTCACCTTCGAACGGAGATGGGATCTCCACCGTGGCCTTGTCAGTTCCCACCACCACCAGGATCTGGTCGCGGGCGACCGCTCCTCCCTCGGCCACCCGCCATTCAATGACCTCGCCCTCGGTCACCCCCTCGCCCAGGTCTGGAAGGCGGAATTCAGGCACCACACCCCCCCTCAGTAGCCAACGCAAGCACGAGCGGCGGCACTGACCCGGGCCACGGAGGGGAGGGCCTCATCCTCACTCTGGAACAGCGGGAAAGGCATATCCATGCCTGTCACCCTCAGGGTGGGCGCCAGCATCTGGTCCGCCGCCTCCTCCTGCAGGAGGGCCGCGATCTCGGCTGCTACCCCGCAGTGTCTCGGTGCCTCCTGCACCACCACCACTCGACCTGTCTGGCGGGCCACGCTGAGAAGGAGGTCGCGATCCAGCGGATAGATGCTGCGCAGGTCCACGACCGCGGCAGACACGTGCATGGCGGCGAGCTCCTCTGCCGCAGCCAGGCAGACCTCCAACATGCTGCCGTAGCCGACCAGAACCACGTCGGATCCATCCCGGACCACCACCCCCTTGTCGATGGCGCACGGTTCGAAGGAATCCGGGACCTCCAGGCGCCCGCGGCGGTACATCCGCTTCGGCTCCATGAATATGACCGGATCCCCGCATCCGGCTGCGGCGACGAGGAGTTGCCCCGCGCACAGGGGGTCCGAGGGAATAACCACGCGAAGACCGGGCACGTGACTGAAGAGCGTCTCGGGGGAATCTGAGTGCAGCTCCGGCGCCTTGGTCCCACCCCCATAGGGAAGCCTCACCACCAGCGGCAGTCCGTAGCTGCCACCGGTCCTCCAGCGGTACCGGCCCGCGTGGCTGATCAGCTGCTGCAGGGCGGGATACACGAAGGCATCGAACTGGATCTCGACTATGGGCCTAATGCCCACCATGCACATGCCGATCGCGGCACCCACGAACCCGGCCTCGGCCAGCGGGGTGTCCACCACCCGGTCTTCACCAAAGCGCTGCTGCAACCCCGCGGTGGCCCGGAAGACGCCTCCGTTGACCCCGATGTCTTCCCCCAAGAGCAGGGATTTCGGATCAGCCTCCAAGATCTGCCCGAGGCCCCGGCCGATAGCCTCCACCATGTTCAGAAGCATCTGACCGCCACTAAGCCCGCGTCACCCAGGCGGGTTCGCGAAGACGCTCAGGCGACAGCGTCCAAGGGGTGTCCTTGTGCACGGTCTGAGCTATGGACTCGACCCCGGGAAGGGGACGATCGACCAGACGGTCGGCCACGTCCCGCAGACCAAGCGCCGCCTGTTCGCGGATCTCGGCAAGGAGGGCTGCGTCGGCGACCCCAGCGTCGACCAAGGCGCGAGCGGTCCTTTCTATGGGCTCCATCGTGTTCCAAAGTTCGGCGGCAGCGGGCTCGCGATACATGGCGGGCTCGTCAGCTGTGCCGTGGGGCCCCAGTCGGTATCCGACGGCCTCGATCAGGGTTGGGCCCAGCCCCCGGCGGGCTCGCTCCGCCGCCTCCTTCACGGTCAGATAGCAGGCGAAGACGTCAAAAGAGTCCACCCGGACCCCGGGCATGCCGTATGCCTGGGCCTTGTCCGCCAACCTGGCCACCCTGGTCTGCTTGCGCAGCGGAGTGCTGATCGCCCACTGGTTGTTGGTCACGAGGAAGAGCACCGGCGCCTTGACCACGGCGGCCAGGTTGCAGGCCTCGTGAAACTCGCCCGAGGAGGTCGAGCCGTCCCCACCGTAGGCCAGGGCCACGGTCGAGTGGCCTTGCAACCTCTCACCCCAGGCGGCGCCCACCGCATGCGGGTAGTTGGTGGCGATGGGGACGCAGACTGGCGCCACGTGATACTGCATCACGTCATGCCAGCCGCCGGGATGGCCGCGCCACATGAGCAGGGGCACCTCCGGCGGGCACCCCCGCAGCGTCACCACCGCCGTCTGCCGGTAGGTGGGGAACAACCAGTCGGCCGGCTCCAGAGCGAGCACGCTCGCGGCCTGCACCGCCTCCTCCCCGAAGTAGGTGGGATAGGTACCGATAACTCCCTGGCGCTGGAGGATCACCGCCCGGCTGTCGAAGGTCCGCAGGGTGACCATGGCGCTGAAGAGGCGAAGGGCCAGATCTTCCCCCATCTCACGAATGCTCTGGCGTCTCGCTTCCGCCACCTGCCCGATCACAGTCCGGGCACCTTCCATGAGATCGGCTCCGGGAGCGCCCGCGCTGGGCCCGACCGCCGGCTCCAGCGCCTCGTCGATCAACCGCTCAACCTCTGCAAGTTCAAAGCGAGCCTTACTTTAGCAACCGCTCCCACCGGCCCAGCTCGGATACAGTTGCCGTGGGGAGAGACGTATCCGAATCCATGTTCAGCACTGAGGTTAGCAAGTGACCAACGCGACCACGACCAGGTTCTCTCCGGGCTCGGCAACCTCCGAAACGGCGGTCCTCCTCATGGCCTACGGGAGCCCCCGCGACCAGGCCGACATCCTGCCCTACTACACCCACATGAGGGGCGGGCGAACTCCCGGTGCGGAGGCGATGGCCGAGCTCGAGGCACGCTACCAGGCCATCGGCGGGCACTCCCCGCTGACCGAGATCACCGTCGCTCAGGCCCAGCGACTGCAGGAAGTCTTAAACGCACCGGGCCAAACCCTGGTGCGGGTGGCGGTGGGCATGAAGCACAACCATCCCTTCCTGGAGGAGGCCGTCGCCGAGCTGGCCGGCCAGGGAGTGACCAGGATCGTGGCGATGGTCCTAGCGCCCCACTACTCGGTGATGAGCGTGGCGGGATATGTGGAGCGGGTCAGGGCCGCAGCCGAACCCTTTGCGGACCGGCTCCGCGTCAGCTTCATCGAGGACTGGCACCTTCACCCCGGATATGTGCGCTGGTTGGCTCGCCAGGTGGAGGCGCGGCTGGCCGCCATGGGATCGGAGCGCGCGTCGCAGGCCCTGGTGATCTTTACCGCCCACAGCCTGCCCGCCCGGCTGCGCGACATGGGCGATCCCTACCCAGACCAGTTGGGGGAGACAGCTGGAGCGGTGGCCAAGGCCATGGACCTGCCGAACTGGACAACCGGGTGGCAGAGCGTGGCCCAGTCGGCCGGGGAACCCTGGCTCGGGCCAGAGCTCCTGGAGGTGGTTCGTCAGGAAGCCGCCCAGGGGCGCAAGGACTTCGTGGTGTGCGCCTGCGGCTTTGTGGCCGACCACCTGGAGGTGCTCTTCGACCTCGACGTGGAGGCCCAGCAGGAGGCCCGAAACCTCGGCGTGGCAATCGTCAGAACGGCGATGCCCAACGATGACGAGAGCTTCGTGCGGGATGTGCTCGCAGAGTTGGTGACGTCGACACTGCCCCTGGAACGTTGACCGACTCAGGCCTGCGCTTCGCCGTGGTCGGGGGCGGAGTGTCCGGCCTCATGGCGGCGCGCACCCTTTTGGCGAGGGGTCGGGAACTCGGTTCCGCAGTGGAGGTCACGGTCTTCGAGGCCGACCAGCGACTGGGCGGGCGGGTCGCGGCCGGGATCCTGGACGGGATTCCCGTGGACCTGGGGGCCGAAAGCCTGGTGACCAGAACGGAGGTGGTCTGGTCGCTCTTGGGATCGCTCGGGATTGCGCAGCGCACCGCGCTTCCGGGCACCGCCGCCGCCTCTATCTGGAACGGCAGGCGCCTTGTGCCAATCCCGCGAGGCACCGCGCTGGGCGTGCCCCTCCGGCCACTGAGGCGAGACGTGGTACGGGCAATCGGCCTGCCCGCCGCAGTGCGCGCCGCGGTGGAGCCCTGGGTGGCCGGCGCGCGGCCAGACCCGGATGGAGCCATCGGCCCTCTACTGCGCGCAAGGCTGGGCAGCGGAGTCTTCACCCGTCTGGTGGATCCCCTGGTCGGAGGGGTATATGCCGGGTCGGCGGATCTGCTGAGCCTGGGCGCGGTGGCCCCCCAATTGAGGCAGGCGCTTGATCTGGACCGAAGTCTGCTCCGCGGGCTTCGGCGTCAGCAGGCGAGGCGCGAAACAATCAAGGATGCCCACCCAACTTTCGTCTCCTTCGAGGGTGGGCTTACCACCCTGGTCTCGGCCTTGGAGTCCGCCCTTCCGGCTTCGAGCGTCAGCCTCGGCAGCCGGGTCACCGGTGTCAGGCCCCATGGGAGAGGAGTCCAGCTGAGCCTGGCCGGAGGGCGCGGGCCCGCGCCCTTCGACGGTATCGTCCTCGCCCTACCCGCTCCCCTGGCCGCCCCGATCCTCCAGGAACTGTCAGCAACCCTTGCGGGGACGCTGCGGTCGCAGGAGTGGGCCTCTGTGGCCACGGTGTCACTCTCGTACCCGGAGTCCGCTCTGGCGAAGCTGCCCGCCGGCAGCGGCTTCCTGGTACCGAGGTCTCCCCGCCGGGTCGTGACCGCCTGCACCTTCATGGACCGCAAGTGGCCCCATCTGAGAAGAGGGGACAGGGTGCTGCTGCGGGCTTCCGTCGGCAGCGCTGGTGACACCGCCCTCCTCGAGATGGACGACACCACCATTGTCAGCGCGGTCCACAACAGCCTGCGCTCCATGCTGCCCATATCCGGGCTTCCCAAAGCGGCCATCGTCCGCCGCTGGCAGCCGGCCCTGCCCCAGTACCGCGTGGGGCAGCTGGCATGGGCGCAGAACGTCAGTGAACAGGCGGCCTCCCTGGACACATCGGTGGTCCTCACCGGCGCCTCCTACTCCGGGGTCGGGATAGCGGCCTGTCTCCAGCACGCGGAGTTGGCGGCTCGGTCCCTCTTCGATCGGGCGGCAACGCCCGTCTCCTCGAGCTGAGCCCCAGTCCTCATGGGGTATCGCCTCCCCGCCGCCAGCCGCATCTCGGCAGCTTGCCAGCCTTGGTTTCCCAAGGGATGGCCCCTCACGCCGGCGACCGCCATCTCTTCTGGGCAAGGTTGCCAGATCCCCGCCGGGGGCCCGGGTGCGCGGGCCGGCCAACCTGCTATTGACGGTCGGCGCCAGTGCCGGGCCGGGACCGCTCGAGCCGTGACCGCCCCAGGAGTTCTCCAGGCCTGAGGCCGAGCGGCCTCCCTGGGCAGAGTTGCGCAGCTTCTCCCGGCCGCCAATCTGTGCATCATGATATCCGCAGCTGCGATCTCAGAGCGCCACGGGCGGCTCGCCTGGCAACGGGCGCCGCGCACTTCAAGCCCTCAAGGAGGGACTCCACCCTGACCATGCTCCGCCCCGAACCATGAGTGACCGCGCGACCATCGGCGCCCTCAGCTCGACCGAGTTGAGGCGCCTTCTACTGGCGATGGGTGCACCCGGATACCGGGCGGACCAAGTGCGTCTGCACGCCTGGCGAGGATCGGCTCAGGGCTTCGAGTCGATGACCAACCTTCCAAGTCCCCTTCGGGGCAGGCTGGCGGCCGAGATCGGCTGGTCGACCCTTGAACTGGTGGGCGCCGTCGAGGCCGACCGGGGCCTGACGAGGAAGCTCCTCCTCAGGGCCGGTGACGGGCAGGAGGTTGAGGCGGTCATGATTGAGCACCCCGGCAGTGCCGGCTCCAAGGCGAGACTGACAGTGTGCGTCAGCTCCCAGGTGGGCTGCGCCATCGGCTGCGCCTTCTGTGCCACGGGCCAACTGGGCCTGCGCCGCAATCTGAGCGCCGGCGAGATAGTGGACCAGGTTCTGGAGGCGGCACGGCTCTGGGGAGCAGCCGGTCGCGGCACTCCGACCAACGTCGTCTACATGGGAATGGGAGAGCCCCTGCAGAATTACCTGGCCGTGGTCGACTCCGTGCGGCTTCTGGCGGAGTGGGGGGTCCCACCGCGCCGGGTCGTGATCTCGACCAGCGGTCTGGTACCGGAAATGGATCGGCTGGCCCAAGAGGGGATCCCGGTGCGCCTCGCCATCTCATTGCATGCGGCGTCGGACGAGGTCCGGGACCGCCTGGTTCCCCTGAACCGACGCTACCCCATAGCTGATCTCATCGCCGCGGGCACCCGCTTCGCAGCCCTGGTGGGTCGGAGGGTCAGCCTTGAGTACGTCCTCATCGAAGGCATCAACGACCGCCCGGAGGATGCTGCGGGCCTGCGTCGCCTGGCGGCGGAGGTGCGCGGCCATGTCAACCTGATTCCGATGAACTCGATTCCCAACAGCCCCCTGCATGCGCCCGGGCCCGAGGCCTGCCGCCAGTTTGCAGAGGCGGTCGGGCCCAGGGCCACGATCCGATTTTCGCGCGGAGACCGGGCCACGGCTGCCTGCGGCCAGCTGCGAGCGGCGATGGCCGCCGACCAGCGCCGCGTTCTGAGAAGCTCAGAACGGATCGCTTCGCGGGTGGCTGGCCCGGTCGACGCCGGCGGGACACGGCCATAGCGGCCAGCGCGATACTGGATCGGTGCTCCTTCATCAGCCCCTCCGGCCATCGTTCAGGGGCGGCAGGCCTCGCTTTCTCGGCGGCAAGGTGACCGCGTGACCTTTCTGCACTGGGCGACCCAGTGGGAGTTCGATCCCTCGGTCTGGATCGGATGCGCGATCGCCATCGGAGCCTACCGCTGGTTCCCGGGAGCCCGGTGGGACCGCCGCGCTGTCCTCTGGATTCTCGGGATTCTGATCATCTTCGTGGCTCTGGAGTCGGCCATCGACATCGTGGGGGACAACTATCTCTTCAGCGTCCACATGGCACAGCACCTGATCCTGGCCATGGTCGCTCCCCCGCTCATGATCCTGGGCATCCCAGCGGCCACCGTGGATGCCCTGCTGAGGGGACCGGTTGGGCGCGTGGTACGGGTCGTCATCTCTCCGTACTTCGCCGGGCCTGCATACTTCGTGGTCCTGGTCGGATGGCACTGGCCGTACTTCTTCGACTACGCGCTCACCCACCCCCTGGTTCACATCTGCCAGCACCTGAGCTTCATCGCGGTCGGGATTCTGTTCTGGTGGGCGGTCATCGTGCACCGACCGGGTGAGCGCTGGAACCTGAGCCCACTGGGCGAGATAGCCTACCTCACCGTGGGCGCACTTCCGGCCGTCGTCGTGGGGCTCACCATAGCCCTCCTGCCCCATCCCGTCTATCTCTTTTACCTCCACCGCTCGATCCTTTTGGGCATCTCACCACTGCAGGATCAGCGCTTCGGCGGCATGCTCATGTTCGCCTTCGACAACATCCTGATGGTGGGCGTCGCGGGCTGGTACATGTGGCGCATGTTCCCAGCCGACGGGGAGGACGAGGCGCGTATACGTGCCCGCTCCTGAGCGACCGGACGCGGGCCCTGGCCCCCTGAGCTTAGGGGGCGGCGGGTTCGGGCGGCGGGGTGTGCGATGGTCCCTGGCCGTGCTCTGGCTGCTGGATGCCGCCTTGCAGCTTCAGCCGGGGATGTTCACCCGATCCTTCGCCGGCAATGTGCTCTACAACTCCGCCCTCATGTACCAGCCCCATTGGCTGGAGCAGATCCTCTACCCCGTGGCGGGCTTGGAGGCACGCGATGTGACCGCCCTGACCGTCGGAATCTTCTGCCTTCAACTTGCGATTGGAATCGGGATCCTCTGGCCGCGCACCCTCCGGGCCGCGCTCGCCATCTCGATTTTCTGGGCGGCCGGCGTGTGGGTCTTCGGGCAGGGCCTCGGGTTCATGGCGACTGGCACCGCCATGGTCGAGTTCGGAGCCCCCGGGTCGGCTCTCCTCTACATCGTGCTGGCCCTCCTGATCTGGCCCGGCCGCACACTGGATGCGGAGAGGGCCGGCACCCGCGGGCACCCATGGGCGGCATGGGCGTGGAGCGGATTCTGGGGGCTCGGGGCCCTGCTCCACATCCCCCTGCGCTACTCCGCCGCAGCGGTGCTCGCCTACAACTTCCAGACCGCGGCCCAGCTTGAGCCGGGGGCGCTCAGCGCGTTCGACTATTCGCTGGCACGCTTCGCCTACCAGAACAGCGCATCCCTGAGCATCATCCTGGCGGCGGTCGAGCTGCTGCTCGCGGTCCTGATCTGGGTCCCGCATCTGCGCAGGCCGACTCTGGCCATTGGAATCCTGGCGACCGCCCTCTTCTGGGTGCTGGGACAGGCCATGGGGGGAATCGCCACCGGGATTGCCACCGACCCCAGCACGGGGCCGCTGGTGGTTCTGCTGGGGCTGTTCGCGGTCACCGACTTAGAGGTCAGGCCCCTCCCCGCCCCGGGCATTCGAGCGCTGCTCCAAGGACCGCGACACCGCCGCCCCCAGCCATCTCATTGATGGGCATCCGGTGACCGCCGCGACCCCGGCTTCCACCGCGGCCGCTGAGGGGATACCCCTAAGATTCTTCTGCACGTTTGCCAGGGGAGGTACGCCATGGTCTCCGACGCCGATTTCATCTCCTTCGTGGACGAGGAACTGGACGCCATGACAAAGATGCTGGAGAGCCTCGGGGACGACCTGGCAAACCGCGCCCTGGACGTTCCCGGCGCCAACTCACCCTATGCGATTCTGGAGCACTGTCTCGGGGTGATCGAGTACTGGGCCGGCCACATCGCCCTCGGCAGACCCTCCGCCAGGGATCGGGACGCCGAGTTCCAAGCGCACGGGACGGTCAGCGGCCTGATCCAGCGCACCAGGGAGGCCCGTGCCCGCCTGCGCCAGGACACGGTCCAGACCACCCCGTCCGCCCCGCCGCACGGCCCGCTGGACCCAGAGGACGCCGCCCTGCCATTGGGGCGCACCCAAGGGGGGGCCCTGCTTCACATCTTTCAGGAACTTGCCCGGCACCGTGGCCAGATGGATGTCACCCAAGACCTGCTTCGCGCCGGGGCCCCCACCCGCCCGGCCGGCACCTCGGCCGCAGACGCCTAGGGCCCACCGCTCATCCACCCGCCATACCTCTACCGGCAAATCTCTGGAGGCTGTGCCCAAAGATCGCGGCGCCCCAGCGCAGTTTCCCTTTGCAACAAAAAAAGAGACCCGGCGATGACCTACTCTCCCACCCCGTCTCCAGGGCAGTACCATCGGCGCTGACGGGCTTAACTTCTGTGTTCGGAATGGGAACAGGTGTTTCCCCGTCGCTATCGTCACCGGATCTCTTGTCGCAAAATAAACGGCCTGCTCGCGGGCCCGCCCAAGGGCGGCCCAGCAGTCCAACTGGTCCAGAGCGCAGTAGGAGCGCACAACCACCCGGAACACGCCATCAGGCGCGCCCGCGAACAGTGTGGCAGAGAGTGGTCAAGCCCTCGACCGATTAGTACCGCTCAGCTCAAAGCATTGCTGCTCTTACACCCGCGGCCTATCAACCAGGTGGTCTACCTGGGGTCTTACCCGGTTAACCCGGTGGGAGATCTAATCTTGGAGTGGGCTTCGCACTTATATGCTTTCAGCGCTTATCCCTTCCGGACATGGCTACCCGGCGATGCTCCTGGCGGAACAACCGGTGCACTAGCGGTCCGTTCAACCCGGTCCTCTCGTACTAAGGTCGACTCTCCTCAAATCTCCTGCGCGCACGGCGGATAGAGACCGAACTGTCTCACGACGTTCTAAACCCAGCTCGCGTACCGCTTTAATGGGCGAACAGCCCAACCCTTGGGACCTACTCCAGCCCCAGGATGCGACGAGCCGACATCGAGGTGCCAAACCTT
>Ga0080006_1153956_pt1 | contig 14164 bp, 16 predicted proteins | sample RS3BMetagenome_FD_69209 | JGI IMG/M metagenome (GOLD analysis project Ga0080006, IMG submission 69209) | Ferric oxide microbial mat and aquatic microbial communities from Rainbow Spring, Yellowstone National Park, USA - RS3B (SPADES... ...
AACCCTAAAACTGGTGGGTTTCTTCCTAAACAACTTTTAATTTTGGATACGGGGTTTAGGGGTCTAAAAGCCGTCGCACTTTCGCTGGGCACGTGTAGAAGATTAGGGTTGGGTATAAAGGATTCCACGGTTGTTCGTTCAGCTAGCGGTTTTCAAGATACTCCCGTAGCAGATGATGTCACCGTTGAAGTGATGGGTCGCCGCGTCCTGTCAAATGTTATTGTAGTAGAATTAGATCCAGGCTTAATATCGCTTGACCTAGCTTCAAGCTTGTTCGACTCGCTAGAAATTGATTTTCATAGTGGCAAGGTCTGGGCAGAAATAGATGGGACCCAGAAATAACGGCAACTGACCTCCTCCCCGCTCCTCAAGGGCGAGGGTTCCCCTCATCGGTTCGGGTCTACATCTCTCATTTGAGGGGCAGTCGAGAGGCTCAGAGAACCCCTCCCGTTTAGATTCACAATTGCAATAACGTCACGGTCATTCTCATAACCGCACGAAGCACAATGAAAATACCTGTAAACAACTTCCCTCATTTTCTGTCCACATTTCGGGCATGAAGCTGAAGAGCACTTAGGATTAACAAACTCCACGATTAACCCGTACTTCCTAGCTTGCCAGACAATCCAGTACTTCAAACGACGGTACTGCATCAAGTAGAGTTTCTGACATCCCTCCCCGCCTCTCAAGGGCGAGGGTTCCCTGAGGTCTCAAGGGTTACACCCCTTTCCCATATATGGAGGGTGCTACTCTGTTATGGTCTACGATGAAGGAGAGTGGTCTCCTTACAGTTGAGATTACTATGCTGGTAGCCTTCTTCAGGATGTTTAATCCACCGTTTAGGTCTGAATGAAGTCTGTGACCTAACGGACAGTTGATTGCACCTCTTGGTTTTCTTTCAACTTCAACGTTTAAACACAGTATTTTGAGCGTTGTATTCAACAACCTCAAACACCTTCATTCCGTATTCTTGAGCCTTTAGTTCTATGATATCCATGAGTTTGCGGTAAGACCACATGTTCACCGTGAACTTGTTACCCTTGTCCCGAGCAATATTAAAAGGATAACCTAAGTAGATTGTTGAAACACCTAGTTCGTGAAGTGTCTTGAGTAAGTGAGAAGCGAAGTTCCTGTACAGGTGAAGTAACCTCCTGGTTCTTAAAAAGCCTCCTCTTCTCTCTATTAAGCTCATCATAAGCTTCATATTCGTTGATATTCTTAGTTCTACTAGCTAGCGATTGTACTTCTGTTATCCTCTTCTCCAAGTAGAAGTAGTCCTCCTTAGTCCTGACGCCCTTGTAGAGTAACCAAGTACCGTCGTTAATAACAACGCTTGCTAAAACATTGATACCTAAGTGGATGGATGTGGCTTTGTTTCCCTTTAGTGATTCGATTTGTATACTCTTCCTCTCTCTTCTCACGATATGCTTACTCTTCTTTCCAGTCTTCGTTTCTTCAACACCGACATCAACCGGGATGGAGGCATACCAAGCGTTTTCGTCATAGTATATCTCCAGCCTAACTTGTTTTCCGTACCACTTTAGTCTACCTGCAAACTCAATTTCGAGGTCGAAGTCCTTGAGAATGAGTTTGTGGTTCTGCTCGTCCACAACATATCTATCTTGTCTAACAACTAGAAGGAGCTTCCTCTTCTTGGTTTCTCTGTCCTTCCAGTAACGTGGTGGGCTAACGTGTTTCATGTGAGGCGGAAGTTTTCCTTCCTTCTTCAGCTTGAGGAGGGAGAAGAAGGAGTTCCAAGCTTCGTTGTTCTTATTGAGTACTTGCTGTGCATTAACACCGAGTATGCTCTTGTACTTCTCATAATACTTCCTGTATGTGCACTTAAAGTCTACTTTTTCACCGCGGAAGAATTGTTGCCTTCTCTCATAGTTGACTTCGTTGAACAACTTAGCAGAGATGTTTGCTAACCTTCTGAGCTTCCTTTCTTGGAAACCGTTTGGTAGAAGACGGACTACATTTGTCCTCCTATTCTTGAATTCAACTTCGTAGACGCCCTCCCCAGGCATTGCGGGAGAAATCGGCTCCCGCTCCTCATCCTCAAGGAATTGACCAGAAGAGGGCATCATAAGGATGTGTGTTAAAGCCTTTTAAACCTACACCACGTCCTGAATGGTAGAATCAAAAATTTGTGCTTGCGCAAAGTTGAGGCCAGGGATAAATTTGACCTACACTAAAAGGTGAGAATCGTCGTCTCTTTAACACTTATTCGAAAATGAGCATCACGCCAAGTTTTTCGGCCCTGTGCCTCATTTTTTTGTCATATGTGTATAGAGGCTTGTTGAATCTTTTTGCCGTATTAATTATCACCATGTCGTTAAAGTAACCCAGCGAGAGTCTTTGTTTTAGGATGTATGACAAGGCGATCTTAGAGGCCTTCCCATCCTCAACCACAATGTTCGCTTTTGCGTGGTCAAGCAGGGAGGCGACGACACCCCCATCAGCGTTAAGCGCTTTAAAGAACCATACAAGCTCATATACCACAATGGGAGGGATGAGCCAAGCGTCCAAGCTCTCCAGTGTACTCAGAGCCTCAGTGTGTTTGTCCGAGTCTTCAACCAGATAGTAGATGAAACAGTTTGTGTCAATGATCGCTTCGGGCACTCTGCTTCAAACCTTCCTCTATTAGCCTATCTATCTCCTCAATCGTGAGCTTTCTCCCAAGCCTGATTGTCCTCACGCGATCTTCACCAAGCTTTCTGACTATGATTTTATCCGACTCAGCATCAAACTCCAACCAGTCCCCCTGCTTTATACCAAGAGTTCTCCTAATTTCAGCTGGCACAGTCACCTGGAAGTTCCTTGTGACCTTCACCCTTTTGGACATATTTACTAGCCACATATCCGAGTATTTATGTCTTTCTAGTTGTAGTGATATCCACATATATCAGCCGGTGCTAAGAGCGATTTTTGACCTACGGTCACGGGTGGGGATCCCGCCCCCGCATCATTTTGCTGGTAACGAATAAATACCCTCGGACTGTATCATACATCCATGGCTAGGCAGAACAGAGGCAAGACACAGACGATCAAGCAGAGGTCGATCTACGTGTACCTTCCTTCCACTAAGATGGCGAGGGACTGGAAATCCAAGGCAGAGAAGGCGGGGATTTCGATATCGAAGTTCGTGATGGACAGGGTCGAGGATTCGCTGAAGAGGGAGGAGGGAGAAGAGGAAGGCTACCTGAGCAGGATCGAGCTCATCAAGAAGCTCAAGGCTGCTGAGGAGGACAGGAAGAAGACGAGCGAAGAGAACAGGCTTCTGAAGAGACTCGTCGAGAATCTCGATAGGGAGCTCAAGAGGTACAGGACGAGACCGTTTGCTGAAGAGGGCTTCGAAGGACGGAGGAGCTTCGACAAGGAACTGATCGACCTGCTGAGGAAGGGTGGCTCCCACTCGCAGGAGGATATACTCGCGCACCTTAACGTGGACCCCTCAGATGCAGAGATGGTGAAGGCCGTCAGCAGGCAGCTTCAGGCGCTGGAAGCCTACGCGCTTGTGGAGTACTCAGGGCGGGGCTGGAGGTGGAAGGAAAGTTGACAAGCCTGAAGCAGATTCCGGACTACGGCAAGCTGATCGGCAGGTTCTGTGAGGACTGCAGGTTGAGAGGGCTGACCGACGAGACGACGAGAAGGTATCGGTCGAGCCTGCTCATATTCGCGGAGTACATGTCGAGACATTCGAGAGAGTTGGTCGGCATGGACCTCAAGTCCCTGAAGGACTTCCTGCAGTACGTCAAATACGAAAGGCACGCCAAGCACAAGACGGTAGAGAACTTCTTCTCCGCGATCTCGGCATTCTCCGATTACCTCGTCTTCGAGGGGATCGCAAGCTCAAATATCGTGCTGACCTTCAGGAAGAGGTACTTGAGAAGGTACAAGGACGATTTCGACGATTCTCAGAGGAGACTCCTGACATTGGAGGAGATGAGCGGGTACGTCTCGTCGATACTTGACCCCAGGGACAGAGCGATAGCGCTTCTGTTCGCGAAGACGGGAATGAGGAGGAGTGAGCTACTGAGCCTTGACGTTGACGATGTCAACTGGAAGGACTACTCGATAACGCTGAAGCCGCACCCGAAGAGGAGCAACCGGACGGTATTCTTCGACGACGAATGCGCTGTCGCGCTGAGGCGATGGTTGACCGTGAGGGAGAAGCTGAATCCAAAGAACAAAGCGCTCTTCGTGAGCTACCAGTCGCTGAACCGATTGGACAGGAACGGCTGCTATGAGGCGGTCGTGAAATATGCGAGGAAGCTCGGGCTTCATGACGCTAGCTCTTCGCGGCTTGAGGACCACTTCGGTCCTCACTGCTTCAGGCACTTCTTCACTACCTGGCTTCTCAGAAACGGCATGCAGAGAGAGTACGTCAAGGAGTTGCGCGGGGACAGGCGGAGGGAGGCCGTGGACATCTACCACCACATCGATAGAGAGGAGCTGAGGAGGAGCTACCTCGCCTGCGTGCCCAAACTCGGCGTATAGGGTGGGTCCAGAGTCGCTGTAACCTGGAAGAAGCAACAGATGTAACAGGAGCTTATGAAATCTGTTGCTTCAGCTCCGATCGGGAATCGTTCTTCTGTCCACAACCCTTAACTTGTGGTAGGGCAAGCAACTTGTGGTGGAACAAGTAACTTGCTCTTCGACCAGAGACCAAAGGACAACAAAGCAGACCTGTACGACGCGGAGGACGAGCTAAAGTCTCTCATCTCCGCCCTGAGAACAGGGGCGCCGCTGGTGACGATAGTCGGTCTGAGAAGGACGGGCAAGACCTCCCTTCTCCTGACAGCCCTGAACCAGACTGCCCAGCCTTCCATCGTTCTGGACATGCGCTCTCTAGCGAGCAAGCCCTACGCTACCAAGAGGGACATGATTCAGGAGTTTGAGCGTACACTGAACGAGTTCTACAAGGCACACCTGGGTTCCGGAAGGAGGCTCTTCAACTGGCTCAAGCGCGTGCGAGGGGTCAGTGTATCCCCAAGTGGTCTGAGCATAAGCTGGGGAGGCAAAGAGCCAGCCGAACTCACAGCCATCTTCGAAGAGCTGAACGCCTGGGCCAGGCACGAGAAGACGAGGATGGTCATAGCCTTCGACGAGGCGCAGGAGCTGAAGAAGGTGGCGGGCGTCGACATGGCAAAGCTGTTCGCCCATGTCTACGACTACTGCCGCAGCATCACAGTCGTCCTGACAGGTTCTGCAGTCGGCCTGCTCTACGACTTCATCGGAAGCCAGGACGCTAAAGCGCCCCTCTACGGAAGGCACATCGTGGAGATACGCCTTCGGCGCCTTTCGGAAGGAATGGCGAAGGACTTCCTTGCGCGCGGGTTCAAGCAGGCGAAGATGAGGACCGATGAGAGGGTCATGGATGCCGCAGTGAAGAGGTTGGGCGGGATAATCGGGTGGTTGACGCTCTTCGGAATCACGAGCACCAAGGCGGGTGCGATGTCAGAGAGCGCTGTTGACCAGACTGTCGAGGTGGGCAAGTCGCTTGTCAGGCAGGAGTTCGAGAACTTTCTGAAGGGCAGGGAGGTTGGCGGGCAGCGATACGAGGCAATCATGCGGCACCTGGCCAGAGCTCAGTCTTCGTCATGGTCGGCTATAAAGGGGAGCCTAGAAGCCGCGGAAGGCAGGACCATCAATGACAGGAACATTTCGGAACTCCTAACCAATCTGGTCAAAGCTGGTTTCGTCGAGAAGGAAGGCGAGTCCTACCGCGTGACTGACCAGATCCTCGCTGAATCATTCAAGTAGGGAGAATGTCTGAGAAAGAATGCTGATAGCGGTCAGCTTCGTGATTGATCGGCGATGGTCCGCCCTTCTCTCTTCTTCGGCGTCTCCTTACTGTCGGCCAACGCACTGATGCACCCCCGGAGAATCTCGCGTGTTCTCTCCAGGATACTCTTCACTTCCATGAACCTCAGCGCGTCCTTGAACGGTTCTCCCTTTGGAGCTTCAAGCCCATCGACCACCACCATCACGCGGTCATACATCTTCAGCGCATGATTCACGGAGTCGCTCCAGCCCTTCAGAGTCGCCTCCATCCTGTAATCCTCCGTATAATAGTCCACCCTTCTGGGCATGTACTTCAGCTCCGGGTCGTACTCTGGCAGCTCCACCCCTTCCTTCGACAGCTTCTCGGCATCCCTTTCGGAATCCGCGAGCGGGCTCCACCCCGTCCCCTTTCTGTACCTTATCTCGTGGCGCCATCCTGGACCGAAGACTTCGCCAAGGAACTGATAGAGGTCGTTATCCAGCTGGACCAGCGCGTCTGACTGATGGGACAGCTCGGCGAACGACTCACCCAGCTTCTTCCACTGGCCTGTTCTCCTCCACCGACTGATCTCCGTATTGTACGAACTCGTGACCCACGACAGGTCGGGGTACAGATGGATGAGGTACTTCTTCACGTCGGTCTGAGTTGGGTCACACTTCGACGCCAGTTCGAGGACCATCTCGAAGCGCGTCTTCTTCCTCTCGCGGGAGGGCGCCTCGCGCCCCCTTTCGGTCAGAACGTACCTGCCTTCGCTGTCCTTCGCAATCAGTCCCTTCTCCAACAGGTCGTTAACCAATTCGAGGAGCCTCTTCGGCGTGACGTCCGTCGCTCTGAGCAGGTCTGTCCAGCGCTGGGGGGTCTTCGCCGCTTCGAGAATCTTTTCCCTGGCGTTGCCTGCTATGGTTCCCACGGCAGTTTAGTAGGGGGATAAACATATAAAAGTGCCGAATTCCTTAGTTTAGTGGAGGGCTAAAGTAGAGTGAACTTCAGGCAAAAGGAAAATGGCAAAGGCGGTCCTGCAACCAAACATATCGATGATTCATCGTTAGTGGAGGACATCACAGTAGACCTCGACGTTGCTTCCATCGGCGAACTGTGGGAGGTGGTAGGGAAGCTCGTTGGAGTAAAAAGGAATGGCATGGTAGTCATCGAAGTCACCAAGAGGTTCGAAATCCCGGTAGAGGGAGCGCCCCGCTCACTTAGGAGTGCCGTTGGCAAGGTGGTGGGCGTGATGATCATTGACGGGGAGGTCAGGTGGAGGTTGGTGGAGTGAAAATGGACTGGGACTTGGCGCAGGCAGCTTTTCTGATCTTGGTAGGGTATATCGTTTTCGACGTCGCTACACATTTGACGAAACAAACAGTCGGGGATACGGGGAGGAGGGTCTTTGCAATGTCGACAGTCTTCGTGATTTCTGTTTACTGCTTGTTGATTCTCTATGGCGAAGTATTGAGCGTCTTCCCCCAATTTGATGGTCTTCCGCTCACAGCTGTGTGGTTAGTATCTCTCGTCATTGCTCTTTACGGAGGATGGGTTCTTTACCACAAGGCTCTGGAGCATTCAAAACTTGATTTAGTTGTGAAGATGGATGTTCTCGAGGAATGTGTAAGACTGCTTGACGAATCGCTCAAGCCACTGGCTAGTGCAGTCGAGGCCGAGAAGGCATCAGTCTCAGACCTGTCTGGCAAGGTGGGGAAGTTGGGTGAGGTGACGGGCAGGCTGGTCAATATGGTCGAGGTCCAGCGGAGGACTGCGGACGAATGGACCCAGGCGCTTGTGTCGATCATTCAACAGGATGAATTCAGAGAGTCAGAGTTCAAGAAGGTGTTGGATCAGTACCGCAGATGGTGCGAGGAACGAGGTGATGCAGCAAAAACGATTGCCGAGCTGATCAAGGGCGCCGAAGGTGTGCTGGAGGAGTTCGCGGTATTCTTGGATCAGGTGGACGAATATCTCGATTCCCTTGGCGTAGGCGAACACGAGCCTAGAGGGGAGCTGGCAGGAGGCGCCGGCGTCCAGGGACAGAAGGAAGGCCAGGGCGCCCAGACCTCGCCCGTCGAGGGTCGATCACCGGCACTGCCAACCCGCGGGAAGCTTACAAGGGAGGCTGGAAGGGCCAACAGGGACAAGGGGAACCGAGCCCAACTCCAGTTCGCCGAAACGATACTCAGGTCGGCCGGGAAGAAGTACGAATGCAGCCTGAAGGAAGGACAACCAGACCTCGTCTTCTACGGTCCCACTGATAACGTGCTGAAGGCTGTCGGTGCCTTCAAAGCACTGACCCTCTCGGAAGCTGGAACGAGACAGAGATGGATACCCCGGAGGAAGCTGCTCGCGGAGCTCAGGACCGCGACGAAGTACGGTGCGCCTTTGGTCATCTTCGTGCTGAACTTGGCCAACGGCAGGATTTGGGCAAAGGTCTTGTCTGTAGGGGAACTGAGGGAGTTCAATGGAATAACTACTCCGTTGATGTTAGTCGAGAATGATCCAATCTCAGAGAAGACATGTAGAGAGACGCTCGAGATGGCTCTGCAGCTCCTGTGATGGAAGCTGTTCTTACCATTGGCTCGACGTTGTCGCGCTAGAGTGGGACTGCGCAGCATTGCTCGGCGCCGCATCATGACGCACCTTTCTTGTTATAGCGTCTCTCCTTTTCCCTGAACAACCACCTGCGACTAGCACGCCAGTCGCCCAGCACGGCTCTGGTGATGACCTTCGAGCCGATTCGGCCAGTCGATACCGTTACGATAAGCTTACCCCCACAGGGATTCTTCCCAATCCCTCCTCAGGTGGTTGTACCACACCATGAACAGGTTCAAGAAGGATTCGATATTGTCCAGTCTGTCAGATGGCAGGTTGTTGTAGAAGCGTCTGGTCCTCTCCCTAATTGTCCTGAATAACTTCTCTATTACGTTCCTGTGGCCGAACGTGATGTGGAGCCATCGTATCCCAATCCATCCTGTCCAGTGCCCACGGATACCATGGTCCTCAGTTCACAAGCACGACGGGCATCACCACGCACGTGTCGAGGACCTTCCTGAGGAAGATGATTGTGTTGATGGACGACCTGTAGTAGTAGGAAGCGTAGACTGCCAGGAGCTCCTTGGTGTCAGCATCATCAATCGCAGCCCACACGAAGACATGCCTTCCTTCCTCTGATCTTCGGCTTTGTCTCGTCTATTGCCACAATCTTCCTCTTACTCCTTGGAGGGTGCGACACTATGCCCTTGAGGGCGTGGACCCACCTGAAAACAGACACATGTGGATATCATGGTCCGTTTAACCGAACACATAATTTCAAACAATCGAATCGAGAACGAGAAGAAATCGATTCAGGGGGCGAAGAGAGGAGCAGTGGCGAGAAGGTGTGGAGGAAGGAGAGGGCGGGGTGAAGATGAGCTTGATCCTGGCACCCTGACATTCCACCCGGCCAACGGGGCGATGACGCTGGCACGCGAGGATGATGGAACACTCACGAGGCGTAATCCCGACACTCTTCCTGCCGGCCCTCCGAAGGTTAGGTACTGCTCCAGACTCCCTGTAGTGAGCGTAAATCTGATCGACCCTTCTCTTCGAGCATTGGAGGTGCAGAGCGACATTCTCGCTCTTATCTCCCCTCCTTCGCCCTGATAAAGTCGGGGATCTTCTCCCCCTCGTCAAGCTTCACATCATTAAGGTACTACCTGAAGACGCTCCTCCAAAACTATCCTTCACCAGCTTGGGAAATAGTTTCTCGAAAAGATAACAATGTTCGAATCACTGCTCTGTTGCATGGATCCATGACCAGGATGGTCGTGGCTGGGCGTCTCCTCGGCCCTACACCATCGCCTTGATGAACCCGTTGTAGATTGATGCCTTCATAGCCATCTCCTTTGCCATGTTGACGAACTTCTTTGCAGTGATGTATTCCCCGAAGACCCTCTTTATGACGGAGAACGCACCCTCGACCCTCCACCTGTACCCGAACCTGTGGATGTTGCTCCACGCCTTCGGCTTGAATGCCTGCTGCTCGATGACTGCGAGCTTCCTCGCACGGCTCCCCTGCTCCTGGGCACGGAACCCTTGCTGCTGACCCTGATCACTGGCTTGATCCCCTCCCTCCCCCGCGAGGAAGTTGAAGTTGGCCTTCGAGTCGTAGGCACCGTCGGCTAGGACCCTTCCCACCCTCACGTTCTCCCTCTCCCTGTTGACCAATCTCTTGAGGCGCTTCCCGTCGCCCACCTTCTCCGACGACACGTCCATCGATACAACCTGCCCTGTCTTCACGTCGACTGCGAAGTATATCTTCAGGTACCCCTTCTTCACCTTCCAGACCTTTCGAATCCAGTCCCCTCCGTTGTGGACCTTGACCCCCGAGGAGTCCACGGCGATGCTGACGGGGTCGTTCGACTTGATGAGCGACCCGTCCAGGTCCACCTGGAGCCTGTTGACCCTCCTGTCGATTGTGGAGTAGTCTGGGGCCTGCAGCCCCTCCCACTTCACGAACCTGGAGAGGAAGTGTACGAAACCCTCCTTCTGCCTGTAGGGCTGGTGGAAGAGGAGCCTGACGAACGCGAGGAGCCTGATGTACGACTCCGGGTAGTGGTTGGCAGGGCTCCCCGACCTTCCCGTCGTTGGCCTTCTCCAGCTCCCCCCTCCTCACGAGAGCCTCGTTGTAGCTGTGCCAGTCCCTGTTCGACATGCGATAGGAGTCGTCCTACTGATACAAGCACACTCGAATCAAAATCATTGGATTATGTACTCGATTAGTGCAACACACCAGAAAGAAGGAAAGATAGAAGTATCTAGATGAAGATGCACAACCCATTCGACTCTGGGTCCCAGAGGCTCATTTGGTTGCAATGACGAAAACTTCTGGGGAATCCTCTGGATTAGAAAGCGGGGAACCGAGGTTGACCAAATCCGAAAAATGGACTTCAGTCCACCCTACTTCAAAGAGCAATTCCTTCACAGATTGCAATTCGAATAAGGTCAAGGATACAGTATCATCTATCCTAGAAATTCTACCGTCCTTAAGGCGCGCGAACCCCGAAGTCCTCGTCAAAATACGATGATTCGCTTCATCGAAAACCCCACGGGTTAGGAGCGTAGCGTTTTCTCCGTCAGTGGCTGTTATACCGCTCTACAATGGAATACTTGCGAACGTGGCAAGGTCGAATACGAAGAGCCCGTTTTTCTCAAGCAGAGGGAATACACTCATGGAACAACTTCTAAGGTCGCCTAGGGTGGCAAGATGATTGAGTGAATTGTATGTGGACACTTCAAGTCCGAATGTGCTGTCCAAGGAGAATTCGGTAACATCGCCTTCGACAAATTTTACCAACCCGCGGCTCAAATATTCCGATGTGTTCTGCCGTGCAATAGACAACATATGCTTCGATGAATCTATGCCAACTACATAGTGGCCTTTCTGAAGGAAGTGAAGCGCGAGCTGTCCCGTGCCACAACAGAGATCAAGCACAGACTTGTTCTTTTTCGCGAACGATTTTGACGCGAAATAGTCCTGAATTCTGGGAGCAACGGTTGTGGCGAATCCGGTGAAGTATTCATTGTAAACTTGGGCAAAGATTCGCCCATAGGGCAATTTCTCAAGTCACCTTTAGTGGCCTGAACTGACCATTGCAGCACACCTCGAGTATTTATCTGGGATGCTGTCATAACTTCTCAAAACACTCAGACCCCAATAGATATGATATTTTCGGCAGATTATCCAGAGCTGACAAATCTTTGACGTAGATGACCGACGGAGAATTTGCCCACCAATACATCTCTCTACAGGCAATCTTGTAGCATTTGCCCCAAACACTCCTCACTCGATCATCAGGACATACCCCACGCGAATAGTATGGGAAGAGAATCCAAGATTTTGGTACTCCTAAACCTTCGGGATCGATGAGAGTCCGCAGCATCATGCTTTCCAAGTATCCCCAATTCTCGAGACTTCCTCCGTTCCGATAGATTCCTTTCAACGCTGCAACAGGGTACAGGGGATAAAGAGAAAACTTCCATTGTCGAGGAACTGTGGATATCTTAGACAACTTCATTCCATGACCTCTTATCATGTCTATTTTGTTTCTTAACATCCTTAAACGATATGAGAAGGTGTTACCCGTATATCGTAGTTCCCTATTGATGTCAGGAACTCGGTGATTGAAGCCAATGATAGCGGGGGCAGTCGCTTGAACGCCATATCTAGTGATGAATTCCAAATCCTCATCTATATTCAAGTCATGCCAACCTCCAATTGCCATCGCCCGATCCTTCATTGCGTAGAGAGTCCATTGGTCCGAGCATGAGAACAGGCCGTCGATGTCTGAAGCCATTAGCCTGTGAAAGTTCTCGGTGTATTCGCTGTCTAGGTCTACATATGCAGTCCTTGAACCATCAGGGCACATTCGAAGAGCAAGATCTCTTCCTTTCCCCCGGGAACACTTCTAGCGAGCCAGTCTGAGATTATAGTCTTGACGCAGTTTGACCAAGATTTCGTAGGTTCCATCATTTGACCAGTCGTCGACAATTGAAATCTCGTACTCTGGTCTGAAAATCGATTCTATGCACTGTTGAACAGTTGAAGCGCAATTATACACGGAACCATATACGGCGTATTTCATTGGCAGTGCCCCTAAAGAATGACTGTGCTCATCATATTGGTTTTGTGATCAGGAAAGGGACCCAGTCTTGATGGAATCACTCAGGAAAGTCCCACGCTGATCTTTTCCCCAGTCCAATCTCTTCGTTTGATATCGAACAGGGGAACACTCCACCCCGAAGTGCCCGAAGTGTCCGAAGGCGATTGGATTCCCAGATCTCTCTAAGCGAGGAGGTTCTGATATTGCCAACAATCAGATTAGGGGCAAATGCGCACGTTATTACATCTAGGTTTGCCATGACGGTCAATTGAAGTACTCCCGCTGAACATCCCGCGTTGAATACTTCTGGCTGACCCGGAATGTCCCTGTCTTCAAGAATTGTCATCTCTATACCCTTGTACTTCTCTTCAACGTGCTTAAGTCTCTCTTTGGCATTCTTCAGCGATTCCAGATACTGAGAGTAGGAGTGCGTTCCCAACAGAGCTTTCCTGTTCTTAATAGCTTCAGATGTGAAGAGTAGAGGAATGAAGTTGAAGGTTCTTATCTGGGGATAATAATACGTCACAATGTCTTCGGCAGAGTCAATGTTGTTGGCGGTGAGAACAGAAGCCAGTGTCGGTTGAACTCCTTGGGCCAAAAGATTTGCGATTCCAAGTTTTGTCGCTTGCGTCAAACCTCGGACAGCATCGTTTGATTGGTCGTCCACAGAATCCAACAAGACTTGAATGCTCACAGGTGAGGTAGCATGTTCCAATATGGTTTCAATATCGGACGCAAGCTTAGGTGTTATTCGCGTAGCGTTGGTGAGAACGTGTACGGATACGTCACTTCGAACGACGAAATCCAGCATGTCAAGAAAGTGCGGGTGTAACAATGGTTCACCACCTGCAATGTAGAAGAGAAAAACGCCCATCTCCTTCGCCTGGTTGACAACTTCTTTGAAATTCGCGAACGACATGCCTCGCCCGCTGAAGGGCATTGCATAGCAATACTTGCAACGTAGGTTGCAGTATTCTGTGATGCGTAACTCTATCTGCAGTGGTGCGCCTGGTTCAGCCAACCAGTTGCACCTTGGATTCCACTTTCAGTAGTGGTAGTACTTTGCAAGAACACCCGCAAGGTAGTGAAGGTCTTCTTTGGATATCAAGCTATATCGCGCCGCACACGCCTCCGGGTACCACGTGCCGCCATCGGAGTAGACGACGTGCTTCCCATACCTCTTCACCAGGCCCTTCATTCAGGAAGAGCTGCGCGACAATCATGTTCTGGTGCCTTGAGAGGCACACCCCGAGGATGCACTTGTGGACAGGCTCCACAGCCACCCAGACCCACGCCTAGAAGGAGCCCACCTTCACGTGCGTCTCGTCGACCAGGAAGGCCTGGACACTCTTCACGTCGAAGACTCGGTGTGGCTCGTACCTCTGAACCCACTTCCACACAGCCATGTGCGTTCTCTTTACAAATGGGTCTAGGCCGCGCGATACGCCTCTAAAACTGAGACCCAGGAAGTAAAGGTAGAGGCCGTACAAGACGGCTTGGGAAGGGGTCCTCTCTCTTTGCAATACCAACATAAGGAGGGAGGATCACCTTTCCACTCGATTCCTACGACGAAAAGATAGTTAGACCATCAGCTCAAAACCTCGTTAAGTTTACAGGGTCGATGAACCTAGTCGTATGTGAGACCGAAGAAGAATATTACTCAAGCAGACGATGGTATGCGCATGTACGCAGCATTAGATGTGCATAAGGTCTACTCTCAGATTGCCGTAGAGGATGAAGATGGGGT
>Ga0080006_1123510_pt1 | contig 14160 bp, 13 predicted proteins | sample RS3BMetagenome_FD_69209 | JGI IMG/M metagenome (GOLD analysis project Ga0080006, IMG submission 69209) | Ferric oxide microbial mat and aquatic microbial communities from Rainbow Spring, Yellowstone National Park, USA - RS3B (SPADES... ...
ATCAGCAAGACTTTCCGTGAGCACAGTCCATTCTACAGGACACTTGGCTTTTGTTGAATATCCGCAAGGAAAACGAAAAAAACAAAAAGACGTGCTGGCTAATGTGTGCCCGCATTGAAGACGCAGAGTTAACACCCAGATTGTTGTCGCGATAGTGCCTGCCCGAGACGAGCGCTCGTGCACTATGCGGCTGGAGCTGCGACTGTACCAAAGAGAGAGTGGAATTCGTTTACTCCTTCGACGATGGGTTTAAAGAGCACCGCTAGAAAACACAGTCGATCGGCCATGCAACACGATTCGCGCTGTGCTTGAACCAGACCAGGGTGCAAGGACGCTCAACCATTGGCAAACCGATCGTATCACTGCGCGGTAACGGGCGGCGTCGGCAGCGGGCCATGCGGGCGGATCAACTTCACGTTACCGCCATCCTCAATCAGCTTTCCTTCCGCTCGTAGCTTTTCGTACTCTTCACGTGTGAAGCGCGTAAAGCCCCAGTATCGCGACACGTAAATACGCTGGCGTCCAGGGAACTTGTACTTGCTGCGTCTGAGTGCTTCCTTCGCTGCCTCTACGTGTTGCTCTTTCACGCGCACGCTCATGAGAATCTGTCCGATATCGACTCGAGCGACGGTGCCTTGAGGCTTCCCAAAAGCGCCCCGCATACCGGTTTGCAGGCGATCAGCGCCTGCACAGGACAACATTTTGTTGATGCGGATCACGTGGAACGGGTGAACACGCACCCGTAGGTGAAATCCATCTTTCCCAGCAGTCGCAGTCAAGTACTTGTTGGCAGCAACTCGGGCTGCTTCGAGTGCTTCACTTGACAGCTGCTCCCGCTCGTCGGAGACCAGGTTCACACAAAAGGGCAACTCGTCCGTAGCGGCCTTCTTTCGCCCCAAGTCGAAGATGCGGATCTTAGGGTCCGGCACACCTCGACAGTAGCGCGACTTGGGGTATGGCTTATTCTTGCAATAGCGGTAACAACGAGCAGGGCGCCGACCCATGGTGAAGGTATGCTCCTAAGAACCCGACAATACGCTTCGCGACGCTCGAACCAGGAAAAGCGTTCGTTCGTATCGCTGGGAGTCGCCGCGGCGCCTCGATTCCGTTTTGTACAGGATGTGGATCGATATGCTCGCAGCGCCACGGCGACGCGGGGTCGTCATCGTGCCGAACGTGTGCATCCTCTGAAATATGTCCGTTAAGTACAGAAAAAGACAGATCGTTGCGACGGCTGCAGAAGCACATCGCGCAGGGCGGTGCCATGTACGTAACGTCCTTTTACGGAAGATAAGTACAATATAGTAAAATATGTTACAGGCCTGGCGGGATATCGACGGCGTGCACTGCGCTCGTAGCGCCGACGCTGCAACCAGTGACCCTGTTGACGAACCTTGTACGCACCGAAGCGCTCACGAGGTCTGTGGGGCGTTCGTGTAGGTCCTAGGGCGCCTGTGTGTGTCTCTGTGTTCTGACGTTACGTTTAGCCGCAAACAGGCACGATGGGCGCATACAAATACCTTCAAGAGCTTTGGCGTAAGAAGCAGTCGGAAGCGCTGCGCTTTCTTCAACGAGTACGAGCCTGGGAGTACCGCCAGCGCCCGACAGTGCACCGGGCGACACGGCCGTCACGCCCGGACAAAGCGCGTCGCCTGGGGTACCGGGCGAAACAAGGATATGTGATCTACCGGGTGCGGGTGCGTCGAGGCGGACGAAAACGTCCTGTTCCGAAAGGTATTCAGTATGGGAAACCAAAGCACCAGGGAATAACGCAACTCAAGTTTCAGCGCAATAAGCGCTCGGTTGCGGAGGAACGCGTAGGACGGAAGATCTGCGCGAACTTGCGCGTGCTGAACTCATATTGGATTAACGAGGACGCGCTTTACAAGTATTACGAAGTTATTTTGATTGATCCGAACCACAACGCTATTCGTCGTGACCCTCGAATCAACTGGATCTGCCGCCCGACCATGAAACACCGTGAACTGCGCGGCCTGACCAGCGCTGGAAGAAAAGGAAGGGGCCTGCACCGCAAGGGCCACTTGGTCAACAAAGCTCGTCCAAGTGTACGTAGCGTCTGGAAGCGCCACAACACTCTCTCTCTTAGACGCTACCGTTAAGCGTAGTGCCACTCAGCCTCACTTGGCTGATGGCGCAGGTGTCGAGCCTTGTCCTCGTAGACGCACGCCTAGCGCTTTCTCCATCTTGTTGATGATAACGGGGTTTGGTGGAACCGCTGCGCGCTCGTAGTCGTTCACTACTCTGGCGCGTTCTCCAATGGCCTGGGCAAGCTGGGTCTGCGTCCAGCCCTTCTGCTGCCGTGCCTGTTGAATCCGCTTAGCAAGACTTAAAGGCACACTCTGCAGACGTTCAGGTTCGTGCGCCTCGTCTAAACGTTTTGCGTTCGGAACGAGGTTCTTCTTATTGCTTCCGGCTCCAAACTTCTTCTCAGCTGCAGCGCCTGTAATAGGTCCCGTCAAGCTCTGGGAGGACACCTGGTTTCTCTTGGCTCGGGGGTTTATCACCACTTCCTTCCAGTCCTGAGTTTCCATCGGTTTCGCACGCTCTAAGAAAAAATACTCCAGAACAGGAGAGCTTTAACTGCTTTTGTTGCGACAACTTCTGCTGCCGCTTTGCTACGCGCGAGAACGGCGATCGCGGGCGCTCCTGGAAGCGTCTCGCGCAGCGTCTCAGATTGTGTACCTTATTCAGTTCGCTTTTCAGCTCTTTTCTGGTGAGGTGTGAGGTTTCTTCACGAATAAGTAGTTTTTTGGACTAGGTCTCCGCAGCCGCACTCTCAGGTATATGCTATTGATTTCTCGTTATATAACAGAGGAAAAGCTCTGCTTTCCTTATACTCTATTTCTCTTTCCGTCCTTGTACGGCATTGTTCTCGAGTGCACGCTATAGCATCATCGTTTGGGAACTCGGACGCTACGCCCAAGGAGGTGTCTTCGCTGAGCGAGGTAGCGTACGGTACGCATCCCTGTGTATGGTTTTTCCAGAGTCGCGGAGAAGATCGTTCGCCTGATCCGTATCAGGCCCGAATCTAAAAGATGCACGTTGGTCGTTGGCTATTGATCGACGCTGAAATGTTATGCCAACGCTTCCCTCTTGCCACGAACTGCGTGCTTCGAAGCGTAACCCGGGATTCGAGCTGTCGCGCGCTACCAGCACGCTTGTTATTTTAGCGCACATCACATGGCTTCTAGCATGAGGCGCGGCTATGAGGTCGAACGCGATATCATCGCGACAGGCGCTTGCGTTATGATATGCGATTAGGGACGAGCGTTTCCCGGGTTTGCGGCTTCTGAGATTCAGTCAAGGTCTTTACAGTGCGTAGAACTGTGCGGGTGTCAGAGCTGCAGTATCGTCTCGGCGCTGGTCGATATCGAGGTTCGGCCGCCGTCCATCAGGTACAACGCACTGGTGCAGCCGGCTGCAAATGGCAGTTTCCAGCGATCAGGTGTAATGCATTTGTGCAGTCCACTGTGAAATGCGAGGTCGAGCGAACTTTGCACTTTGAAACAGCTTATCTTCCATTTGAGAAGCAGACTGCGTTTTTAGGACAGATCTTGCGTCACACACACGCGTGACACGGGCATACGGAGCGCCCATGCTGTTCCGTTCCACGCGCCTAACCGAACTACTTATGGTAAAACGCTTCTGTATCGCCAGAAGTGAGGCTCCGATAAGCGTAGACTGCCAGTCTACCGCAGCGTCCAACATAACCCCAAACCTGTTTGAAAAATTGCACAGGGTTGGGCGCGTAGGCGGCATGTGTTGCAAGCAACCTGAAGCGTACAAACAGATTCGACTAGAATTCATAGCTTTAAACCGTGTACGACATATTTTGCGTACCCCGCGTGCCCCCGCGTTAACGATAGGTACTCGATGATGATGATGATGGTGGTGGTGGTGGCGGTGGCGGCGGCTGTCGCCCTTGCAGGGCGCCAGACCAGGGACCCTGTGCTCCCGACTGCACCATTCCTTGGCGTGCTACGCCCTGCGAACCAGAGGAAAACTGCTGCTGCTGCTGCTGCTGCTGTTGAGCAACCAGCGGCGGCGGTGGCACAATAGGCGCGCCGGTACCCGCGTGTGCCATCGAGGAGCTCCATGGATGACCCGCTTGACCGATAGGATACGGCATTGACGCACTCGGCAGCGACTGTGCACCAGAAGTCATCGTCGTCGTCGTCGTCATCGGTGGCGGCAGCGGAGGCGCGCCTCCCGAATACATGGATGCAGCACTCACTCGAGGCGACGCCGGAACCTGCGACCTTGGTACAGCAGGCACCTGCTGCGGAGCGTGCAGGGCAGTTGATCCACTTCGAGACATCGGGGGAGGCTGCGGCCTCATAAGCGGCGATGTCAGTGACGACTGTGGAGCTTGTCCAGCAAAAGCACCCGCATTGCTCTGCACAGGAGTGGCTATTCCCGGTAAAGGCGGAGGCGGCGCTGGTCTAACGGGTGGCGCTGCCGGCGACGGTGGCGGCTGCGGAAACGCACCCACCTGTGCGGCACCATAGGCGGGCGGTGCTCGCTGGGTGCTGTTTGGCGATAATGCCGCTGGCGCTGGCGGCACGCTACGCTCCATGCCGCTCGCGTTCGAGGCCAAGCCCGGGGGCAAACCTCTGGCACCAGAGGCGGCAGCGTTCATAGCGTAAACACTCGTCGTTCCAGGTGGCGGTGGCATGATCCCTGCCGCAGGAACGAAGGACCCCGACGTCCGTGCGCCCGCGACAGGTACTTGATTCGTCGCGGCAACCTGCGACGTCACAGAGGCAGGAGGCATACCTGGGAACCTCGCACCTGTACCAGCGAAACTGGAGTCGAAACCCGAACGCACCAGATTGCCTGCACCTGGGTGTGATCCAGGCGATACCGCTGGCGACATGTGTGCCAACTGCGGTGTTACCGGTCCACTGGGGGCCCTCTGCCACAGCGACGCCGGCACACTACCAGCAGATGCAGTAGACGCCGTGGCAGCGGAGCCCAGTTCCTGCTGTGCTTGTGCGCGTTCCCGGTCACGAATCGCTTGCGCTCCAGCCTCCGATGCCTCGGCGATCTGCTTCCACTCGCCTGAAGGCAGCTGCCTCCAGAGAGATACCGTCTGATCGCCACAGGATACAGCGAGAAACAGACCTGCGGTGCTCCAGCTGAGGCCCCAACATGGTGCCTTGAAGCGTGGTAGCTCTACATAGCTCCACTGACCGCCGTCGTGCTTCGCTGCCTCTCCATGAGCTCCACTCGGTACACGCCGCCAGATGAGCACTCGGCCGTCTTGACCTGCGGATGCGAGGACTTGACCAGCACTGCGACTTGGGCACCAGGCCACCGCACGTACCCAGTCGGTATGGCCTGGGAGTTCTCCGCTTCGGGGCGAGGACACGCCGTCGCCTTCGATGCGCCAACACTCGGAGGATGCATCGTAGATCCATATCCGTACCAGGTGGTCGCAACCACCGGTGGCAAGGCGCATCGGTGACCAGGTGCCCGCTGCGTCGGCGGCCTGCTCAGCGAGCGTGCTGTTTATATTGCCGGCAGGTGCCCAGGATAAGCAGGTCGCTCCGAGCTTGTGCGCGATGCCAGTTGCGGGATCAGCAACCCATTCGACCCGCCAACTTCCGTCGCGCTCATCGCGTCGACAGACGGAAACGCGACCGTCTGAGGCAGCACACGCCAGCGTGAGACCATATTCCGGGGGCGCGAAAGCCACCGCGTTCACGGAAGCCGGTTCATGTGCCCGGTGTTCGTAAATAGGTTGCAGCAGGGGTCCTGGAGTCGGTCGTGAGCGCGCCCCGCCCGGCCAAGCAGCAGGCGGAGGCTCCTGCTCCGCCCATACGATCACGCGACCATCAAAGCCACAGGACGCTAGAACTGTTCCAAAGCACGGGTGCGCCCAAGAAACCTGCCATACAGGGCCACTTGTGCTCGCTTGAACCTCGCTTACGAGTCGTGCGGAACTCAAGGCACCACTCCCTAAACCAGCGTTGCTGCAGTCAAACACTTTGATTTTACCGTCTGCCGCACACGTCGCCAGTCTTTTACCATAAAAGTCAAACTGGAGGTCCAAGATGCGGTCATTATGTTGTGTCTCTATGAAAAGCTTCGGCACAATGAGCGCGCCTTCAAGAGCAGAGTCTTCCGTCATAGCTAGTTGTCGTTGTTGAAACGACGTAGGCGGTGCCGAAACGGCCGTCAGGTACGCCGCACTGCTGGTTCGACGTCGGCGGCTTTGGCTGCGTTTTCAACCGCTGCTTCCCGAACGCCCCGTTCGGGAGGAGGATACGAACGTTCCCTCGGTACCCTGGAGGTACACGGTAAAGCAACCGTAGCGAACAGTGTTGAGCGCTGCTTGAAAGTACTGCTAGGATAGTGCTGTGTCCCGGTTTGGTGTTGGACGCGAGGGTAGCTTTGCGCTATTGACGCTAGGCTCAGGACGTCCACTCTTGTTCGTTTCCGAGAGATCACTGACACTGCTACGGAACAGGAGCTGTTCAAAACTGTCGGAACGCGCGTGTCAAAGAGACTTGCGTCTGCTCGACCGCGCAGAAGTGGACACTGCTGGGAGTTACTGATTGAAAGGCTTCGGACTTGCCCGGTTCACAACTGAAAGGATCTGTCTTGGGCGACAAGCTGCCCATTAACGAGCGTAGCTCCCCGCTATTCAACTACTTGCAAGGCAAAGAAGCGCCTCCCCTCTTTTCGAGACAGTGCGTGTGTGCGTGCTTGATTCCTTGTTTCAGAACGTGCGCAGCTCTCTTGTTCCAGGACTGAAACGAAAGACTGCACCGGGGCATACCACTGTATCAGCCTTTACCTTTGGACCAAGCTCGCAGCCTGATTTGCAAAACTTGCCAAATCTTTCGTCCTATTCCGTCCCATACGCAGTGCATACGAGTTTTCATCGAGTCTAGTTCGACAGTGTCGAGTTCCGCGCGCTTCGCGTACGTGCGGTGTCCCTAGAAATTGCTGGCACGAGAGAAGACCTGCCTGCGATAGTTTCGGTGCAAAAGTGCCCGTGCGTGCCAACAGAACGGGCAGTTCAGTCTGCTGCGACTGCGTACAACTTGTAGTCTCTCTGGTGCAAAAAGTCGCCCGCTCACACGCAAAACTGCAGCGAGCGCGCTGCGAAGGCCGCAGCACATCGACCCTGGCGCGTAGCAGTGACTTGCTGGCGGCTCTTTTGTCATTATCGCTTTGTTCGCTCGTTCAGGTTCTTTTCGAGATGACGTTACCCGACGCCTTTGGCATATTTTGTATTTCACTCATTGCGTCATTGGTTTCAGAGTATTTGCTATATCTCACCGTCTATCGCAGACAAAGTTTCCGGAACGATCGAGATGAGCTCATCGCCTTGCAGCGGAAATTGCACCAGGAGGAGCATCGCATTGTGCGGGCTGATCGGAAACCGCTCCACGAGCGACGCATTGCATCCCTGGAGAGAACCCTGCAGGAGACGTACGCGCGAGCGAGTCGGCGGAAAATGTGGATGAACCTTGCGATTTCCATCTTTTACTTCTTTGTTTATCGCGCAGTTCACCGAACGTATTCTGGTCGAGCTGTCGCCGCGCTTCCGTTTGAACCCATCCCAGCAGTGCGTCGAATCACTCATCGAGACGTCCCCGGGGATCATCCCCGAGAGACTGGCCTTGCTTTCATTTATATGCTGTGTTCTATGACGTTGCGCGTTTTTATCGGGCGCGTTAGTGGCCATGATTTACCACCCGTAGTCGCGCGCCGCTTGTCCAAGTAGGAACGTGCGCATAGGTTCACGCCTGCGAGCGAGCGAGCGAGCGCAAAGTCGCACGATTTCTACTGCCCGGACGCGCAGTTTGCTGGGTCCGGAGCACCTGCCTCGGATCTCGTGTGCTATGTTGCGCATACGCTGTTTACCAAGGCAACTGGTCGTGACTCGAACTTTGCTTGCTGCACCGTAGCCTCGAGGCGTTGAGCTACTGCGTCGCGCTGTCCTTACCATCGCCACCGCTGCTGTCTTCATCGTCTTCGACATCTTCCTCGGGATACACTCCTTTGACGAGAGGTGTTACCCATCCACCGTAGAAACTGCGCGGTTCCGGACGTACTCGGTATTCATCCACCCAACAGGCATCCACCTTGGCAGGATAAAATGCGATGTGGTCTTTCAGCATCCGGTAGGCCCTGGTCGGAAAATCGTACGACCAGGCTGCTCCTTCACTGACCTCCCAGCCAACTTCAACATCGTAGTACGTAGCTTCACCTTTGAATTCGCAAAAAGTGCTCCTCACTTTGCTGGAAACCATCACGTACTGCAAGTCGATATCATCAAGCGGAATGTAATACGAAGGCGGATGGGAGTACTCAAGAACCCGGTAACCTCGCCGAGTCTCCGCAATAGTGACTTGGTTGTGCACCACACGCAGGTGTCGAGTGTTCGGCTCCACACGCGGCGGACGTGGGTACGACCAGATTGACTCACGCTCGGCTAGAGGCGGTTTCATCACGCGCTTCGTTTCCAGGTCCGTCGGGAGGTTCACGGGCAAGTCACTGCTGCACAGAGGCCGGAATACGTGTGAGCACGATTTCCGCAGTCTTTGGCCTTTTCTCAAGCAAGTATTTGCGCGTTCCAGACCAGCACCCCGGAAAGATAGAACTATTCGGTCAACAAACATAGCACTCGAGTCCAAGTAACCTGGAGCTGCCAGATACCCGCTGCGCTCCACGAACGAAGCGACGCCCTCAGGGGTGATTCGGCCAGGTGTCAATGACCAGGCGACGCGCTGCACCAGAGGTGTCGCAGGAAACGTCCCAGAACGCAGCGTTCAGCGTTCGGTGCTGCGCTTGCGAGGGCCATGCTGCGTTAGCGGTAAACTATGTTTTAGTCTTGGCTGCGAGCCATATCTATTTACCGCTTAGGGCATGTCCAGACGTGCACTGCTCCGTTGCACTCAGGATGTGAGCCGCTTTGCAGCCGCGTTGGAACACCGACCCGGAGCGCTTCTGGCACTTGACGTTGGTCGGCGAAAAATTGGCGTAGCTGTTTCGGATACATAGTAAGTCTTCTTTCGTGCTGATCATTCCGTATGGGAGCACGGACTGGACAGATGGACTCCGCTGAACATCAGCGAGGTGGAACAAGGCCAAGCACTCACTCGACAACGTTGTCCAGACAAAGTTGTCTATGACGCATGATCCGTGGTCGGGTATTATAGAGCCTTGTGAGAGCGAATGAAGACCGATTTTAGCTATGCTGCACCTTATCTGTTGTTTGGGTGCATGCAAGTGCGCTGGTCTCCGACAACTACATTGTTCAGACACTAACCTGTGGAAGCGATCCCGGTCGGTTAGTCGCATTGCTGCTTTCCCGCTCGGCACACTAGTTCGATATGGAGACCCCGTCCACGTCCAGTACAAGCTCGTGCAGCAGCTGCTTGACACAATTGCAAAATACAGCGTGGTTGCCCTGGTCTCCGGATATCCGCTGGAGCTTAGCAGGTCGCGAGAAGGACCCTCCTGCTCTATGGTCCGGTCGTTTCTCTCATCGCTAACGGTGACACCTGAGCTAATGTGTCGAGTGGTGCCGACGTTGTGTCTGCCTTTGCCATGTTTGCTGTGGGATGAGCGATTTTCGTCGGTTTCAGCGCAGTGGTACCAGTATGTTGAAGAGCCCGGACGCCGCGGCCACGTGCGTCCGCTGCCGCAGTGGAAGAAACGTGGTATCGATGCGTACGCCGCGCTCATTATTTTACGTGGCGTTCTGGAATGTGACTGGGCGCGATACCAGGCACCGCCGCGGACTCTCTAAAAGGCCTGAGGGAAGGGCGGCGGCACAGATGCGAAAGCGCATGCTCTATGTGCCTGCGGTGTATGTCCATGCTGCGGTGCGTTGGCGAGACCCAGCGACCGTTCGCTTCTCGGTAATTGGAGTAGGTGACGGAGGCATTGCCAGCTGCAGAGCCTATGACGGTATCGTTAGAATCCCGAAGGTATTCACCGCGAAAATGCTGTTGCAAGCAATGCGGCTTTTGTGTTTGGCGATGAAGGGACCACGCGGGCGCTAGGAGCGGTATCTCTCGGAGCTGCCTGTATGCGCCTGAACGCATGCGATGCTCGTGATCACCGGGTCCGCCTCTTAGCCGACTGAATATCTGCGCTCGCGGAAAAGAAGCACACCGAACAAGAATGAGCGCGCACGTACCGTCCAATGGAAAGCGGACGCCAGTGTGCGGCCATATCTACGGGAAGGATGCAGTCACGAGTGTTACGGTGCAGAAGCGAGATAGTTAACCACATTCCCCGAGAAGCGCAAACCCCGGGAGCCGCTGCGCAAGCAGCTGCATCTGTGCGAGATTTAAATGGAAAACTGGACTGCTTGCTCTGTTCTTCACGTTCGATTTCTGTCCGAATCGTTTTAGATGTACCGCGTCGACATTCGAATAGCAGCTACATGGACTTGCGGATTCATGCGTAGGTGTAGGATTCCCGGTCGCATGGTTCTCGGAGTCGCTCCTTCGAATATCTCTGCCGCTGGCACTCGTCACGTCATCGGAGCCAGGCTGATTCGCGACGCCCTCACACGAGGGATCGTAAAGCAACCGATATCGTCACCCAATGCATACGTTGAAGCCTCCACGCTTCTCCTTTCCCTACGTATAGTGCGCACGAATCATGCATGCTTCTTGATTTCGATCTTTGTGTTTCACAACAACTCGTGGGTACAGGGGTTCGCGCCGATGGGCTGACGACGGGAAACCTCGACATCGTCGCTTGACGACCTGATCACGAGCTCCTGCCAAATGTTCGCTAAAAATATTACGTCAAATAACCGAATTCGTTCGAAAGACGAATACTTCTCTGCTTGTGGACGTTGACGAAACCATATTTGGCAGCAGTTTCGTGATACCTGTTTCGCAAAAGAAGCCCGTGATTGTGGACAATGCTGCCCATCACGAAACGGAGGTCGCCATCCAGAAGAGCCATCTGTACCCGGCACGGGTAACACCGGGCGATGAAGCGAGCCGTCACCCGTCACAACGCGGCGTCCGGGAAAGTCGGTATTAGGGACATTTAGGAACCCTTGACCCTCGTCAGGTATCAGCGCGACAGAGGCTGCACAGCTGCTGTTTACAATAAGATGAACATGGCAAGCGAAGCATAGATCGCAACTTCAGCTCATGCATGTGTTGCCTAGGAAGCAGCCGGAAGCAGCAAAATCGGAACTTGAACGATGCGATCAACCTATCTCAACTGCTGACAACAGTACTGGACATACGGGACAGACCAGCATACTTAAAGTCGGAAACGACAGGGAGGCAAAGGAAGCAGCCCACGAATGTTGGCACTCATAACACCGACGTAAGACACCTGAACTTTCGCCTGTACGCAAGTCACAGGGTACGTCTGTCGCCCTGCACGGCAACGTACGCGCAGCGCGACGACCGCAGATTGAAGCTACGCGCGCGTCTGCCTTGAGGCGACTCCATGACTAGCGACATAAATGTACATAGTAAAACAAAAGTACACTGACATGAACTTTTTCTGGGCCTATAGCAGAGGCGCCCGGCGGGCCCGCAGCGCTCCATGGCAAACGTTGCTATATCGCGAACGGCAAGGTTTAGAAGCAAGACGGCGCTGCTGCGAACGCAAACTTAGGATACCATGTGGGCCGCATTTGTCTTTTTACCAACGTCACGCTTTCTTCAAAGGGCGTCTCCCCCGTGCCCTAGCTCGAATTTATGTGGAAGACAGCGATCTGCAGGGCGCGTGTCAGCGGGGACGGCGTCGCTGCGTGCGCAAGAGGGCACCACGAACACACCTCCGCGAAAGCTTTCACCCGTCGAAGGCATAAAAGAGCGCTCGAACCAGCTTCGCTATCCTCTCATAGACGAGCTGAGAAACGACGAGATTTTCGTCTCTGGGGACGCAGGCCAAATACTCAAGTTTCACGGCACCTATCAGCAGGACGATCGGGATCAGCGCACCAAGGGTGAACAGAAGAAATATCAGTTTATGCTTCGTTTGAAGATGCCGGCAGGCGAACTGCCGGCGAGCTTCTATCGCGTTCTCGACGACCTGTCGGAGCAGTATGGGAACAGCACGCTGCGGGCCACAACGCGGAGCACTTTCCAGATCCACGGTGTTCTCAAGGGGAACCTCAAGCACGTCATGGCAACGATTATGAACGCCGGTGGCAGCACTGCAGGCGCTTGCGGCGACATCAACCGGAACGTCATTACCACGCCAGCGCCGTACCAGAGTCCGCCCTACCAACACGTTCGCTTCATTGCCAAAATGCTCGCTGAGGTATTCGCGCCACAGACGGGTGCGCTCTGTGAGGCATGGCTCGACGGCGAGAAGGCGGCTTCAATTGAATACTGGAAGAGGGACATCGATATGGATGAAGTGAAACGAATACGTGAGCACGACAATGGACGAGGACAGGTGTTCAGCGGCAAAGAGGAGCCGATCTACGGAGAAACCTACCTGCCTCGCAAGTTTAAGATGGCCGTGACTGTTCCCGGTGATAACAGTGTCGACATCTTCACGAACGATATCGGCATCGTCGTGCTCATGGATGATAACTATGTGTTACAGGGATACAACATTCTCGTCGGTGGCGGTATGGGACGCACCCACAACAAGGAGGCAACCTTTCCACGCCTTGCGGATCCTCTCGGATTCGTTCCGCCTGATTCGCTTTTCGATACCATCAAGGCTATCGTCGCCGCGCAGCGCGACCACGGTGATCGGCAGGTCCGCACAAACGCCCGAATGAAGTATCTTGTACACCGTCTGGGTATCGACGGTTTCCGTGATCTCGTTCGCTCTTACATGACCGACAATGGTGCCGCGCTACAACCGTGGCGTCCGATCCCGGCCTGGGAGCACCGCGACTATCTCGGCTGGCACGAAGACGGTACCGGCAAGCTCTTCTACGGGCTGCTGATTGACAACGGGCGGGTGCGCGGCCCGCTGAAAAAAGCGCTTCGCCAGATCGTAGACGAAATATCGCCTGGTATGATCATGACGCCGCACCAAAACCTGCTTTTAACCAACATCATGCCAGAGCAACGGCAAGTCGTCGAGGGCATCCTGGCCCAGCACCAGGTCTACCGCGACGTGCGGCACATTGATCAACTGGTGCGCAAGGCGATGGCATGTCCGGCGTTGCCACTCTGCCCGCTGGCGATCACAGAGGCTGAACGTGTGATGCCCCAGTACCTCGAGCGCATTCGCGAGATTCTCGGCAAGGCTGGCATAGCACCAAGCGAATCGTTCTTTACGCGCATGACCGGATGCCCGAACGGATGCAGCCGTCCCTACATGGCAGAATTGGCCCTGGTCGGCAGTGGACCCAACGAGGTATACCAGCTCTGGCTGGGTGGCTCGCCCAACCAAACCCGGCTCGCTTGGCCGTTTGCAGACCGGCTATCATCGAACGAGCTCGATCGCGTGCTCGAAGCGCTCTTCGTTTTTTGGCGGCAAGAACGCCGACCTGCTGAGGCTTTCGGAGATTTTTGCGATCGCATCGGGAAAAACGGACTTGAGCAATTCGTCTCCCAGTATGGCGAGGGGCATGCGAATGGCGATACCTCGAAGGCACGCGCAAGTACATCACGCCTATCCAAGAGCACCGCAAACAACGAAGAGAAAGTTCCGCTGCGACCCCGCGTCTCCCTGCGCCCAGCGGTGCATGCGCGTCTGCGAACGATGGCGGCCCGAGCTGGTGTTCCGCTCAAAGTCCTCGTGGATGAGATTCTGACCAAGTTCATCGCCTCCCCTGAATCCGAGAAGATGTTCGGGGGCCGTATCTCTTCGGCGATCAAGACAGATGGGAATACTGCGATGGACTGACATGGAGTCGCCAACAGCACCGGTGTTTCCAGAAGAACCGCATCCTGTGATACGTGAAAGCCCATGTCGAAGAACGGTCGATCAAGTGTGTGCGGTATAAAGTAAGCTCTTGTTGGCTCGCGGCAGTGACCGCAAAGGTTCCCATCTCGCACGACGCTGAACGCGGTGAGGGTATTCAGCATGCGTATGCCTCTCAGCGGGCTGCATGCTGGAATATCGTTACCGGAAGAGCCGTTCTGTTTTTATCGTTTTCCTTGCGGGTATTCAGCAGAAGCCAAGTGTCCTGTAGAATGGACTGAGCTCACGGAAAGTCTTGCTGAC
>Ga0080006_1117934_pt1 | contig 14154 bp, 7 predicted proteins | sample RS3BMetagenome_FD_69209 | JGI IMG/M metagenome (GOLD analysis project Ga0080006, IMG submission 69209) | Ferric oxide microbial mat and aquatic microbial communities from Rainbow Spring, Yellowstone National Park, USA - RS3B (SPADES... ...
GGATCGAAAACTCGTCCCACTGCGTCGCGCCGTGGAAGGTTACGACGCCTGGATCTCGGCGATCCGGGCCGATCAGTCGTCGCATCGGGCCAGGGCCGACGTGGTCGGCTGGGACCCGAAGTTTGGTCTGGCGAAGATCAACCCCTTGCTCAAGTGGACCAAGCGGGACGTCTGGGCCTTCATCGTCAGCCACGACGTTCCTTATAACCCGCTCCACGATCGAGGGTATCCCTCGATCGGTTGCTGGCCTTGCACCAGGGCCGTGAATCAGGGAGACGACGAGCGAGCCGGCCGATGGGCCGGTCAGGCCAAGACCGAATGCGGACTGCACTCGCTCGATAGCAGCCAGCTCTGATCGATCGAATCGAAACCATCTAGCTTTGCGCGACCGCGAATCGACCGACAATCGCCCGGGCCGTCCGGAGCCCGTCCACGGCGGCGCTGACGATTCCTCCCGCGTAACCCGCCCCTTCGCCGCAAGGGTAAAGACCGATGACGGCCGGACTTTGGCGGGTCGAGTCGTCGCGAGGAATCCGGACGGGCGAGGAACCGCGCGACTCGGGACCGGTCAGAACCGCGTCGGTCAAAAACGCGCCGCGCATCTTGCGGTCCATCGCCGTCAGCCCTCGTTCGAGAGCCTCCATCACCATCGGGGGCAGGATCAGGCCGAGGTCGGTCGGGATTGTTCCTCGCTCGTAGCTGGTCCGGATCTTCCCTCGGCTGGCTCGACCATTGAGAAAGTCGGTGGCTCGCTGGCCCGGGGCGTGGTAAGTCCGGCCGCCGGCCATGTAGGCGAGCCGCTCCGCCTTTTGCTGAAAGTGGACGCCGGCCAGTGGGTGGGTCGAGCCCAGCTCCTCCGGTCCGATAGTCACGACAAGACCACTGTTGGCGAACGGGGTATCACGTCGACTGTGGCTCATCCCGTTGGTGCCGAAGTAGCCGGGCTCACTCACCGAAGGCATGATGATCCCCCCCGGACACATGCAGAAGGTGAAAAGGTCGCGCCGACCGGCCTTGACGTTCAGATTGTACTCGGCCGCTCCGAGGCTCGGATGTTCGGAGAAGGCACCGTGACGGGCGACGTTGACGTTTTCTTGCGGCTGCTCGATCCGGACCCCAAGCTGAAACGCCTTGGGCTCCAGGGGAACACCGCGACGCAAGAGCATCCCGTACGTATCCCGGGCACTGTGGCCGATCGCGAGAACGGCCAGATCCGCGGCGATGTAGCCTGAGCTGGTCATCAAACCTTGAACCCGGCCGTCCTTGATTTCGAGATCCTCGACCCGACAGTTGAACTGAATTTCTCCGCCCGCCGCCTCGAATTTACGGCGAAGCGTCCGGACAATCAGAGGCAGACGATTCGAGCCCAGATGCGGCTTGGCCTCATAGACGATGGACGGCTTGCCGTGGCAGTCGGCCAGGATTTCGAGAACCCGATGGACGTCGGGGCCGGTGTTCCGACTGGTCAGCTTGCCGTCGCTGAACGTCCCCGCCCCGCCCTCGCCGAAGAGGTAGTTGCTCTCGGGATCGAGAAGCCCGCCGGAGTCGAATCGGCGGACATCGGCGACCCGATCCTTGACGTCTTTGCCTCGTTCGAGGATCAAGGGTCGATACCCTTGTTGAGCCAGCAGATACCCGGCAAAGAGGCCCGCCGGACCCGCACCGATGATGACCGGTCGATGTCGGAGCGGTTCCCGACCCGGCTCGGGCCAGTCGAACCGCTCCGGAACGAACCGCTCGACTCCCGACCCACTGGGCTGAAGCGACGCGCCATCGGTCGGGATCTCGACCTCGGCCGCGTAGACGAAGTGAAGGTCATCGTGCCGTCGAGCGTCGAGGCTTTTCCGCAAGATCCGGTAGGACGAGATGGCTTCGGCGGCGACCCCCAGGCGATCGGCAAGCCGGGACGGAAGGATCTGCTCCGGCTCGTCGAGTTCGAGCCGGATATTGGCGACTTTCCAGGACATGGTGACTTCTACGTGATGGGATGATTGGAATTTGGGTCGCTTCAATCGTTGTCGGCCACCGGCCCGAAGCAGACGAGGGTGATGTCGTCGACTTGCTTGTGACCGGCGGAAAATTCGCGGATTTCCTGGAGAATCGACTTGCCGACTGCCTCGGCGCCGCCAGAGGATTCGCCGACTCGCTTGATCAGGCGGCGATGTTCCTTCGAGTCGTACAATTCCTCGGCGGAGTTCCGGGGGTCGGTCACGCCATCCGAATAGATGACCATCACGTCGCCCGGGAAAAGCTCGATCTCGAGCTGGCCATAATCCGAGTCCGGCATCAGGCCGAGAGGGAAGTTGGTGATCTCATCGCCCAGTTCTTCCACCCGGCCGTCGGCCCGACGGAGGAAGAGCGGAGGATGTCCCGCCGAGCAAAACGTCAGCCGATTTCTGGCGATGTCCAGGATGCTCAGGCTCATCGTCATGAACTTCTCGTCGATCCCCGCAGCGCACAGAGTGTTATTCAACTTCGAGATGGCGGCCATCGGCGTGGGTTCGGTCGAGACACAAAACCGGGCATCGCCCGAGAACTTGGCCATCATCAAGGCCGCCGCGACCCCCTTGCCCGAGACATCACCCAGGGCGATCCCTAGCCGGTTCGACGGCAGCGGGATGAAGTCATAATAATCGCCGCCGACCTCGTAAGTCGGCTGATAGAAGGCGAAGAATTCATAACCGGCAATCTTGGGGAGCGTGTGCGGCAGGAACCGTTTCTGAACCGTCTCGGCGATGCTCAGATCACGCTCGAGCGCGGCGTTGCGGAGCAACTTCTCGTGCATCGAGGCATTCTGAACCGAGACGGCGGCCTGACCGGCGACCGTCGTCAGGATGTCCAGGTCTTCTTGCTGGAACTGCTTGCGGCTACTCGTGTCGAGCTGAATGATTCCCAGGACTTCTCCGTCAAAAGCGAGAAGGGGAACGCACATGACGGAGCGGATCTTGAGGTCGGCAATCGAAGAACTGGTCGGTAGATCCTGGTCGGCACCAGCATCCTGGCTGAGCACCGCGCGTTTCTGGCCGATGACGTGATTCACGATCGACCGGCTGATACTCATCGGAACTTCATCGGTATAGGGTGCGATCAACGAGGTTTGCTTGCTCGGCCGGTACTTGAAACCTTTCCGCATCAAGCGCTTGGTCATCTGGTCGATCAGGATCAGGAAGCCTCGCTCGGATTGCGGGAAGAGATCCATCAGGGCATCGATGATGTTGGGGGCGACCGTGTCGATCTTCAGGTCGCTGGAGAGCTTCCGGGAGATTTCGAGGATGGCCTTGAGCTTGACCTCAGGCTTGACGGCGCTGGCCATCGAGCTGGACCGCGAGGCGTCCAGCGTGTGCAAGGCTCCCGACGTATCGTCCTGGGTCCCTTCGGTGACCATCATCTCGTCGGGGTGAGGGGTGGGCTTCCGGGTCGGCTCCTTGGGCTCCATCGGAAAGAAGACAAACTCGACGTCGCAGATTTTGATCCGGTCATTCGCCGATAACACGGGCGGCGCGTCGTCGGGGTCGATCTTTCGACCGTTCAGAAAGGTCAGATTACGCGAGTGGAGATCAACCAGGGTAAATCGATCGCCCGCCCGACGGATCTCGGCGTGCTTGCGGCTGACGCCGGTTGAGTCCAGGATGACCTGGCATTCCTGGAGCCGGCCGATGACCAGTGGGTCCGACTTGATCTCGATCAAATGCCCGACGGGTTCCGGACTGACTTTCTTCAGGAAGGCCATGCGAGCGGCTCCATCGTCGAAGGACCGAGTTCAGGAGGGTCCAATCCGAACCGAACCGAGCGGGAACGGTCAACCTTGCAGGTCGTACTTCTTGATCTCAATCAATCGCTGAATCAGATGTTCTTGTGTTTTTTCGATCGTCGTCTTGACCCAGCCGGTCAGGTGATATCGCGAGGCGTCTTGCTTGAGGCGAATGATGATTTCGAGAGCAAAGTCCACGATCGAAGGATCGAGGAAGGTGTTGACGACGTTGTAAGAGTTGTTGTCGAAATAATTCAGGACCTTTTCCGCGTCACCGTCAAGCTCGGCGATTCCTGCCACCATGACCTGCGTCAGGACCTCGTTCCGGCCGTAATGGGTGGTGCCGAGGACGTTGGCGAAGGCATTCAACCGGTCGCGGTCACGGACCAGGAACAGTTCTCGGGCAAGCTGGGTATAGGACTTCGACGCCCATTCGGGATCATCGGGATAATAACCCGAGACGGCGACCCAGGCCGCCAGCCGATCGGGACCGCTGGACTGGACCTGGGCGTAGCGGTATTGAGCGGCTGGTGACTCCTTCTTCTCGATCCGATCCCAGCCCGGCGCGATCCAGACAGCGGGAGGAGCCGGCTTCAATCCCACCTCGGCGGTGAGCAAGTCGTCGGGCCGAGAGAGCCAACCCGCGAGCAGTCCAACCAGAAGGCCCAGCATCCCCGCGGCGAAGAGGCTCGTGAGACTCGGTCGAGTCAGCTTCGGGATTGAGCTTTCCACCGGGGGAACAACCGGTCGGGAGCCGACCTTCGGTTTCGACGAGGTATCAATCAGGGCGATCTCGTCCCGGGGAGGCGTCAGAACGGCACCACCCGCCGCGGCCAGCGCGGTGATCTGGAGGGTCTCGCGGATCTTGTTTAGGTCGCGGAGCATCTCGGCCGCCGATTGATAGCGATCGGCGGGAAGTTTGGCCATCAGCTTCATGACCAGCTTGCAGAGCTCAGGCGGGAGGTCGGGGCGATGGACCGAAAGATCCACCGGGATGTCGACGACGTGCTTCATCGCCAGGGCCAGCGCCGTATCCGCCCGGAATGGAGGGTGGCCGGCGAGCATGTGGTAATACGTCACGCCCAGCGAGTAGAGATCGCTCCGATGGTCCATCGCATGGCCGCGGGCCTGTTCGGGGCTCATGTAGAGCGGGGTGCCCATCGTCGTGCCCGGCTGGGTGACGTGGTGGCGATCGCGGTCCAGGTCGCGACAGAGGCCGAAGTCGGCGACCTTCACCTGACCCTTCTTGGTCAGCAAGAGGTTTTCGGGCTTGATGTCGCGATGGACCAGGCCAACCTCGCCCGCCGCGCCCACGGCGGCGGCGGCCTGTCGCATGATCGAAAGCGCCTGAGGCAGGTCGGGCGGACCCTTGCGAAGCAGATATTCGCGAAGGTTGGTTCCCTGGACATACTCCATGGCGATGAACCGGAGACCGTCGCAGACGCCCAGCGAGTAGATATGGACGATGTTCGGATGGTTGAGCTTCGCCGCCGCCCAAGCCTCGGCCTCGAATCGGTCGAGGTAATGCGGATTCGTCAGGTCGGGCCGAAGAACCTTCAGCGCGACCTCTCGATTCAGGCTGCTCTGCCGGGCCAGGTAGACCTCGCCCATGCCGCCACGACCGAGCAGGCGGTCGACCTGAAAATCGCCGAGGGTGACCCCCGTGAGGTCGCGAGCTCGAGGCGTGGAGTTCGAGGTCCCCCAGCTCAAGGTGGATTCTACAGACGACTCGGATGTCGCTTCGGGCTCGCTCATGATTGCAAAGTCATCCGGCGAGTCATCTCGGCCATCCGGGCGGCTCGCTCCCGCGACCGGACTCCCCGAGTCTTTCTTATAATGTACGGCATCTCGACGCCGACCGCAAAGGTTCCTGACCGGGGACGCGCCGGGATGGCCCCGGATTTTCCGTGAGAGGGAAATTGTTCGGAGTGACCGAAACGGGATCGGGAAATGTCGGGAACTCCCCGGTCTCACCCCTTCGAAGGGCCCGGAAATCGGTGGAAACAAACCCACCGGCGAAAATTCAAACCCACGGCAGCCTGGGTAATCAAGGATATTCTGGAGGAATGCGGTTTCTTTTACATCCGAAAACAAAGAGAAAACAATGCCATACTCGACCCAATCTGCCCAGATTCGCTGATATCGGGACCATATTCGGCCCGATCGGGAGTTCGTCCTCGGGAGTTTGGCGAAAACAAACCCACCGGACCCCAGGGAGCTTCGGACGCCGACACCGGACAGACCCGCTCGCCCGATCGGGCTCGGCTTGCAAGTCGGCCGCGATCTTTGACCGTTTTCATCGAGGCAAAACGAAGCCAATAGCAAGCTCAGTCCTCCCAACACTGACTAGCCCGGTCGCCTGTCAACGACGCCAGTCCCGTTTTCGATATATTCCTTGCGCAAGAGGCCCGGCAAACCGGGTTTTTTCGGGACCGGGGCCGATCTCGGAGCCTGGGACACCGTCGACCTGAGGCCGGAGGGGTGGGTGCCTGCCGAGAGTCTTCGGAAGGCGGGCGGATCGGAAAAGACCCCGAGTCTCCGCGAGCTTCCCCGCCGATTTCCCCCGGCCCGCAAAATGAGGGGTGAAGACTCGCCTCCGTCCTGGCGGGATGGTAGTTTAAGGAGATGAGCGACGTCGAAACGAGACCAACGGTCCAGAGTCGGACCGAATCGACGAGACGGCTGGGCGTGATCGGAGGTCCCGACCATGAAGATCCGCATGAAGCTGGGATTCGTGACCGTATTGGGACTGATGGCCGCGGCCGGGCTGGCATTCAACGCGGGAGCCCAGGACCCGGTCAATGACCTGCCGGCAACCTTCGCCGCTCCTTCGTATTACTGGCACATGAACAAGGGCGGTATCCAGGAAAGCGTCCAGAAGCAAAGTGGGGAATGGGCCGAGGTCATCACGGCCAATCCGAAGTGGCTCGTGCTTCAAGATCAACAGGGTAACCAGTATCCCCTCGCCTCGGACCGGATTCGCCAGTTCCTGATCCGATGGCCGAGCAATCCGGCCACATTCACCCTCAATTCACTGATCGAGGTGACTGGCCCTGACGGCGGCTCGAACACGATCATCGCTGACCATATCGACCAGTACGAGGACGGGGCCCAGTCGCTGGTCTCCCCGATGGTCAGCAATAACTACAACAATTACGGTTTTAACTTCAATTACGGATACAATCAGACACTGGCACCCTGGAACGTCGCCGCGTCCTCGACGTTTCAGGCGACTTACTATGGCGTTCCGTTTGGATATGCCGCACCCTTGCCCTTGCACGTGGTCGGTCGAGCACTCGGTAATGATCCGATCCGGGTCGCCGGCATGGGCGATAACTGGTACTCCGTTCAGCCGGGGGCGAACGGAATGTCGGTCACCCAGGTGACGCTCGGCAACAACAGCTACGCCCGACGCGGCGACATCGTCTATGTCGTTCTGAACGACATGAGTTCGCGGAGCCTCGACGTCTCGCAGTTGATCCTCTACAAGAAAATCCCGTTTCGGGCCTTCCAGCCCTGATCGGATTCGCTTCTCAAAGCTTGGGCGAGGTGTCGGCGGCCGGCATCTCGGTGTTCCGATAGAGCGGCAAGAACCGGTAATAGACCTCGAGCGTCAGGATCGACATCGAGGTCTGATAGAGCCGCCCCGCCTGCCGGCCCCAGCGATCGGGCTGAGGCAGGAACGGACTCCAGCTTCCCTGATCGCACCCTTTGCTCTCGATCTGGGTCGCGATGAGACCTTCGCGAATCTGAGGGTTCCACTGCTTCCAGGCCTTGTTCTGCATGTTGTGCAAGAGCTGGGTCGAGTAATACCAGTAATAGATGTTGCGCTGAGGGTCGAGCTGAAGCTCCTGCCAGACCCCGGCAACGCCCTTGATCATCGTCGGATAATCGCGAGGCCAGCCGAGATACTGGCGACAGAGCAGAGCCTCGGCCGTCATGACCGGAGTCGGATTACCACCGGGAAGATAGCTGTAGGTCAGTCGCGACTTGTCGGTCGAGGCCTGATCGAGGTAGAGCGAGCAACCCTTGACGACGTTGGTCGGCACATTGAGCCCCGCGAGCCTGGCACTCCGGAGGGCGAACATCTGCCAGCCGAAGACCGACGTATCTCCTTCCATTCCCGGCGAGTATCGCCAGCCGCCGTCGTACTTGTTCTGCGATTCCACGATGAAGTTGATGGCCTGTTGCGCCGGTTGCTTCAACCTGGGATCTTTCGAGAGACCATAAGCCTCGCAAAGGGCCATCGAGGCGATCGCGTGGCTGTAGAACTGCGAGTGGATATGACCACCGAGGAAAAGCTCGCCATGCTTTTGCTGGACTGCGATCAGCCAGTCGATCCCCCCTTTGACCTGTTGCTGATACCGGCTCGGCTGGTTGTGGATATGCCCGGCGCCGAGAAACGGCAGGAGCGCCAGTCCGGTCGCTGCGGTGTCGGAAACAAACAAAGTCTCTTGCCCACAGCCGGGAGCGATCTGGCACTGACCGCTGGTATCGAGGCTCCAGCCCCCATCCTTGCGTTGATGCCGGGCGATCCAGGCGAGCCCTTCGGTCACGGCACGCTCCGAGGCCGTCGTTCCCCCTTCACGACGCAGCAACTGGACCTTGCTCGCTCCCATCCGACCGGAAAAGGGGGCCGTCATGTCCTCGACGTGGGCTCGAGGGGCCGCCCGGATGACATCGGTGAGGTCGGTCATCCGGTCGGCTGACTGTCGGACCGACGTTTCCATCCGGGGCGAATAACGGAGACCGGTCACGGTCTCCGGCTGGCCGATCGAGGTGCCGGTCGGATCCATCGAGATCGATGGCGTTTCCTCGGTCTGGACGTTGGAGAAGGGATCACCCGACTGAGCGGCCGGAACCAGGGACGAGTAATCCTGGTCGGCCAGCGAGATGATCGAGGTTTCGAGGTCGAGGTTCTGGCTCGACTGTTCGCTGACGTAGTAGTAGGTGGCCAGGACGATCAGGAGCAGGCCGTGGATCAACAAACTGGTTCCCCAGGAGGGCAACCAGGTCAGCCAGCCGGGCGCGGTCCGGTCGAACCGATGCAGGAGTCGTCGAAGTCGGACCCGGGCCACTCGCATCCATCGAGGTCGAGATTGGCGCATCTTGGGAAGGGACTCCCGGTCGTTGGCCAACGTCAGCGAAGGCTGTCCAGAAGACGAGCCGATCGAGGCGATTATTCACCCAATTGCGTCGAAGGCCGGACCGGGGGGAAGGCCCCAATCGCGAAACCATGGTCTCATTATAGGGCGGCCGGGTTGGAATTCGGGAAGAGTCGACGCTTGAATTTCGTGAATGTCGCTCCCGCCCAGCTCCCAGCGTCCTCCTCGATCGGCCTTCTATTAACCAGAACGAAAAAGGACCGCGAATTTCGCCCGGCCAGCCGGGAGGATTCGAGGCTTATCGCTTGACGGGCTCGTCCTGGTCGTTGAAATGCTCGATCGTCGCGATGCCCAGTTTTTCCAGCAAAGGGGTCACGGCCTCGGCATCGGCGACGACCACGAACGTGAAGGCCGACGGATGGACCCGGCGACTCGCAGCCGCTTGCAGGGTTGCCAGCGTCACCGCCCCGAGCCGGTCGGCGTATCCCGAGTGATGATCCGGCGGCAATCCGTAAAGGAAAAGCCCCGCGTATCGCGAGACCAGAGCCGAGGGCGTTTCAAAATGGCGAGCCTGCCCCTCGATCAGCGATCGTCGGGCGTCGTCAAGCTCGGTGAAGGTCGGAGGCCGGTCGCCGAGCAGACTCTCCACCTCGGTCCGGAGATCGGCGATCGCCTCGCCCAGCCGATCCGCCTGGAGTGAGGAGGAGATCACGAACGGTCCGGCGCCCCTCCGGAAATCGAAGTGGCTCCGGACTCCGTATGTAAATCCTTTTTCCTCACGGAGTTTGGCGTTGAGCCTCGAAGTGAACTGACCGCCGAGGATCTGGTTCCAGACCAGCAAGTCGGAGTGATCGGGGTCGAGCCGATGGGTTCCGACATGCCCGACCCGGACCACCGCCTGAGGCGCGCCGGGACGATCGAGCAAGAGGAGCCGAGGGGACGACTTCCGAACCGCCTCGGGGACCCATCGACTCGGGGTCGAATGCCCCGACCAGTCGCCGAGCCGGGCGTCGAGCGTCCGGACGATGGCCTCGGGGTCAACATCGCCAGCCACCACGCACGCGGCATTCGCGGGGGTATAGCGAGCCTGATGGAATTCGCGGAGGTTGGCGACCGAGAGCCGGGCGACCGTGGATTCCTCGCCGTCGACCGGGACTCGATAGGGATGGTCGACCGAGGTATAGAGAGATCGGAGCAAGGCCCGCGAAGCCCGGGATTCGGCGCTGTCGCGCTCGGCCTTGAGTCCGGCGAGGGTCTGGGCCTGAATTCGTTCCCACTCCTCGGTCGGGAAAGCCGGATTGCGGAGGATGTCCACCGCAAGGTCCAGGGTCGGTTCCAGGTGGTTGACCAGACATTGAAGTCCGACGTAAGAGCCATCCCAGCCGGCCGAGACCGAGAGACTCGTCCCCATCCCCTCGATCGCCAGCGCGATCTCGTGGGAGCTTCGCGAGGTCGTCCCCTCGTCGAGCAGATCCGCCGTCAGGCTGGCCAGACCGCCCTGTTCGGGTCCATGGTTGGTCGCTCCCGCATCGAGAACAAAGGTTGCGGCCACGATCGGCAGGTCGCGCCGAGGGATCACCCAGAGCGGCAAACCGCACTTCAGAGTCAAGACCTCGGGCCGGGGCGCCTCGAATGACCGGGTCTGGGAGGCGGCAGGCCGGATCGTTCGGTCGAGTGGCGGGAGAGAGGTCGAGGGCTTTCGACCCTGCACCGTCAAGGAGACCCGAGGCTGACCCCTCAGATAGGTCCGGGCGACCCGGCGGATGTCGTCGGGAGTGACGGCCTGATAGCGGTCGAGGTCGGAGGTGATCCGACCAGGGTCGCCGAGGTAAGTGTTGTAGGCGTTGAGGCGGTCGGCCACACCGCCGAATCCGCCGATGTTATCGAGCGCGTAAATGAACCCAGCGACCCGGCCATTCTTGACCCGATCGAGTTCGCCGGTCTCGACCCCCTCCTCGGCGATCCGGGCGATCTCGGCATCGACGGCGTCTCGGGCCAGCTCCCACGACTTCCCGGGCCGGAGAGTCGTGGTCACGCCGAAAGTCCCCGCCAGCTCTCGACCCGACTGGTAGGAACCGGAATCCTGAGCCAGGCCCAGCTCCACGACCAGCTTCCGGAAGAGTCGGCTCGACTTTCCTCGGCCGAGAATGTCCGAACAAAGCGTCAGGGCCGAGTCATCGCCCGAGAAGTGGGGCACGGTATGCCAGGCCAGGTAAACGCGATCGAGCTCGACGCGATCATGAACCTTGAGGCTGACCTCACCGCTCAGGCCAACCGGCGGAGCCCAGGGTTTGAGCGACCTCGTCCCGCCGGGAAGGTCGCCAAAGTAGCGTTCGGCGAGGGCCAGGGCGCGATCCTCATCGATATCGCCCACCAGGGCCAGGCTGGCGTTGCCGGGGACGTAGAACCGGCGGAAGAAGGCCTCGACATCGTCGCGGGTGGCCGCCTCGACATCCTCCATCACGCCGATGGTGGTCCAGCTATAAGGATGGTCGGGCGGATACATCGCCTCGGCCATCAGCCGCATTGCCTGCCCATAAGGACGGTTGGCCACGTTCTGGCGGTACTCGTTCTTGACGACGTCTTTCTGGACCCGGATCTTTTCGTCGCTCAGGGCCGGGAGGAAATGGCCCATCCGGTCCGACTCCATCGCAAGCGCCAGCTCGACATGGGCGGCGGGCAGATCCTCGAAATAGTTGGTCCGGTCGGACGAGGTCGACCCGTTGATACTCGCCCCGAGCCGCTGAAGCGGCTTGAAGAAGTCGCCCGGATAATGCTCCGATCCCTCGAACATCAGGTGCTCGAAGAGGTGCGCGAAACCGCGCTGGCGGCGTTCCTCGTTCTTGGAACCGACGTGATACCAGAGGTTCACGGCGACGACCGGAAGCCACCCCTGTCGACGGGCGATCACGTCAATCCCGTTGGCAAGAGTCACTTTGGAGAAAGGGATGGGCTCGAGACGGAGAGGTGAGTTCATCGATCCGGAATCGTCTCTAGTACTGTGGGCGAGGCAAGTTTTCACCAGCTTAACATACCCCAAACCGAGGCGACTGACTACCGGCACCGTGAGCCTCAGGGGTCGTCACCAGAGATTCCAGGAGTTCTTCGCGATACCGTGAGATTCCCGGGTGGCCTGGGTCGGACTCGACCCCGGAGCGTCGCCGGACCCGATGGCCGCGCACCGGGGAAATTAATCGACAGGAATATTGTGAGCCGGTGCGTCTCGAAAAACTGACCGTCACGAAATCAGACGAACCGGAGTATGATTCAAAAGTCGATGCTGGCCGAGTCAAACGGCGGTCAACCCTGCCTTCCGCCAATGTTCGGTCATCCCGGTGGTTTTACTCTTTGCATCAGCGACTCTTGCGATACAATGGACGAATGATGCCATCGTTGTCGGCGCTCGTGATGAGAACGTGGTCCGCGGCTCGGGCGAGCCTTTCGTCGTATGATGTTCTCGGTGATTTGATCTCCGCCGGGGTTCGCCGGTCTGACATTCCCTCTCGTCACAGGGTCACCGCTTCGTGCGTCGGTGGCGTTGATTTCCAGAAGCACGGATACAAGGCCGGGTCGTGAACTGGGACGACATCATCGTCGACGCCGCCGCGACCGACACCGGCATGCGTCGAGCCAACAATCAAGACAGCTATACGGTTGTCCGCTCGTCGAAAGTCGAGAGCTGGCGGCACCGGGGGCACATCTTCATGGTGGCCGACGGGATGGGAGCCCATGCCGTCGGAGAACTGGCCAGCAAGCTCGCCTGCGACAACATCCCCCACAATTATTGCAAGATCAAGGCGGCCACTCCGACCGAGGCCATCACCAGGGCCTACAAGGAAGTCGGCGCCCTGATTCACGGCAAGGCCACGGCGAATCGTGACTTTCAGGGGATGGGGACCACCTGCTCGACCTTGCTCCTCTTGCCCGAGGGCGCCCTGATCGCCCATATCGGCGACTCGCGGGTTTATCGGATCAGGAACGGCCGGATCGATCAGCTTTCGTTCGACCATAGCCTGGCCTGGGAACTGGTCCGCCGCAATCACCTCTCGGCCGAGCAAGCGAATCGAGCCGTCCCGCGAAACGTCATCACCCGGAGCCTCGGTCCCGACCCGAACATCGAGGTTGACATCGAAGGGCCACATCCGGTCGAGATGGGCGACGTCTTCTTGCTCTGCTCCGACGGTCTTTCCGGGCCGATCGAAGACCATGAACTGGGCGCCTTCGCGGGTAATTTCCATCCCAAGAATGCCTGTCGATACCTGCTTCACCTGGCCAATCTTCGGGGCGGGATGGATAACATCACGGTCATCATCGCCCGGGTCGGCCCCTGGGTCGAGCCGGAAAGCGGCGACCTGCCCAGGCTGGACAACGGCCCGTCGAACGACGCCAAGAAAGCCGGATGGATGAAGGGATTCACCGGCCTGATCGGGACCAAGAAGAAAGCGGCCCCGGCGGTCGAAGAACATCTTTATCGAAGCTGCGAGTGCCCGATCACCGAGGAACTGGTCGACAGCATGGCGGAGCAGGTTCGAAGGGGCCAGCAGGCCGCGATCGAGCAGACCTGGCCCGTCGAGTGGCCCGCCCTCACCGATCAGCGACGGATTGCCGACAAGCTCCGCAAGGAAGGCAAGCTCCGTCACGCCCTGATGGAACTGGGCGAGGCGATTGACCTGCTGGGAACGGCGGCCCGACTGTATCGCAAGTCGCAAAACTGACGACCCAGGTTTCCTCGACTTCATCGAAACCCACCGAGCTTCCGATGCCCGAGCCCACCGGAACCGATCCCGCGACCACCTGCGCCCGACCCCCTCGGATCATCCCCTCAAAAACCCCGCCGCTCTGCCCGCCGCTGGTGCTCAGCACGGTTTATGAGTTCTCGGGGATCGAGCAGGTCGACGCGATCTATGAGGGTCGGGAAACCGGTTACGTTTACGCCCGGGATGCTCATCCCAACGCCGCGCAGCTAGCCGCCAAGGTCGCGGCGATCGAAGGCGGCGAGGCCGCGCTCGTCTGCGGCTCCGGCATGGCCGCCGAGTCGGCCCTGATGCTGGCGATGCTCGATCAGGGAGACCGGGTCGCCATCGCCGAGGGAATTTATGGCCGGACGACCCTGCTCGTCATCAAGGAATTGTCGCGGTTCGGGATTGAGCATGACCTCTTCGACCAGACCCGGCCCGAGACCCTCCGCGACGTCCTGACCTCGAAAACACGGCTCGTCTTCGCCGAGGCTCTGACCAACCCGGGCTTGCGACTCGCCGACAGCGAAGGGCTGGGCGCCATCCCCCGGCCCCACCGGAT
>Ga0080006_1136073_pt1 | contig 14151 bp, 16 predicted proteins | sample RS3BMetagenome_FD_69209 | JGI IMG/M metagenome (GOLD analysis project Ga0080006, IMG submission 69209) | Ferric oxide microbial mat and aquatic microbial communities from Rainbow Spring, Yellowstone National Park, USA - RS3B (SPADES... ...
CCCGGCGGTGCCCCATCGCCCAGCGGCGCGTGCGCGCCGGGAGGCGCATCCCGCGGCGGTGGACGGGGCGGCTCGTGTCACGTGCCCGGGGGGGGGGGTGGGTCCCCCGCCAACCCCGCCAGTACAGGTGCTCTAAAGGACTAGCGCGTTGCGTGCCGAAAGAGCGCTCTCTCCTCGGGGGCTGCTGACCGGAGTGTTTCTGAGGTCGGCGGGTGGGTTGTGGGCTCCCGAAGCCCCAGTTGAAGGAGGCAGACGGGTTGTCTGGCAAGTTTCGTTTCTCGGACTTGCGCCGGTCCGTCGCGCGGGAGCACCTGGGCTCGCAGCAGGCCAGTTGTTGCGTTTTGCCCTGAGCGCTCGTCGTAAAGACGGTTTCGAGAAGCGTTCACAGCAGGTGAAGGTTACGGAACCCGCTGGCGGGTCAGGGGCGGTGAGGGCTGGCGTTCCGCGCGGCACACGCTCCCGTGTGAGATGCCCAAACTCGAAACGGCTACCGATACCGATGGAGTTGCAGGGCCACCTATCGCATATATGGTTTCGAAGCAGAACGGGACACCCCCGGGACGACATGGAAAAGCTTCTCATGCTGCTCAGGGTATCGCACCAGCAATGGATACCGTCGATGCGCCAGCCGAGCAGGGCCCTGTATCTACTGATGCGCACTGGATTGGCATGCACTCCCAGCAGCGCATATCCAGCACTGGTCATGAAGCGGAGCCTGGCGGTGCACACGCTGACAGCAGTCCAAATGCATCACTGGGAAACAGAATGCAAGGGGCGTCCTCGATGGGGAGTTTTCGGCAGCGCCTCAAGGTCGTCGGATTCGAACTCGCACCAGACCAAGAAATGAAGTATTTTCAGCTTCTTCGAGGCTTCTTCAAAGCGCAGCTTACGAAGATGGAGTTGCAAGATGCGCTTCAGGGAATCTTCTCGACAAGTGAACTGCGTGAGCATAACATGTTCCTGCGTGACCTGCAGAGCCGCGCCCTACACGGAGCACATACAAATGTGCCGCCGCTGCCGAATGTATGGGAGCACAACCGATCATCGCGGCAGCGACAGCAGTATCTATTGCAGCTGAAACCCTTCAGCAGTTTAGAGGCCGAGCAACTCGCCCGAGCGGAGCATCGCGGCCGAAGTACGGCGCGGCGACCTGCGAAGCGACGACGCAGTGAGGGCTCCACACCTGTGGCAAACCTTGATGCTGCCGGAGACGCCGAAACAGCTGAGGTATCATCGCACCATACCGAACTGGTCGCTACCGTACGCAAAAAGGGCACTCGTCCTCGCGTTCGAACTCGCGCCGCTGCCAATGCCGCTACTACGGACCGGCGATCCCGCCTTCATGTTGCTGAGCGCCAAGCAGGAGGCGCGCTTGGCAAGAATCTGCAAAGCGAATCTAATGCCACTGGGACTGTGAGCACCGCGTCCTATCGTGATGAGGCCATATTCCAACAGGCAACAGCAGATCTTCGGCAACGGGAGCTTTTGCGCCGATCGGAGCGCCTCGACGCACCGGCCGTGGCGAACGCAATGACGGTGGCAATGGCGAAGCAACGGGGCATGCCGTTGCGACGAGCTGCCCGCCTCGGGAGCAGCGGGAACGGAAGCGGAGACCCCGGTAGCGTGGGGTATCCTTCGCTACCATTCTCGCCGCTTCCACCAGGCCTCAGCTTGGATATTGAGATTTTCCTGAAACTTAAGCGACGTCTCGTGCAGCTGCTCGAAGCTGTGGAGCAGATGTCTAGCACAAATACGGGAAACGAAGTCTGGCTTGGGTACGAGTGCGTACCACTCGGGTTTAACGGGATGCCGCGGTCCGCATCACGCAACGCTGTTACCGGCATCCGTGATGAAGCCGTCGCGCTCCTTGTCCATAGCATAGAAATGCATGTTCGTGATCTTTTCGACGTGATTTATGGTATTCCAGACATTTATGACGAGGGCGACGCCAGTTCGGAGGCAACGCTGTACCGTCTACGGGCCTAGAATCCATTGCACATAGAAACTGCGCGCGCGTGGCACTCCAGTCTGTCTGTACCATGTTTGATTCAACTAAGGCGCAGAGTCGTGTTTTCTTATCACTCTCTGCTGTGTACAGCGAAGCGCCTCGACTATGGATTATGTTTAGCAACGCAGGCGCAACGCAGGCGCAACGTAGGCGCAACACATGCTTTGTAGAACGCTTCACACAGCAACCAAGTGATATGCAGCCACTGGGATTCCTCTGCTTCCAATGCACGAGGCAGCGTGCAACGACGGGGGAACGTTGCGCATCACGCTGCAAGGCGATGCGAATGCTGGTTTCTCTGCCCGCCCTGCTGCGCTACGTCTACGCATTCTCGAACACGTTGTATCCTCATTTGCCTATGCGTGAGGTTTCGGGAGGCTTGCGGGCAGCTTTCACTCGTGGCGATCTATTCCTACGCCACGCGCGGCATGGCCGAATGCTCCTCAAAGGCAGCGTCACGCGCGTAAACGCTATGCGGCACCAATCTCACCGATTTACATATCTTTTGGTGCTTTACCGAAAAACGGACACGGCTTGTTACTGCGTGATCCAGAACACGGTGCTTCAGAGGTCTCCTTCGAGAAGCTTGGCGTCGATTTTGAGCGGGGCACCAGGCTTGAAGGGCGGCAAGCCGAGGTAGGGGCAGCTCGCGCAGCGAAAGGCATCTCCGAGATGACAACTGTTACAGGAGCCAGTCTCCATAGTTGGCGTCTTCCCTGCTGGGTCACTCTTTGCGGTATTCTCTGAAAAAGAACCACCGTTCACTGCGGCATCTTGCTGGTCTCGCCGTCCACATGTGCAGTTTGCACATGGCTGGCGATTGGCCAAAGCCACTCCGGATGTCCCACAGCCAGAAGCCTTTCCGTTCGCTTGCTCGGAGTTCTGTGCCCCGGAAAGCTCGGTGCTTGATATAAGCTCTTCGTCGTCGATGTACTCCGTCGCGACGGTCGCATCCTGCAACTGAAAGACTTTTCCGAAGTGAGCGGAGTCACTGGGCTTCAGTGCGCGCAGAGAGAACCCAGACGGCTCGCTGGAGCCTGTATCTTGCGATTCAGGAACCCGGGCGCCGTTCACTGTTGGTTCTGGCTCTTCCGCTGCCCAGCCTATGCTAAGGAATCGCTCCCGGAGCTGGTGCGCCTCGGCTTCGGTGATGTCGCGAAATATCACACAGCCGGCTGGAGCGGTTCCCGCGTCGAGGGCGTCGAGCACTTGCCAGCTACATAGTGCGGCTATTGCTCGCTCTCGCGTTGCGGTAGCGTTTTGAGACGCTGCTCCCAAGTCCAGACTCCAGCTGTGCAGCGCTTGCGCGAGCGCCGCACCGTGGATGTGTGAAACGAGCTCTTCCACAGCCTCCTGGAGTGTTTTTGTTCTAGACACTAAGTCTAAAACGTTTGTAGTATACTCTGACACCATTTTGTCGAGATGACCAAAAAACCGAGAAAAAAACAGGTACTAGTGAGATGCTCTACCACTAAGCTACGAAGGCCTGGAGCGCGTTTTATGCGTCCTGAGCCTTCGATGGGAATTGAACCCATGACCTTCTCATCGCTGCGCGACGTATGAAATCGAGCGAAAATTGATATATATATATCTGCTGCGCTCGTGCTACGGGGACTGGTTGCGGCGCTCGTACCGAGGTACCAAAGTATGCGCTAAAACAACGTCCACCGCTGTCTTGTTCTTTTCTGAGACGTTTTGGTACTGTTCTGGGGGGAATGGTGCGCACCTTTGAGCGACAAGCGGTTCCTGGTGCTGCGGTGTACCACATTACCTCTCCGCCTGCAGAAACGCCGCTTGAGCAAGTCACCAAAGGCTCGAAGCAAGCGTCGCGCCGAAACGTTCGAGACGTTCTTGCAAGGACAGGCGCGCACGCTGCACAGATCCAACTGCTGCAGGACCTTGAGTTTCCTGGATCGTGTGTGCGAGTTCGCTCGACACCTTCCGGTACGCACTTGGTTGCAGTTGGGACATACCCACCGCAGCTGCGAGTTTTCGAGTTTGCAGAGCTGGGTCTCAAGTTTGTGCGCCACTTTGACGCTGCACCTGTGGATCTTCTCGTTCTTGAAGACGACTGGCGAAAGCTGGCTATTCTGCGAAACGATCGATTTATTGAGTTGCACTCGCAGGGCGGCTTGCACGAGAAGGTGCGTATTCCGCATGCTGGGCGAGCCTTGGCCTATCACCCGAGCAACTGTGACTTGTACGTTGCCGCGGCTGGGTCTCGCGTGTATCGCTTGAACCTTGACGAGGGTCGGTTCTTGCCGCCCCTAGAAACATTTTCCGCGAGTAACGAGACTCTGCAGCTCAACAAAGAATTTAACTTGCTCGGAGCTGGCGGTGACTCGGGGTTTTATGAAGTGTTCGATCCGCGCGAAGAACCGCATCGGCGAGCGGGCTGCTTCAATCCTGCCAAGCATGCAACAGAACTCGGGAACAGCACTGTGACCTGCTCCGTGTTTCAGGGTCTACATCTTGGTGTTGGGCTGGATGACGGGACACTACTGCTGTATGATATTCGATCAGAACGACCACTTGGGGTACGGTCGCTCGGCTTTGGCCTCCCCGTGCAGTCGGTCAGCATCCACGTTGGCGCACACGAGCCGAATCGTTCCTGGCTTGTTGCAGCGGACAGAAAATGCGTGAAAATTTTCGGTGACCTCCGATTAGAGGACGCACCCTTTCTGAGTTTCGAGACTCCTGCTGATATCGAGCAGCTGGAGACCTCATTCGGCGGCGCCGGACTCGTCATGGCAGCTTGTTCAGATCGACCTGTTCATTGCTATTTCATACCAGCACTTGGCCCGGCTCCGAAATGGTGTGCCTATCTGGAACATTTGACAGAGGAACTCGCGGAATCGACGGTTTCGCAGCAGGATTCGGTCGTGGCGATCTACGACCACTATCGGTTTGTGACTCGAGACGAACTCTCCGCTCTGGGACTGGAATCGCTCCTCGGATCTGATGCTTTAATTCCTCATCTGCACGGGTTTTTGATTGAACTTTCCTTGTATCGGAAGACTCGATCGGCCATAAATCCCGCCGAGTATGAGGAATGGCGTCGTTTGCGCATTCAAGAGCGAATCGCCCAACAGCAGCAGCAGCGCATCAGAGCTGTGGATTCGCAGAAGAACCGCACCTCGAGTCGCCGACGAGAGAAAGATGATGAACGATTCCGAGCTCGATTTACGGACGCTGATTTTGCCGTCAACGAATCCCATGAGCGCTGGCGTCGATTACATGCCTCGAACAAAGCGTAGCGCAGCTTTGCGTGATCCTCAATGCTTCGTTCTGGGAGTTACAGCGGTACTGTCTGTTTCCGTCATACGCATACGTCCGTGCATAACGTTTTTCTGTACAGCGTTAGAAACGTTTTCGAAATCGACTCGGGATCGGCATGCACCCGGAGAGCATTGCTCGTATGGTGGTTGTGCCCTGGTTTTTCGTGGCGGTGCTTGCGCATCCCGCTGGCTCGGCTGTCTACCGGGGGCGTCATTCGCGGCTTTGGGCTCTTGAGCGCGAGGTGATGCCGTGCTCCGCAAATTCAGCGGGAATCTTACTGTCTGCATGCGATGCAGTAGTCTTGGGCTACTGAAGCGCAGGTAGTTGGAAACGCGGGCAGTTGGACGCAGCACCAACTTGGAAGGGTGTTCAGCTATTGTTTCCCCGTTCTTGGTCACACATCAGCAGCAGATGTGACGTATGAGGTGCCTTGCGAAATATTTTACTCCATAAACGGCCCATCGAGGTGTTAGGCGACTGCGTTTACCATCGAAAATGAAAAAGGCCCGACTAGAAGTCTGGTGTACCAGGGACGAAACTAGAATTCACACAAGCTTATGGTACATGCTTCTCCGTGTATTTTGTTCATTTCCTTGGCAGCGGTAACGCCCAAGACGTGGGCTTGAAGGTTAGTACACAGAGCGGCGGGCGAGGTCTCATGACGCGCACACTATCAAATTCTAGAGAGAAAGGTAACGGCACGTACGGGATGGACAACGAATCCAGAGGCTGCGCACACCCGAGTACCACCAGGACGTATGCGTAAAAATTCTGAACAATTGGGATCTATCTTGTGTGCGAGTGGCGCTTGGGGTGGATTCTGGATTCGGCGCACTTGTATGGAGCTCAGGGTCAACGGTCCTGCCCTGAATCAAATTCCCAGCTGTACTAGAGCTATTTCTGAGGTGTCAGATTACTGGAAAGTATCGCACAATGCGCTGGGCAAGACGGCCCGTCCCCTGCAGATTGTCTGGTATAAGCGCAAGTTCACGTTCTCTGGCTACTCGATTCAAACGGGATTTGCCGTCGTCTCACTGACCTTCCCCATAATCACCTACTAGGAATATGCCCCATAGAATGTGCCTATCCGTATGCATTGTTTATTTTTTCGTGCACGAGGCAATATATATTCACGGCGCTCGCCCCGGGCTGGGCAGCGCAACGGGCAAAAAATATTCTGGACATGACCGATTGCGCGTAACAGGTTGGCTAAAGCAGCACTCTTGCTCAAATATTGTATGAGCGAGTGTTGGCAAACCCGTTCGCACTTGGTGAGCTTTCGAATTCTACCCTTGCTCGCTTCACCGGGAACACGGGGCGTCGACCCGGCCCACGGATTCGAGTTCGATGCCACATGGCGACAGCAGTCACAGGCGTGGTCCTTGCCAGAGGAAGGTCGGGGTGCGTGGTCCGAGAAGCAGCGGGTCGAGTCGCCACCAGCCATAGGCGTCAGCGTGAACCCCACATATTCGGTGCCGGTTTGATCGTACAAGGGAGCAGAGAGTAAAATACTTTAGTTCAGCTTTTCTGGTACTACCACCGGCGGCATGCGTCTCATAGGCGCCCTGGTCGCTGTGGTTTCCCAGCGTACTGTTTCGCAGAGCCGGCAATAAGGCTGTATCAGCGCCCTGCTGGGTCCTAGAAAGAAGAAGAGTCCCAAGCCCGCAGCGGGTGCTACGCTCCGGGCCAACGGCCTCAGCTGTATGGCGAAGTAGTTGGTTCACTGTAGGGTATCAGCGACATTCGCGCATCCGGAGTCGCAGCAAGCTTTTGAGGCTGCTTGATAGCGGGATGATTGTTGGATCCGTCTTTTATCTCTATACAAATGAATACTTTGGAGGCTCATACTACACCAGTGCGTATGTGCCTGACGGCAAAGTTTTTTTTTCACGTTCTTCGTCGAAACATACGTACGCAGAAAGATTTTGCTGCATTCATCCATCTAACATCATACAAATGTGATGTTCGGACTCCATCGGCAACATAGGGCACAGAATAGACTTTAATCGCAGTCTCCTCTCCGGAATGGTCGTAATTAATATGGCCTGCGCGGGGGACACAACCATTTATTTGCAATCGCATTGATAAGGTCTCCAGCATCAGCAAAAGAAAGCAGCAATGACGGAAGAAATATGTCTCGTTTCTGAAGCCGGAGGTGGCATGTGCTGCGTAACGTTTGCTAATGCCTAAACGCTACAAATCCGTGTAGGTAGAAGACACGGAAATAAGAGCAGTACCTGCAAGTGCCTTGGATATCCTCGAGAGGCCGGGCTATTAGAAATCGTCAATGGGGCATCGATGTCACGGCAAATTTTATGTCACGAAAACATGGGCATAACTACCATTCTGCCACGTGTGCGTTCGCCGCGGCGGCGACATGGCGGAACCCAACGACTACGCACGGGAGATACGCGTTCAGGCGAGTCCCGCCTAGGTTTTTTACAAAGGCTGCTGGTAAGTGACTAAAGTTTTTGTCGCTCTTTTTGAAGAGCCTGTTCCCCGGCGTGCTGTTTTAGGGAACACGACTAAGTCTCTCCTATGGTTATAATCAGAGTTAAACCTACTGTTTGCTTCTTTCTTTACCTGTTTGTGAGCTTTGCTGTTCGCACGCTCGTAGCTACTCCCGTGAATACGGTTTCTTGGACTTGGGTAGGGGGCAATCAGCGTACCGACGGGTCTGGAATCTACGGCAACAAGAGTCTTCCAGCAACGGGCAACACGCCAGGCGCGCGGCATGGCGCCTCTAGTTGGTCGGGTCCGAACGGTCACTACTTATTCGGTGGTGAAGGGAAAGCAAACGCAAGCATAGGACACCTGAACGACCTATGGGTGTTCAATAAATCATCCTTGGAGTGGACGTGGATTGGTGGGTCATCGGTTCCCGACCAGTCTGGTACCTATGGGACGCTCGGGAAGGCGAACTCGTCTAATATGCCTGGTGCTCGGGAAAACGCCGCGTTTTGGCAGACATCTACTGGCATCTTCTACCTTTTTGGAGGATACGGTCTTGATAAGAACGGAGACATTGGTCGTTTGAACGACTTGTGGCAGTACAATCCGTTTACAGAAAACTGGACTTGGATCGCAGGGAACGACACAGTGGACGCGCCTGGCGCTAGCGGACAAAAAGGAAGCTTCAGCAGCAGTTTTAGTCCGAGTGCTCGGGATGGTGCTGCCTTTTGGACTGATATGAATAATAACCTGTGGCTCTTTGGTGGTACCGATCACATATTTCGTGATCGTGCGGACTTATGGGTATTCAACACCACTACATCCGAATGGGGTTGGGTCGGAGGTAGCCTAGTTGGCAATGAGTACGGTAATTACAGCGCTCCTGGTGTTGGAAACTCCTCAAACGCTCCCGGTGCACGACACGCTGCGTCCACGTGGGTTGATCTTGATGGTAATCTGTGGCTGTTTGGTGGTAGGGGCTACGGGAACAGCACGGCGCAGTACGGCAACCTCAACGATCTATGGATGTACAACATAAGCACCGGTATCTGGGTCTATGTCACTGGAGGGAAGACTTCAAACAATTTCGGCGTTTACGACGTCTTTGGAGGGTATTCTGCGATGAATACGCCTGGTAGTCGGTTAGGTAGCGTCAGTTTTGTGGACTCTTTGGGTAATCTTCAGCTATTTGGTGGCGCCGGGCTGGCCGCTGCATCTAGCCTCAGCGGATACTTGAATGACCTCTGGGTATTTGATCCGGAGCTTGGACAATGGGCGTGGATCAACGGTAGTGCAATGCCGAACAGTTTGAGCTTCTACCGAGTCTTTAACGAGACCAATAGTTCAGTCAAACCGGGTGGTCGATTTGGCTCTACTATATGGGTCTCTCAATCAAATGACGCGACGTTTGCGGCATTTGATCCAGTTCTGTTTGGCGGCTTTGGCTATGCAAATGGGTCAGTTCCTATCACCGGGTTACTTAATGATGTCTTTTCTCTATCGGAGGTATTCGTTTCGCCGTATCCTACTCCTACACCAACTCCAACTATAACGCCTACAGCAAGTCCGGCAGTGTCGGTGTCGGCGTCGTACTCTGCGACAATGTCAGCAACAACGAACGTAACAGAGGTCCCAGTAGGCACAGGCTCCGCGGTATGCTTCCCTGCGGAGGCCTCTGTAATGGTTGATCGTCTAGGCAATACGGTGCTGATGAGCGAGTTGCGCCCGGGTATGGTGGTGATTGGCGTCAATGGACGTGGGCAGCTCGTCGAGGATACTGTACTGGGATGGTTGCATAACGAGCCTGGTGCTGTAGTGGAGATCCTTGCGATCAAGACGCTTTCTGGGAAGCAGCTACGCTTGACGAGGCAGCATCTGGTGTATCGGATGCACGAACACTCAAGAGTCCTGGATGGCAGTATAATAACTATTGCGACAGGTCATTTACGGAACCAGCAGCAGCGCATACATAAGAGCCTTGAGCTTGAGACCTCTGCCATTGAGGCAGCGTTCGCAGAAGATATCCGCATTGGCGACGCTCTGCTGGACGTTGCCTCGGATCTCCCGGATCCGGTAGTCGCGATCGACACTCTTGTTACGCGTGATGGCCTCTATGCACCGCTGACGCGCTCAGGGCGTCTTGTTGTCGACGGCATTCTCGTGAGCTGCTACGGAACGTATCCGTCTCATGTTGTCGCGCATGCTGTTCTATGGCCTGCACGTGTAGGTGCGCTGCGTACCATATGGGGTTCAATGCTCGGCACAGACAGTACGGTCGGTATCATGCCGTACGCAGAAGGGTTGTATCGCATGTGGACGATAGCAGCGCGCATTTTGAAGGAGGCTCGTGTGAGTGTTGTGGCTGCTGCCTGCTGAGCAGCGAAGCTGATGCAGAGTCCACGGTCGACCAGGACGTGAGCCCCATCATGAGCTGCTACGCCTACTGTCTGAAATTTATGAACGAGCGGTGATGAAAACATGTTATTTATAACAAGGAAGGCTTCAAACAGCATATTGTAAGGTACGTTGGTCATGAATGGAACCTGAGCCCTGTAGATGTATGGGTGAGGTTGCATCCATGGATCCACGCGATCGCAAAATTTGTGGATTGACAATAGAATGGAAACGAGATGTGATGCATCATCGAGCCGTGGCTGAAAATAGCAGGTCCTGTTGGTCACTTGAGACAGGTCGATCCGCGATACACATGCATCGAAGCTTGGAGATGTCATGGAGGCTGTCAAGCTGCGAGGCGTTCCGTCAGACTGTTTTCACATTCGTGGATGTTAACGGTCTGCTCTGTTGCTTGACTCTCGAAGCGGTGGTGTAAGGCATTCAGGAATTTATACGAGGAAAAAATATCAGAATCAGTGATGGAATACATTGTCTCAAAAAAACCGAAAAGAAAGTGACACTGATACATCATATAGAATGGCACCAGACGGCTGTGAAGCAGAAGTGGATTACAGTTGCACAATTTTACCACTCCTGCAGTGGAAAGCACGAAAACGGAAGATTACAAGACACGAAAGCGTAAACATATTATACATCGAAGCCCTGACACCAACAACGCCGTTCTAAGTCAAACGACAACAGTGTACAGTAGTGGCGAGAAACCCGCACTAGACAAGACGTCTCCAACTAACGTGCAGACGCCTCCCCGTCTTTTTGTACCGGCCACCTACTACTGGCTCAAACTTTTTCTCATATAGTCCGACTTTGGGATATTGTCAAACAAAGTTCCTTCTTGTCTATTCTGGAGGTCTGTTCTCCAGCATCGCACACCTCCGTATCTTGATAGCGGCATTAAAGTCTCGGTTCAAAAACCCCATACGTTACTTGCCATTGGTAGTTGCACTCACCAATGCGAGTAGCCCTCGGACTTTCGCTCGCCTTTCCATTTGCTCCTCCATCAGCGGTCCGTACTTTTCTATATCCTCAGGGCTCCGCTGGCCCTTTTCTATCTCCACTCTCAGAAGTGTACAACCAGTTCATGGTGTGTATAGGACGTTCGAGACTCATCGACAGGTATCGTGACGAAACGCCGTTAACACACATTGTATGTTCTTGTCGACAGAGCTGGAGTAGTCCCTTTTTGGGTCTTCCATCGCCCTGATCCATACGCTACTGCGAGCCTCTGACTGTCATCCTATTTCAAGGCACCCAATTGATTGAAAAAGTTGGCGAACGCCCGCTGGTTCCCACAATACAAATTTATTCGCAGACGAGCCCACCGGGGCTTTGTATACTCCTTCCACAGCGCATCCCAATGAGCGACGCGAACTTCCATGAATTTCCGAAAAGCTTTATAGTCCGCTCCGCGGCTAGTCACCTCGCCCATAGCTTCCATATGCTCTTTCATTCCTTCATTCCATGCTGCAATTTTCTTTTTTGCATTCATTATACAGGATTCTCGATAGTATCTCGCTCTCGAGAGCCTCAAAAGATGCATGTCTCTCTGACGTACGTTACATTCAGTACCATCTTCCGCACACTCGGGTATTGCGACTGTTATGATATTCGTGTTCCTAGGGTTAAGGTCGACGACAAAGTCGTTTTCGTGGCGATTATACGTTCCATCGCCCATCTTCTTCTGTTCGTGCATCGGCAACGGCGACAACGAAGACGAGATAGGACGAAGTACTTACAACCGCTACTAAAGTACCCATATGTATCCATCATCGTTATCGATGGTCCCCGTGAATACCTTTTTTGGCCGGTTTGGGACACTTGGAATCGAAATGCTTCTTCCAGTAGGTGTCCCGCTCTTCGCCGGTGGCCCCTTTGTTGCTTATATCGAGCACTGGATAGAACTCTTTCATGAAGGCGTAAAGGACTCTAGAGTCGATATTCACAACATGTGACTTGAACTCGCGTAACCGGACGACAACGAAGCGCATCTGGAGAAGCTCTTCAACGTCCGTTCTCCCGTCGGTCATTTTTCCAAACTCAGCTCCATGTCAGCCTTGCGTTCGAGTTTTCGGTCGGAAAAATGAAGTAGGGCAGGATGAGGGACTAAAATCTTTCTTCGTCTTTTTTGATCATATCTGACAGTTTTTCTCTAGGGTCGACAAGCCCCAAGCGTGAACGATGTTTTAGAATAGTCGCGCGGATAACAAAAGCAATATTCCTTCTCGGGCGTGATGTCCTCTTGTCGACGAATCTGATCTCCTGTTCATGCTGGCGATCGTTCTTCATACCATCGATGATTGCAAGCATCGCTTCGCGAAATAGGCCCGGGTACAGCGCAAAGACGACGCGTATCATGAAACAATCGAGGGTTGCGATGCTACGGTTCCTCACATTCCTGAGGCACCTCTTTGCCCTGTATTCGTAAATATCTACGTCACCCCTGTGTACAGCACCGATGACGAGGTACTTGGCGTAATTTTTGAGAAAGGCATGCACTCGCTCATTTATCCACGATGTTTTCCCATTAAAAACATTCAGGTGGTTGATGAGAGTCTTTTGGAAAATTTCTTCCGGAAACATCACTTTTGCGATGTGCGTTACGTCCGGATGCAGCTCGCTCTCCAAAAGCCAACGTCCTAAAGAGAAGGTACAAACATACCTGGCGTACGAACCGACACGCTTTCTGATAGCGTCTCGCAACAATCAGTCGTACGGATCATTGATATGTTGGAGAAGATAGGATTCCACCACCATCTCGTCGTACAGACGTCACCATGGCAGCCTTCGATCTAAGGCCTCCAAATGTTGCTTCTTCTTTTTTTCCTGGCCCTCTTCCCTGGGCAGCATGTCTCGTTTCGTTCTGACATCCGGGCACACCTGCCACCCCGTACCCCCCACCCCCTTGATTTACATGAGTCAATTTTATTTGGGAGAAAAACTCATTGGACGCTTCTGCTTTGAAAGGCGAAAATCAGTTGAATAAATTTACTTGAAGATTGAAACGCTATTGAAGCCAAAACTACACTTTGATACGATTCGATCGCAAAAACAAGTGGCCCCGATACAGCAGTCGCTCCACAAGAGGTCATTAACACGTTTCTTTTGATCGGCAAGACGCACGTAGTGTGAGGTGACGGCCAGATTTCGCGATGCGTCACCAGGGCGCACGACATAGAAAATGCCAACTAGTACAACAATATACACAAACGGAATAGCAAGTACTATCGCCACCAACCTGAAACGTTGAAGAGAGAAGTTTTTGCGTATGGTCACACTGTTAGATTAGGCGGGAGGTGTGCGAGCCGCGAGAACGAACCGGCCTGTCCTCCGTGTGACTTTTCAGTGGCGAGGGATGAACCGCACCTGAGCATCTCAGTCGAACGCATTTGATTGTGGGATCATGAGCGGGTATGCTGCATCTGAATATAAATTTTGGCGTGGCGGACTTCCAATACAAAGCTCCGCGCTCTACCAGGCAAAAAGGCTGCAAGTACAGCTTGGAGGCTCCAAGAAATATAAATAGCCATGACTCCGCGTTGCATGAAACAAGCCTCCACCGCCACGCTCAGTAGATTGTCAAAGCTGCTGTGCTTCCTAAGTGCATCAGCACCAGCGATGGCGAGATTACGGCTGGTGCTCACAGCAGGCACCCGGCGTAGAATAAGAGTGTGAAACGACCAATAAAGCCGAGAGTAAGAAAAAGAGATGCAATGCACAGGGATCGTTCGGAATGAGAGAGGCTTTTTTCGAAACCAATACCAAAGAGGCGATTTCAACCATCTGGTCAGTGGAAACGTTCTGTAACCCAGAATAAGCAAAGCGCCCAAGGCAATTTCCCAATGACTTTGGGATGTCATATACGACGCTATACCAGAAGCGATTGAGCCCAGATCAAACCGTCGGAGGAGAATACCCTATCGAAATTGAAATAATAGACGCCGATGTCACAGATGCTTCCGCACTTAGATCACCTAATCAATGTGATCCGGGGATTGGGGGGA